>Ga0180433_10001568_pt1 | contig 37870 bp, 30 predicted proteins | sample SS_ome_8_FD_132980 | JGI IMG/M metagenome (GOLD analysis project Ga0180433, IMG submission 132980) | Hypersaline lake sediment archaeal communities from the Salton Sea, California, USA - SS_1_D_1 metaG | ecosystem: Environmental > Aquatic > Non-marine Saline and Alkaline > Hypersaline >... | reverse complement strand
CTCCCGGTTCTCCCGGGCCTCATCCCAGATAGCCTTCAGATCGGAGATGAATGCTTCCCGCAGTTCGAGTAGATCGCGGATTACCTCATCGTACGATCTTCCCTTGCCTCCTGCCCTCCTGAGCTGGTCTCGGGTCTCCTTGCTGATCTGGACCGTGGTCGTCTCCGCCATGGCTATAGTAGCATATAGTGGCTATAAATCTGTTTTCCCTTTCCGTGTCTAGGAATCTATGTGGTGATGGAGAACCCCATATCGAGGAGAAAATAAAGAAGCGCTGGGGAGGGGATTTGAACCCCTGCTGCCTCGCGGCAACTGACTCACGGCTCGGATGAGATTAGCAGGCCAGCGCCCTAACCAGATTGCCCGTGGATTTCTCCACCCTAGGCGACCCCAGCGCGGTGGTTACTCGAGCTCGGGAAAATTAAATCTTTCTGAGATCAAATAATGGCCTCTCTCAAATTTCCTCTGGGAGAATTACGTTTTTTCCCAGGCCATTCTTCTCCAAGAAATCCCTGAACATCGCATCCAGAGTGAGGAATTTCAAATCCTGCCTCTGAGAAATTGAATAGAGCAGGTTATCGATCATGTCCCGGTGGCCCAGTGATGCCAGCTTAAATGCATCGGTGAATATCTCCGGACCCTCTTCAATTATCAGGTATCTTCCGCCCCGGTAAAGGCTCTTGATGCCCCTTTCGAAGAGAATCCTATTCAGATTGCCCTGCTTCTCTAACTTCATGCCAATCCATGTGGATTCAAGAATGCTAAACCTGGAGCACCATATCCCCACTTCGCCAGAATAATCGTTGACCTTCTTCAGGCCAAGCATTGTCTGCTCGCCGGTATCGATCCCGAGTGAAGGGAGAATGAAGGAAGTGTCAAGGAGAATTTCCAACATGTCTTCTCTGCTCCCTGAGGCTTGTGGATTCAATCTCATCGGTTGAAATGCTGGCAAATTTCTCCCCTTCAAGTGCGAGTCTCAATGGATCCTCCAGGACCTCCATCCTCATAGCCCTATCCTCGAGGGTTATCTGGATCCTATCACCGGGTTGTATTCCAAGTTCATCGACGAAACCCTTGGGAATGTAGATGGCGTTTCTCTTTCCTAATCTGATAGTCTCAGTTTTCACAGATTATATTATGTTAATCAGATATGTTAATTTTATTCTGATTCTGTAGAAACATCTGATTAATTGAATTCGAGCCCCACCAGCTCCTCGCCCTCGTATATCCCCCTGAATAGGGCAAAGGTGCCGGAGAACTCCTCCCTGTACCCCTCCATCTCGCCCTTGAATAGACCCCACAGAGCGTGCAGCGCGGTCTCCATCCCCTGCCTCCCGAATCCCCCGGCTGCGAGCCTGTTGTCGCTCCTCTCCCTGAAGGTCTTCTCGCACATGAGTGAGATGTACCCCCACTCGGAGAGGTTCCCCGCCAGCCTGGGTATCGAGGTCATTGTCTCCTCGGAGGAGCTGAGTGAGAATCCACTGGGCAGCACCGGGGATGTCTCGTTATCAAGAACCCTCAGGTCGCCCTTCTGGGAAATGTAGCCGGAGACGTAGTTCGACTCCGGGTCTCCTATCGCGACGATGTTCCGACGGTGATGGACCGACTTGATGGCGTAGCTCTCCGCCGTCCTGGTAGCCACCTCCGTGTGGTTGAGTACCTCCCACTCGAACTCGTTAGTGGCGATCAGATCCATGGTCTCGTTGGCCCACGTCTCCATTTCCACTGCGGTGTAATTCCCCCACCCCCCTGGGGAGCCGTAGGCCACCTCGGTGTAGTTATTGAAGATCGAACTTATGTGGTACAGATCATAATCCCGGGCAAGCCTGATTGTTGGCAAGGTCAGCAGGCGCATTACGCCATCCTCGTAATATTCTGCGGCCAGGGAAAGGTGCTTGCAGTCCGGAACCTGGCCCAACAGCCCCAGATCAAGGTCTATCGACTGGTCCGGGCCCAGCTCGAAAAAGGTGTGATTTTCCCCGATCAGTTCTATCTCCTCCCCGCTGCTGAGGTAAATTGTGATGTTTTCCACAGCTGCATCGCCCTGGTTCCATATGACAACCGGTATAGATGCCGTGTAGTTACCGTCTTCATCGGGCATGACCCCCGGATTAACGTCCAGGGCAAGGACCTCGAGGTCGGGTTTGGGAACATCCTGTGATACCCAGTCGAGCAAGCTTAGGAGGAGTTCGTTGTTCTCGTAGCCGTCAAGGAACCTGCTGCTCCAGAGGTTATTATCCCCGATGCATGCGACCCGGCCCTTCCCGTAGGTGGATACGGCCGCGACCACCCTCTGGCCCGATCCCTCTCCCTCGTCAAGCTCCATGTCCCCGTCCAGGTCAGACCAGCCACCTTCTGAGGTCCTGGCAACCACAGTGGCATTTCCGAACACGTTGAGGGAGCACCCAGAGTGGTAGCTGAATGCCTCGAGGCCCCTTACGGCCTCGTGGTCCTCCAGATTCGTGATAACGGGCCAGTGGGGGTACCTCTCATCCGATAGGTAGGTTGAACCCGGGTCGCAGACCATGTCCCTCTGGAACTCGATTCCAAATAGGGTGGTCAGCTCGTTTACAGCCCCCCTTGCCCAGGACTCGTACTGCCTGGTGCCTGACTGGCCGGCGATGATTATTCCACCCCCACCCTCGACGTACCCCGCTATGGTGTCGATGTCGTTACCCATGCTGAGGGTGTCCCGGGGAGTGATCAGGAGAACTGAGACGAAGTCCGTCAGGTTCTCGGGGTAGATTCTCTGGAAACCAGTGTAGGGGCTCAGTAGGTTGGCCACGAAGCCCAGTTCCCTGAATGAAACCGCGGCGTGCCAGTAATCCTCCAGGCTGAGCTGGTCCTCCAGGTGGGTTTCAAGGAAGGCAGCCGACGGATTTTCAAGTGATATCGTGGCAGGGGCCGCCACTAGGCAGAGCGTGACATAGATGATTATGGCCGTGCCGGCGGTCCTCCAGCCCGATCTAATGGACCTTCCTGATCGAGATGACATATCTCTCACCCTCCACTTTCCACTCCTTGGTATTCGCATCCCCCGGCATTTTCCCGTCCAGCTTCACGGCCCTGGATCTCGTCTCGGTTGCGATGTAATCGACGCTGGACTCGATCCTCTTCAGCCCCACCGGGCCATGTATTGCCACCTCGATGAAATCATCGATCTGAAGATCCATGTCCTTTCGCATGTCCTGTATGCGCCTCACGAGCTCCTTGGTGAGAGCCTCGGATAGAAGCTCTTCCGTCTTGGTCAGGTCCACTGCCACCGTTGCCATCGGGCCCTCCATACCAACCATGCTCTCGGGCAGTTCCTCCGAGAAGACGACATCCTCGGTTGAAATTTTCACTGCTTTCTTCCCCAGCCTGAGTTGATATTCCCCATTACCCTCCAGAGCGGACTTCACCTCGTCGGGATCCGATCCGGAGAGTGCCTCTGCAACGTCCATGGCCTCGGACCTGAACCTCTTTCCAAGGCCCGCCATGTTCGGGCTCATTTCCTGCACTGATGGAAGCTTGCTCACCAAATCAACCGATTTGGCGTTTGTGAGATCCAGGAAGACGTCCTCCAGCAGTACCATGGCCTTCCTCACGTCCTCGCTACCGGTCTCGACCATTATCCTTCCCACCGGGTGGCGAAGCTTTTCCCCGGCCCTCTGCCTCGCGGCCAGGGATGATTCGACCAGGGACTGTATTACCTCCATTGACCTCTCGAGGCCCTCGTCAATCAGGCTTTCATCAACCACGGGCCAGTCCCTGAGATGCACGCTCTCGGCGCTCCCATTTGCCGCTATCTTCCCGTGGATGTGGTCGGTGACGTGGGGCACGATGGGGGCGAGAAGCCTGAGTACCCGGTCTATCGTGTAGTTGAGAGTGAAGTAGCAGGCGAGCTTGTCCGGGTCATCCGACTCGACCCAGGTCCTGCCCCTTGCCAGCCTGACGTACCACCTGCTCAGATCGTCCAGGATGAACTGCTGTAGCTTCCTCGTCGCGTGGAGGAAGTTCATCTCCTCCATGGACCGTGTAACGTCCCTTACGAGGGAGTTGGTCTTGGATACCATCCAGAGGTCGACCGTCCTCATGGCATCCCCTAGGTCCTCTATTCGGATGCTGCTATCGTAGCCGTCAAGCTCCATGTAGGTGGTGGAGAAGACGCAGACGTTCCAGAAGACGTTTAACATCCTCTGGACGGTTGTTAGCTCTGTGAAGTTGAACTTCAGGTCCTCCCAGGGCAGGGTTGCCCAGAGCAGATAGTACCTGAAGATGTCTGCCCCGTACCTCTTCACGACGTCATCGGGATCTACAACGTTACCGAGGGACTTGGACATCTTCTTTCCCTCCGCATCCAGGGCGAAGCCGTGCATTAGGACCTTATCGTAGCAGGATCTGTCGAAGGTGATAACGCTGGCGGCCTGCTGGGAGTAGAACCACTTCCCCACCTGGTCAGACCCCTCGATTACCAGGTTAGCGGGCCAGATCGACAGGGCATCAGGATCGGACGGGTACCCGAGTGAGCTCCAGGACGCGATGCCTGAATCAAACCAGACGTCAACGATGTCCGGAACCCGCTCCATGGTTCCCCCGCAGGAACACCCCAGCTTGATCTCGTCCACCGCCGGCCTGTGCGGATCGAAACTACCGACATCTATTTCGCTGGTCGAGAGCTCCGCAAGCTCGGAGAATGACCCCACGACCACCATCTCGCCGCACTCGGCGCAGGTCCAGATGGGCATCGGTATTCCCCAGTACCTGTTCCTCGAAAGGCACCAGTCCCCGACGTATTCCACACCGTTCTCGTATCTCTCCGAGACCCAGGATGGGACCCAGGTCACCCCCGCGTTCACGTCTATGACCCTGTCCTTGATCCTGCTTATCTCCAGGAACCACTGTTCCCTGGCCATGAAGAGCAGAGGCGTCTGGCACCTCCAGCAGTGGGGGTAGCTGTGCACTATCTTCTCGTCGTAGACGTGGACCCCGTTCTCCTTCAGGTCCTCGATTACGACTGGATCGGCGTCCTTGACGTATATCCCAGCGTACTTGCCTCCCTCCTCCGTGAACCTGCCCCCGGCATCCAGGGGAGAGAATATCGGAGTCCCGTATTCGCGGCCGACCTCGAAGTCCTCCTCGCCGTGTCCGGGAGCGGTGTGTACGCAGCCCGTTCCCTCCTCCAGGTCCACGTATTCAGCCGTGACCACCCGGTGGAATTCCTTCGCCCAGTCACCCTGTTTCGGGACCTGTTTCAATAGCGGGTGGTGGTACCTGAGGCCCTCCAGCTCGCTCCCGGGGACGACCTCTGTGACATCGTAATCCCCGATCTCGAGCTTATCCATGACCGTCTCCACTAGCTCCTTGGCAAGGATCCAGATCTCGTCCTCGACCCGCACCCTTGCATATTCGAAGTCCGGCTTCACCATGACCATCATGTTGGACGGGAGGGTCCATGGCGTGGTGGTCCAGACCAGTATGTACTCGTTTTTCCTGTCCTCTATGCGGAATTTAAGGTATATTGAGGGGTCCTCCCGGTCCGAGTACTCACCCCTGACCTCGTGCTCGGCCAGGGCCGTCTCGCACCTTGGGCACCAGTGGACTACTCTCATGTCCTGCACGAGGAGACCCCTCTGGTGGGCTTTTTTCAGGACGTCCCAGCCTGCCTCCATGTACTTCGGCATGAAGGTTATGTAGGGATCATCCCAGTCCATCCAGACCCCCAGTCGCCTGAACTGCTGGGTCATCTTCTCCAGGTGGTCCTGGGCGTATTTCCTGCAGGCCCCTATGAAGTTCTCCACGCCCACTACGTTCTCGATGTCCTTCTTCGATTTAAGCTCAAGCTCCCTCTCCACCCTGACCTCGATCGGAAGGCCATGTGAGTCCCAGCCAGGCTGCCTGGTCACGTTCTTCCCCGTCATCCCGAGGTAGCGAAGTACCGTGTCCTTTATGATCTTGTTCCAGGCGGTCCCGATGTGGATGGTTCCGCTGCAGTACGGGGGGCCATCGAGGTAGTAGTAGACGGGCTTGTCAGAGTTCTTCTCCTTCACCTTGGAGTATATTTTCCTCTCGGCCCACCTTGATTGAACTTCAGTCTCTAGGGCCACGGGGTCGAAGGTTTTGTCAAGAGCCTTGACAGCCATTTTCACGTCCAGCCAGAACGGCCTGAGTCGGGAGGAGCGTTAATTAAGTGTTTCTCGTTCCTTCACGGGCTCTGGAGGCCGGAAAACTGGTGGAAAACAACGGGCAACATTTAAGATGATCCCGGCCGGTCGCCTCAAGGATTGAAACCCTACGAGTTCACGGCACACGGGTGCATTGAGGCCATCAAAAACGGCGACCTGACCTCGCTCGAGCTCCTCGAGTCCGTTCTCGAGAGGATCGAGAATGTGGATGGCCGTGTAAAGGCCTACATCACGCTCGATGCTGATCGGGCCAGGGAAAGGGCGGGAAAAGTTGACCAGATGATCGAAAGGGGCGATGACCCCGGTATCCTGGCAGGCGTCCCCATCGCCGTCAAGGACAGCATCGTTACGCGGCACCTCAGGACGACCTGCGGGAGCCGGATGCTCCAGGACTTCATCCCGCCCTACTCGGCGACCGTAGTGGAAAGCACGATCTCCGAGGGGTCGGTGATAATCGGCAAGACCAACTGCGATGAATTCTGCATGGGTACGACGACGGAGTCGAGCTACTACGGCCCCACCCACAATCCATGGGATCTCGACCGCGTTCCGGGTGGCTCATCCGGTGGTAGCGGCGCGTGCATCGCTGCTGATGAGGCCCCAATCGCATTCGGAACCGATACCGGTGGATCGATTCGGTGCCCGGCGGCCTTCTGCGGCGTTATCGGGCTAAAGCCGACATACGGCAGGGTCAGCCGCTACGGGCTCATAGCCTATGCGAGCAGCCTCGACCAGATCGGGTGCCTGACGAAGGATGTCGAGGACTCTGCACTTTTACTTTCGGTTGTCGCGGGCAAGGATCCCATGGACTCCACCTCCATAGACCGTCCTGTGGATGATTACCTCTCCACCCTCTCCGAGGGCATCGAGGGGGAAAGCTTTGCAGTTCCCGGCGAGTTCCTGGCAGAGGGAACAACGGAGGGAACGAAGAAAGCGGTATGGCACGTCGCGGACGCCCTGGAGGGCATGGGAGCTGAGAGGAAGGAGGCATCCATACCATCCCTTGAGTACTCCCTTGCCACCTACTACATCCTAGCGATGTGCGAGGCCAGCTCGAACCTGGCCAGGTACGACGGGGTCAGGTACGGGTTCTCCGTTCCATCCAAGGCCGACTGGATCCAGGCTTTCTCCGAGACCCGCGGAAGGGGCTTCGGCCCTGAGGTGCGCCGCAGGATCATTCTGGGAACCTATGCCCTCTCGGCGGGGTACTACGACGCCTACTACAGCAAGGCCCTCCGTATCCGGACACTGATCAAGAGGGACTTCACCCGCGCCTTCCAGGATGTAGATTTCCTGGTGACCCCAACCATGCCCGGCCCGGCGTGGCGCCTGAGCGAGATGGCGGATCCCCTTACGATGTACCTCCAGGATATAGACACGGTTCCAATCAACCTGATTGGCATCCCTGCCCTTTCCTACCCCGCTGGATTCGAGGATGGCCTTCCCATCGGCGTTCAGCTGGTGGGCAGGTATTTCGAGGAGGGCAGGCTTCTGAGGGCCGCCAGGGCACTCGAGGAACGTATTCCCCACGATTCGAAGCCAGAAGCATAACCATTTTTCAGATGGACGATCCACAGGAAACCCACCATGGCTTACAACTGGGCAAGGGTTGCCTGGACAATATCATTTGCGGTACTGGCCATAATGGCAATCTTCGTTTACACCGAGTACTCAAACAGGTTCAGGGACCGCTACGGAGATATCAAGGTCCAGCCGGATGCCACCAGTGGCGTCAGACGCGTTGACAAGCCGGCAAAGAAACCGGAGGGCCCCCCGCCGCATCCCGGAAGAAAGTCCCGGAAGTACAGGAAGAGAAGGTAGCCCTTCATTCATCCGCCGTTCTCGTGTCCACCATGGACATCAGGCCGTCCACTATCCTGGTACCGGCCTGGTCATCTAGAAGGGTCGAACCGGCCTCATATCCCCCCTCCTCACTCGCCTCAGGGGTAACGACGTAACCAACGATGTCATTGCAGTACCCGATCAGGAAGGTCCTGCGCGGTTCAAGCTCCTTCTTCAACCTCAGCCCGTATTCCACGAATAGCTCCGCGGGCACCCCAAGTAAGAAATCGTCGTTTACCCTCAAGACCTGGAGCTGTGTCGTCAGGTCATCGCCGAGGAAGGACCTTATGTATGAGGACTTCTCCGCAAGGGCCATCGTGCCCATTGCCTTCTTCAGCTTCTTGGCCAGGTTAGCATCACCGCCCCCAGATTTCGCTATCTCGGACCTCAGTTCCTCTACCTCCCGCCTGGCATCCACCAAGGTCGGTAGCCCCCTGAAGTTCAGCGGCATGCTAGAGCATGCTGCCCCAATGCTGACCTCCTCGCTGGTATCTATCCCCCCCATGGTCTGGAGGCCATGGCCCGCCAAAATCTCGCCTACTCTGCAGACCTCGGAGAAGCTGGATTTCCTTCGCCTGATGGTCACGTTTCCACATGCACCGTTAGCGAAGAGGCACACGGCCTCCTGACCAAGCACCTCCTCGAGGATGGACATGGCATGGCCGGGGTACTCGGGGGAGTACAGCAGGTTCTCCGAATTAAGTATAACAGGATGCGCCGTGAAATTAACCAGTGCCCCGATGACCTCCCCGTAAAGGTCCTCTACCCTCATCACCCCCAGCTCTGAATCCGTTGGACCCCCGGCCCTCTGCCGATTCGTGGACATTTCACCAGCAATCGATGACCCGCTCCCCAGCCTGGCACGCCTCGACCCATTGAAGGCCATTAGCGCGCAGCAGGCGATCCTCTCGACCAGGAACTTCCTCAGTGTCGGGTTAGGGAAGAATCCAAGGAACCGGGCTATTTCGGTGTGGCCCTCCGGCCCGGAGTGCGTGTGGGTCGCGAAGACCATGATACACTCCTCGCCCAGTCCGGTGCTTTCCGAGATTCTCCTGCGAACCTCTCCCACCATCTTGGAATCAACGTAGAGCACCTCGACCGATATGAGGAGAACCTGTCTGGTTCCGTCGTCTAGGAAGAGGGCACGGGCATGGAGGTCCTCATGCTTGCCCCTGGACAGCTCAAGCCTGTCGAAGTACCCTCCCATCTGGGTGGGGAACGGTGGTGTAATTTTCACCCTTGCCGTGCCCGCCTTGAGGAGGCCCACCCCCCTCTCCCTCATATCCCGCTGCCTGTCACGGATATGCCCGAAGCTTATCGGTTCTATTCCCAACTCCCTCATGGTATCCTGGAAGCTCCCGTCCAGCAGGAGTTCCAACTCGGCCTCCCGCCTATCCCACGCGGTAAGCGACCTGGTCTCCTCATCCGGGTTGGCCGGGTGGAAAATGAATTCCGTTATACCGGGTTCCAGCTCTCCCAGAAGCCTCAGGAAGGTTCCCCTCTTATCCTCGGGCGGCACCTCGTAGAAGTTGTAGTTCAGATGGTCGGTCGTCAGGATTCCCTCCCGCCTGAGCCAGTCCAGGTGAACCGGGTTCGGCCACCTCACGGGCAAGTCCTTCTCCTTGGCAATTTCCACGACCATGCGGAGTATTTCCGGGTAGTAGTTGTGCATGCCCTCATTGCTATCGATGTGGGTGAGCTCCAGGCCCCAGTCAAGGGCTCTCTGAACCTGGCTCCGAATCTCCGAGCGTATCTCCTCCAGGTTGACCTTCCCAGCAAGCATCCTCTTCCTGAATTCCCCCGAGCCGTGGAAGAAACCCTCCTCATCGATCAGTGAGGGAACCTCCCCGCCCATCAGCGGCCGGCCGACCTTTCTGTCCCTCTTCTGCCTCGTAAGGTCGAGGTGGACTCCGACGCTGTATCCCCCTTCCCGGGCTATTCTCGCCGCCCGCTCGGAATCAGGCATGCTGACTATCAGGCTTATATCGGTAACCAGCCCCTCTTCATATGTCCTGGCGATCCCATCTGTTACCCCTGTGCTCATTCCCATGTCGTCAGCGTTTAGTACCAGCAGCCTCTTACCGCTCTTCACCAGGTATTCAATCTGCCTGAAATCAAATCTATTCCCGCCCTTGATCCTGCACACGCTCCTGACTCCGGGTGTCTAAGCCCCGGCCTAATCGCCTATTCCGCCCTCGCCTATGCTGAAAACCGTCTCCCCCTCGGGAAGATATGGGCTGTCAACAAGTCGGGCGATCCTCTTGTTACCCTTCGCCTTCCTCAAGAAAACACGGTGGGTACACTGGTGGGCTATTATGTTCCCGCCCACCGGTGCGACCTGATCCCCGATTATCACATCGACCTTTGCTAGAACCTGGTTCGTTACAAGCACAGCCAGGTTGTGAAGATCGGCCAGCTTCTGCAGATCGTGGACGTGCCGGTTTAGCTTCTGCTGTCTCTCGGCCAGAAGTGACCGCCCCGCGTACTCGGACCTGAAGAACGACGTCAGGGAGTCTATGATCAGAAGCCTGATGTTGCCGTCCTTCGCAATCCCGCCGGCCTTTTTCGCCAGCTCTACCTGGTGGTCCGAGCTCTTGGCGTTCCCGACGCTTATGTCCCTCAGGATCCTGGAAGCGTCCTTTCCCATGTTCTCGGCGATCTGTATTATCCTCTCAGGCCGGAAGGTGTGCTCGGTATCTATGTATACCACCTTGCCCTCCAGGCCCCCCTCCTCCCGGGGCAGCTGAACCATGACCGCGGCATGGTGGGCTATCTGCGTCTTCCCGCTGGCGAACTCGCCGTAGAGCTCGGTTATCGATTGCGTCTCGATTCCACCCCCAAGCAGGTCATCTAGCCTCTTGCTTCCCGTTGGTATCCTCTCGACCAGGTCCCTCTTCCTGAGGACCTCTTCGGCCGTCTGGAATCCCATCTTCAGGGCCGCTCGGGCAGACCTGACCATCTTGCCGGCAATATCCTCGGACAGTCCGATCTCGCCGGATAAAAGCACTGGTGAGGCCACAGCCATGTCCTCCAGGGTTTTGTAACCCGCCTCGCTGAGCTTCTTTATCGTCGATGGGCCCATAGATGGGAGGTCCTCGATGCTCTCTATCTCAGCCCCAGATTCCGTCTCGTCTTCCCCTTCCATTAGTTATCCTCTGTCATTTCACTCATTACCGAAACAAGTTCGTCTCTGGGATCGGGAATCTCCACCCGGGATACCCTCAGGCGATCGTTCACCAGAACGCCTATGAAGTTGGCATCCGCACCCGTCCTGAAATCCTCCCTGAGTTCCCCATCTCCCTCCCGGTTCCCGGCAAGGAGCTTTTCCACCTGGGTGCCGAAGATCGTTGCGGGCATCTGGCCGGACCCGTCATCGATTCTGCACGAGCAGATCAGCCTTTCACGCCCGAAGGAGGAGGTTTTTCTGAGCTCTGTCACAGCCACCGGTGCGGCTCTCATCCGGCAGAGGGATCCGGGCCTCACGTCTGATATCTGAATGGATACCGGCTCTTCTTCATCTATAACGGGCACCTCCTTCCCGAGAACCTCCAGAGAGCTTTCCGGCAGGATCTGGATCTCTCCCATGTCGTTTACCTTAACGTTCGCTATGCGCATTCCAGTGCCCGGTGAAAGATCCTTCACGGGGTCAACGTGGCCGTCCCAGAAAACTGCGGGAACCTTTCCCGTTGCATCCCCGATCACCGTCGAGACCAGTTTCGCGTCCTCGAATTCCTCTGGGAGCCCAACCTCGACAATTCCTGCCTCGAGTTCCACGTTCTCCATTCCCCTCTCTATGTCGCAGAGCATGGGCCGGAACTCCTCGACCTGGATAATTATGCGCCCCCTCCAGCCAATATGAATTTCAACCTCCTGGTTCAGCCCAAGCTTGGTGTAGGCGTTCTCGGCCATGACCATGGAACCCTCCACGAGCTTTGTAACAAGGTCAGCCGTATTCCCCCATAGGACAAGCCTGACCTCTGCGGTTCCATCGCTAATAATCAGGTTGGCGACCTTTCCCTCCTTTCCATTCAGGCGTGTGAACGTCCTCCTGCCAAGGATCCTTTGAACCCGGCCCTGGACATCGACGCTCTGCATCCCGTCCTCTACCTCTGACAGTGGAACGACCCTGGGCTCAACCTCGGGCAGATCCTCCTGAACATCGGGATTAACAGTCACCTCGGAGGATGATGAGCAGTGAAGCTCTACCCCGCCATTATATCCCGGTTTGGTGTAAGCACCGGCGATGCTCAGGGAATTGCCCTTCCTCATGTCCTGTATCCCCTCGGTTTTTTCGTTCCAGAGCGAGACCCTTACCTCGCCGGTCTCGTCCCTGAGGAATAACGAGGCGACCTTCCCGGCGGCCCCGTCGGCCCTGTTGAACGTCCTGACGTTTGATACCGAGGAGATAATGCCATCTACGCTGATCTCTCTCATTCCCTCCTTCAGGTCCGATACCTTGACCTTGTTTTCCTCGATCTCGGGCATCGGTTCCGATATCGCCGGGTTTATCAGCAGCCTTCCGCGACGACCGACCTGTACCTCAACCTCGCCGGAGAGGCCCGTCCGGGTATAACCTGACCTGATCTGCACGATATCCCCGCGCCTGACCTGGTCTTTTTCAACGGGCTCTGCCTTCTCCCCCCAGAGCACCACCCTGACGTTACCTGTTTCATCCATTATCAGGAGATTGCAGACCTTCCCAGAGCCTGTTTCCCTCTCAAATCTCCTGATCCCGTAAATCCTCACTACCCGGCCCGCAATATCCACGCTCTGCATCCCTGGAACCAGGTTCTTGATCTTGAAGGTGATCTGTGGTGCCTCGAAGCTGGCGCCCATCTCACGTGCCAGAAGCTTTGCAGCACCCACCTCGCTGAGAAGGCCGAAATGTTCCTTGACCTTCTCGCCGATCTTGCTTGTGAAATCCTCCAGGCTAATCTGGTCACTTACCTTTTCGTGGATCTCCCTTACCGCCTGGAGATTTTCCGCCATGGTTTCTCCCCTAGAGCATCCCGTTCGCAAATCCCGGTCCTAGGCTTATATAGGTTACCGGGCAGTCCTGCTCCTGGGAGTTCACTTGACGAACTTGAGGTCAACACCGCAGTCCGGGCAGAGCCCTCCATACGACCCAAAGCAGATCTTGCAGAAAGTCTTATCACAATCGGGGCACTCGAAGTGACCCCGTTTCATGGAAGTGGTGCCACAGACGGAGCAGGATATCAGGTCCTCCTTGAAGTGTTCGAGCTCTATCTTGCAGTCCGGGCACTTAAGCTCGCTCTTCTTGGCGCACTTCTCGTCCAGCATCTTCCGGCAATAAGGGCACCGGAAGTATCCCTTCTCGGGCAATGGAGATTCACAAACCGCGCATTTCATCTCTTCGGGCACGTTTAACACCTCAGAATTCCTAGGTAAGGGTTATCTGCCAGCCCCTAATAAGGCATAATAATGTATCGTGGAATGAAACCGGATTGACTTCCACGGGGATTAGGATAACGAAAAGTCTTATGAACGCTCTCGACCAAGGATACTAAGATGGAGATCCGCAGGGATTTCAGGGTAATACCGGCCGTTGACCTAAAGGAGGGAAAGTGCGTGACCCTCGTGGGCGGCGACCCCGGAAAGCGAATAGCCGAGATCGAGGACCCCGTGAGGACCGCCCTGGGCTGGGAGAAAAAGGGCGCGAGCCTCCTCCACCTGATCGACCTCGACGGGGCAATCGAGGGAGTCCCGGCCAACATGGATATAGTCAGGGAAATCACGGGATCTCTTGCAATACCGGTTCAGTTCGGCGGGGGCATCAGGACCGTTGAGTCGGCCCGGAGTATGCTCGATACCGGGGTGCACAGGGTCATACTCGGGACCCTGGCCTTCAGGTCCCCCGGAGCCGTCGAGGAGCTTGTCCGTAAGTATGGATCGGATAGGGTGATGGTTGCCCTTGACTTCAGGGGAGACAGGGTCGTCACCCATGGCTGGACCTCCACCACGTCCCTCGACCCGATCTCTTCTGCGAAGAAGTTCGAGGCCCTGGGCGCCGGCAGCATACTGCACACCAACGTGGATGTTGAGGGAAGGCTCAAAGGCATTCCCCTCGAACCCATACTGGAGATCGTGGCCTCGGTGAATATTGGCGTCGTGGCCAGCGGTGGCGTCTCCACTTTGGAGGACCTGCTATCCATCAAGTCCACCGGTGCCGCCGGGGCCATCATAGGGGCAGCGATTTACACCGGAAGGATTAATCTAGAGGATGCGATAGACAAGGTGGAGGGTGGATAGAATGGTGCTTACAGTTGACAGGAAGAGGAGAACCAAGGAGACGGACATCTCCCTGAAGATAAATTTCGATGGATCCGGTAAGTGCGAGGTTACGACGAATCTCCCCTTCTTCGATCACATGCTCTCATCTATGGGAAAGCACGGGAGGTTTGACATCGATATAAGGGTAAAGGGCGACCTTGATGTCGATGACCACCACGTTGTCGAGGACGTCGGCATCGTGCTCGGAGAGGCCATCCACGAAGCCCTTGAGGAGAGGGGCTCGGTGAGACGGTTCGGCAGTGCAATAGTGCCGATGGACGACGCCCTCGTTCTGCTGGCTCTGGACCTGGGGGGAAGAAGCTACCTTGATGCTAAACTGGAATTCTCCAAGAAACACGCGGGGAGTTTCGGTCTCAACAACATCAAGCACTTCCTTCGCTCCCTGTCAGATGCCGGGAAACTCAACCTCCACGTCAAGGTTCTCGCAGGGGAGGATGACCACCACCTGGCGGAGGCCGTTTTCAAGGCTCTGGGCATCGGGCTCAGGGCGGCAATAGAGGTTGATCCCTCCCTTTCTGGATCGGTGCCCAGCACGAAGGGAACCCTCTAGTCCCTTAGGGCCTTAAGCAGCAGGAAAATCGCCACCCTTATCCCGTGCCATACGGTTACCCCCCTCACGTACTTGTCGTATTTAACGGGAACCTCGACGATTCTAAGTCCCTTTCGCCGGGCCTCGAGAATTAGCTCCGATTCGATTTCGTAGCAGTTGGCGGAGAGGTTCATGCCCTTCAGGGCAGAGGTCCGGATGGCCTTTAAACCGCTCTGGCTGTCCGAGACCTTTGATTTTGTAAGAGCGTTGGTTATCTTTGTGAGGCCCCAGTTCCCGAGCCGCATGATTCCCGGAGCAGAATCGAAGTACCGGACCCTGTTTCCCAGCACCATGTCCGCCTCTCCCCTTATGATCGGCTCGATCAGGTTGGGAATATCGCTTGGGTAATGCTCTCCATCCCCGTCCAGGCGAAGGATGATCTCTGCATCGTACTCCTTTGCGATGTCCAGGCCCCTCCTGTAGGCCGCTCCAACCCCCTGGTTCCTGTCGATCCTGAATACCTTAGCTCCCCCTGCAGTGGCCTCCTGGGACGAGCGATCCGTGCTACCATCATCGATGACGAGGACGTTGTCCACGTACCTAGAGGTCTCCTTGGCTATGCTCTGGATGGTTCCCTCCTCGTTGTGGACAGGTATAACGCATATGGTCTTCACTTACTAACCTACCAAGTCCCTGGGGTGATAAATGAACTACGTTTGTTCCCTGCTGGCCCAAGATGCTGAAGGCCCCTCGTCCACGATTCTACCGTCCTCGATGACAACCCCTCTCTTGCAGTGTTGCACAAATCTGGGGTCGTGGCTAACCGCGATTATCGTTACCCCGAGCTCGGAGTTTACCTTCTTCAGAAGCTCGAAAACCCTGTCGGAAGAACGGGAATCGAGGTTGCCCGTTGGTTCATCTGCAAGAATCATCTTTGGATCATTGGAAAGGGCCCTCGCCACGGATATTCTCTGCTGCTCCCCTCCTGAAAGCTGGTCAGGCTTGTTTCCCGCCCTGTTCTCAAGGTCTACCAGCTTTAGGAGATACTCGACCTTTTCCCTCCTTTCCTCGGGCGGTATGTTGGATAGAACCATCGGGAACTCGATATTCTCGTAGGCGGTGAGGGTAGCGATAAGGTTGTAGGCCTGGAAGACGAAGCCGATAGTCCTTAGCCTCAGGTCCGAAAGGTCATCATCCGAAAGGCTCGAGATGTCCCTCTCGAAGATCGATATGGAGCCCGAGGTAGGCAGATCGAGAGCCCCCAGTACGTTAAGTAGCGTCGTCTTTCCCGAGCCAGACGGGCCGGAAACGAGCAGGAAATCTCCCTCCGGCACGTCCAAACTGACCTCTGAGAGCGCCTCTACCTCTATTTCGCCTGATTTATACACTTTTCTAAGATTCTGCGTCTCCACAGCCTTCAATTCGGCCCCTCGAAGGGTCTAGGAAACCCTTTAAAAGTTATCTATTAAATTTTCCTCATGGCCGTGAGCCAGTCGATCTGGAAGATGGCCTTCAGGAATCTTGCCAACCAAAATACCACCACCATACTGACCGTGGCCGCCATCGCTGTATGCGTCATGACATTCGTGTCGATATTTTCGATACTCGACGGCCTCCAGTTGACTATCCAGGGTGTTATGGACCAGTACTACGGCGATCGAAAGGTATTCGTAATAACCAGCGCATTTTCCGAGGATTTCCATGAGAGCACCGTTTCAGGGACCGTGGCCGATGATCTAAGGAAGCTCCCGGAGGTCTATGCCCTCTCCGAGGAGATAATGATGGAAGCCATCTACCAGGGCGTGGAGTTAGACCTCCTCGGTGCCGCCCTCGATGACCTCAGCGAGATCTACTTCCTAGAGACCATAGAGGGCAGGTCGATGGGCAAATACACTGATGAGTGCATGGTCGGGATCACTGCAGCGAGAACACTTGATATAGTCCCGGGAATGCAGCTTGACCTCGCATATCAGGGAGGTCTGCTGGACCTGGAGGCAGTTGGAATATACGAGACGAAGACCCCGCTGGATGCCCTTATCCTGATTGATCGCGATTACATGTCATCCCTGTTGCCACGTTTTTCCGCAAATTCATCCTTTCTCAGGATCCGGGTAATAGGCTCCGAGGAGCTTGAGGCGGTGTCCCTCTACGCCGAGCAGGCCTACCCGGATCTGAAGATTAACAAGGCCCGTCAGGTAAGCAAGTTCTTCGAGAAGTCGATCATAAACATATCCCGACTCCTCAGCACGATCATCGTGTTCGTCATTCTCCTAATGGTGATGGGTATCTACAACTCGATGAACATGGTCGTGTCGGAGAGGTTCCGGGAGATCGGGATAGTCAGGGCCATCGGGGCACGGAGGTCCTTCGTCCTCAGGCTGTTCGTGGCTGAAAGCGCCCTGCTCGCACTACTCGGGGGCCTCTTCGGAGTCGCACTGGGGGTGGCGATGTCCCACGCGATTACATCCTTCTTCGCGATCTTCGTCCCCGGTTCCCCATCAGTAGCTCCCCTTACGAAGATCGCCACAATCGGTTGGGGCATAGTCGCATCCCTGGTTATCGGACTGATCGGTGGAATCTTTCCCGCAAACCGGGCCTCGAGGGTCGAAATATCCGAGGCCCTATCGGAGGGTTAGAAATAGGCACGCGACTGAGCTACAGCATGAGGATCTTCCCCAGAAGGAGGTTGTGGCTAGCTATTACCGGGATTCTCGTCTGCGGCCTCCTCTTCTTCGGCGTCCTCTCGGTGGTATACTGGCTGCAGTTCTCCTCCAACGCCTACTTCGGGGAGGCCGAGGACATCTACGTCCTGGCAGAGGAGGAATCCGGGACCGTAAAGCAATCGGAGATACCCCTCGCCCTGGCACCCGCCCTGATCAAACTGCCAGGGATACACGTGGTTAGCCCCGAACTCTTCATCTACGGCGTTCTTGGTGACAAGGCCGTGATTATCAGGGGGGTCTTCCCCTCGGATTTCAAGCAGCTCGAGAACATCCAGTTGATAGAGGGCAGGTGGCTACTTGACAGGGACATAAAGGGGGCCGTAGTCGGGATCAACCTTGCCAAGAGGCTGGACCTTCAGGTAAACGATACCTACGTTCTCTCGGGTTCAGAGGTTGATGACTTCATCACCATAAAGATCATCGGCATCTTCCAGGGAAATGGGATGATCGACGACGACCTCCTCCTCAACATGAAATATGCCAGGTTTCTCCAGCAGGAGACACGGGAGGGCTACGCCTCCATAATCAGAATGCGGGTAAACACGACGGAGTGGCCGGACGTGGAAAGCGTCTGGAGGGCCGTTAGCGGGCCTCCGACAGTCGGCCCCATCGGGTACTACCCACAGAGCCCGAATAACACCGAGAAGCTCCTGATAAGCTGCAATTCGACATCCCTTAACGACATTGGATCGGTGGTCCTCCAGTACACCAAGGCAGGATCTAAGAGGGTAAACCAGAAGACAATGAACAGGAGTGGAAGCAACTTCCAGACCCAGATCGGTCCAATTAAGGACTCGCCCTGGGTCAATTTCTGGACAATAGCCACGGATATCCTGGGGCACGAGAAGGAGACTGGGGCGATAAACGTGTCCATCACGGATGCCCTGGGACCGGAAATATTCGATTTCAAGATCGAGCCACCTCCCCCGCAGACCAAGGACCACCTGATCAACATCACCTGCAAGATCATCGATACGAGCGAGCTCGTCCAGGAGGTTTACATACATACCTCGAACGGCGGCGAGAACCAATCCCTGCCCCAGGAGGACTCATCCGGCAGGCTGTACCGGGCAACCCTGGGGAGATTTAACCCGGGTGAGCTCCTGGTGTGGGTCACAGCCAAGGACAGGTTCGGGAACCCGTCCCGGACGGGTTATTACAGGTTCAGGATACTTAATCGCACCGATCAGTCCCCGCCCACCATATCCGAGATAGTCTACGACCCGAGGATCCCGTACGATAACTCGACCGTCAACCTCTCCGTTAGGATAGTAGACGAGTCCAACATCACCTCAACCAGCCTTGTCTACAGCTACCAGGTCAAGGGCATACACTTCAACGGAACCCTTAACCTGAACAGGAGCCTGGACGCAAAGGACCTCTTCACGGCCACAACGGGCCCGTTCCCGGGATCCACCTACGTCAATTACCGTATCACAGCCAAGGACGAGTTCGGGAATACCGGTTACTCGAACGAGAGGATCAAGGTCAGGTACGCGGTTCCACCCGAGATCCTGGACGTTTTCCGTTTCCCGGTATACGCACCCCCCGGGACGAATAACCTCCTGTTCGTGAACCTGTACGACGCCTCCGAGATCACAAAGGTCAACGTCACCTTCCTGGACCGGAACCGGTGGAGCAACTTCACAATACCGGTGAACCTGACCACCTTCAAGGACTCCCTCTACCTGAAACGGCTTAGCCCCGGTACCAAGTACTACTCCCTTGCCATGATCGACAGGCGGGGAGAGGTCACCAGGACCCCATTCGAGGGATTGAATAGCTTCAACGTCGATTACGGTAAGCCCATCATATCCGATGTCCGCTTCCAGAAACATGTGGCAACGGGGAGATCGATCGAGGTTGGATTCATGGCCTCGGGGACATTTCCCCTCTCCCAAGTTTTCATCACGGATTCCAGGGGGGTTATCACCCACTGCACCCTCACGGAGAGCGAGTACACCGGTACCATAGGGCCCTACTGGGAGCCGGGTAAGTACTCCTTCTCCATTACGGCCCAGGATGCCGCTGGTAACTCTTACAGCTCCGACGGGATCTCCTTCACGGTCCTCGAGGACCTGGTAACAGATGTGGATATCGCGCCAAAGCCCCCGCTCCCGGGGGAACCGGTGACCTTTAGCTGCAGGATACAGGGGCCTGACTTCCAGGGTGATGTCAACCTCAGAATCCCTATCAATGGAACCTACAAATGGCTGCCCATGGTCAGGATGGGGGATAGGTGGGAGGTAACGCTTGAGCTGGGCAGCTGGGGAATCATCCGCTACCTCGTCGAGGCCAAGGATGGCAGCGGGAGCTTCTATTCCGACGCTAAGCGAATGTACATCGGCGATGATCTCTCCCTCTCGCTGGAACACAACCCTCCGCATCCCACCTCAACCGAGCAGATAGATATCGAGATCTCCGCCAGGGGAAATGAGAAGCTTCTCGCGGTAATAATCGATTACTGGAACCTGACCCCGGAGACAGGGTACAGGCGTTTCTGGGTGCCGAACTCCACGGAATTCTCCACCAGTTTCCAGCCCGGTACCCAGCTGCTGGGGCAGCTTAGCTACCGGGTTACGGTGATCGGTGAGGATGGGGGAAACGTCAGCATTCCGGCCCCAAGGGATGAATGGATCGGTATCGGTGTTGCCCGCAACTCCTTCGACCCCCCCGAGATCCTTTACCAGTTCCTCTCACCCCAGACATACTACGATCTTGATGGATCCAGCGCTTCCGATTTCCTCATCAAGGTCGACTCACTTGTGAGGGATCTTGAGGGAGTCTCAAGGGTCTGGATTGAATACGAGGTTGATGGCAGGCAGAGGGAGGAGATCCTGCTCCCCGGCACCGGATACTACTCAGGGCAGGGATTCTACACGGCATACCTCGGCCCATACCCCCTGAACGAGACCATAAGGGCCCGTATTCTGGTCACGGACCTGGTCGGCCTGACGAGCGCAACCCCTTACTTCAGGTACACGCTGCTCGACCTGGATCCCCCGGAAATTACCGACATATACCACGATCCCCTCAGCCCGCCTCCCGGAGAGGAGGTCACCATCGGGTGCGAGGTGGAGGACGTCTCCGGGGTCAAGGAGGTAATCCTGGTACTCAATTCAACGGATGGCGAGTACCTCGAGCCCATGGATGTTTACGGCAACACCTACACGAAGAAGATAATATCCCCCGAGGCCGGACAGCAGGTCTCCTACAAGATAAGGGCAGCCGACAACTACGGAAACTGGAACGAGACCGGATACCTGACAGTAAGGTCGATCGATGATCAGCCTCCATACATCTTCGAGGTCACCCACTCGCCAGAGGAACCCACCGACGAGGATAGCGTGAATATCACCGTCCTGTTGATAGACCGGGAGGATTCGGTGGTCAACGTGACCCTCTACTGGTACCAGTACCAGTGGAAGTGGATTACCAAACCGGGAGGGGAGGGTTACCTCGAGGTTCAGTTCAGCATTGACGCCTCGGAGTTCGACCCCGGGACTGACGTCAGGTACAAGATAGAGGCGTACGACCCCTCGGGCAACAAGGCGGATTTCCCCAGGACCCAGCATGCCAGCGAGGCTGAGCCTGCTCCAGCACCGCCCCCGGAGGGAATTGGCAGTGGGCTGGGCCAGGAGGAATTCGATCCATACCTCAGGTTCAGGATTTTCGACAGGACCCCGCCGGAACTCTCACTCGTTACCTTTCCGCTTTCCCCAAACGAGCTCCAGACCGTAAGCTACTCAATCAGCGCCTCCGACAACTACCTCCTGAAAAACCTCACCCTCCACGTATACGTCGATGACATCTACACGCCCTTTACCTACATCCTCGGCCGCCCTGATTTCGAGAAGGAAACTGATTCCGGACCCCTGAAGCCCGGTGGAACCGTGGCCTACTACCTTGAGGCATATGACCAGGCGGACAACTACGCCAGGTACCCGAGCTCGGGTAACCTCTCGATATCGGTCACGCGCCTCGAGTGGGGGGGCCAGATCGCCGTTAGAGACCCCAGGGTCAACCTAGAGGTGGCCGGACCGGCCGGTTTCTCCGAGGACATGGCGAGGCAGGGCGCCGGAAAAATCATCACCAGCATCAACGGCATACTCTTCATGACCTTCCTAGCCACGATTGCCGGGATCGGCAATATAATCTACACGACCATTTACAAGTCCAAGAGGGAGGTTGGGATAGTAAGAACCCTGGGGGGCAGCAAGAAGTACCTCGTGCTGCTGGTGGCCACCCTGACAATTCTGGTAGGGTTCCTGGCGGGTCTCATGGGAGCCGGGCTGGCGTACATCCTCATCACGGCCTTTTCAAAGCTAGGTGCGACCCTTGCCTGGGTGTCTCTCAAGCCTACCTTCAACTTCGTCATCCTCGGCGCAACACTTGCCGCGTCCATCGCCATCAGCCTCTTCGGGGGCATGGTGGCCCTCAACCGGCTTTTCTCATACACGCCCGTTGAGTCCATCAGGGCGCTGATCCCCCCGGCCCCGAAGGAGAGCCATCCGACCTACATCGAGAGGACGGTTACGTTCTCCCCCAGGACAATAGGACTGCTACTCGTCCTGCTAGTTACCGCAGGCATAATGGTGAGAAGCTACCCCACCCTCATCTCAGGCGAGCCATTCGACCCGGATTCCTGGCTCCACCTCAGGGCCTCGGCTGACATGGACGAATCGGGGAGAATACGGCTGGACTATGATTCCAGGGAACTCCAGGCCGTGGCTGCTCTTCCCGGTCTGAACATACTGCTCCGCTTCTCGCAGGCGCTGACCGGCAGCGAGACGATCCCTGCGAGGCTGATGACACCCCTGGTTTCCTCCCTCGGGCTTCTGTTCGCCTTCGTCCTTGCAAGGAGGGTCAGCAGGAGCGCGATCGTGGGGGGGTTCTCATGCATTGTACTCGCCTTCGTTGGCTACTACACGAACAGGACCGCGGCTCTGACCAAGGAGGCCCTTGCGCTGCAGATGTTGCTGTTCTGCCTGTTCGCCCTATACCTCGGGAGAGACCTCCAGAGCAACAAGTACAGGCTACTCGCCCTCTTCTCCTCCATCGCCCTTATGCTTACGCACCACCTGACCTCGATCTACTTCATCCTGGTCCTCATCGGCTACCTGGCGCTGGTTAACCTGCAGAGGTACTCGAAGGGCTCCCTGGATGCCAGGGTGGCCAGAAACGACCTTTTCCTTGCCCTCGGCGTTTTCCTGAGCTTCTTGGTCGTCACCCTGACACTCGCGAAGTACGAGACGCAGATACCGCTCCAGGATGCCATACTGATCATCTCCCTCTTTTTCGTCACAATCGGGGTGGGAAGGTTGCTGCTCGCATCATCATTCATGGAAAGGCACAGGAGGGTTATCACGGCGGCATTCGTGCTCGGCGTAACACTATTCCCCGTGCTGGCCTACAGGGCCGGCCTCTTCGACTTTGCTCCCTGGGAACAGGTCGTCCCGATGCTGGCCCCCCATCTCATTATACTAGGATTCTCAGTGCTCGCCATCTTCCCACTATCCCTGATGGACGAGGAAAACAAGGGTTTCCTGCTCGCCTGGATAGGCGCCATCATTCCCTTCCTTCTCTTTGGAATCGTGAAGAGGGACATCTTTGGCTACATATTGCTCTTCAGGAACATATCCTACGGTTACCAGCTGGCCTCCGTGCTCCTTGGCATATCATTCGTCTACATGTACAAGCGGTTTGAGACCGGTCGGGAATCCTCGCTTCGCAGCCTTGCCATCGTCCTTCTATCGGCCCTTCTCCTGATCGATGTCGGTCTGGCATCATACATGGGTTTCCTTTCGCAGGACTACGAGAGGAAGGACCTTTACCACCCCAAGGAGCTCGACGCAGCCCTGATCGCCAACGCCTCTACGCTCAGGGGCCAGCTCCTCGGGGCGGATGAAAGAGCCCGGAGGTTGCTCCTCTACGTCACCGGCGAGGACGGCGACCAGCTAACGACCTACGTCTACCTCATCCGAATGGAGAAATACCTAATTAACCGTCTGAGAGACCAGTTCGATATGACAGAACGTCCCCTCACCCATGTCTTCCTCTACGGTGATATGTTTACCGTTGGTTTCGTGGACTCGGTCCTTTTCCAGGAAATCGAGAGGGCCGATTTCACACGCTTCGAGGACGTGGTATTTGACAACGGCGACCAGGAGCTGCTTTACGTCGCCAGGAAGGAATGGCCCTAGGTGTGATCTTGAAAGGGAGTTTTGCCATCAGAGTCGACGTTGATACCGTCAAGGGCCTTGTTGACGGCATTCCACCACTCCTTGAGATCCTCGATGATTATGATGTCCGGGCCACCTTCTTCGCCTCCGTGGGAACCGATACCGCCAGCCGCAGCGTGTTTACCTCCTTCAGGGGGAAGAGACACCTGTCGGTAAATCCGCTGAAAAAGTACGGGGCCAGGGAAATACTCGGTTCCCTCCGGGGAATTGATTTTTCCAGCCATGCTGATAAGTATAGGGAAATCCAGGAACGTGGTCACGAGGTCCAGCTCCACTGTCATAACCACCTGGAGTGGGTGAAAAAAATTGGGAACGCTGACCAAAGAGTTGCCCGTCTTATTATACAGAAGGGTATATCGGCCTTCCAGGGCATATTCGGGAGAGCTCCCCACGCATTTGCGTCGCCGGGATTCCAGGTCACCGATGCCGTCCTCGACGCCGAGGAGGAGCTCGGTTTCAACTACGCCAGCGATTACCAGATGGAGGGTGACTGCATGCCCTTCAGGAACGGACGCAAGGTCCTGCAGATCCCGGTCAACGCACCACTTATCGAGGATTTGGTTGTCCGCGGGTCCAGCGATGAAGCCATAAAATCGACGGTCTGTAGCCTTATATCGGGGAACTCGCTCACAGTAATGTATCTCCACCCAAGCTATGAGCCACGCATGAAGAAAGAGCTGCTGAGATCAATTATCGGAATGGCCCGGGAATCCTCCGATAGCGTTACCCTCGGGGAGGTCTTCGAGAAGTGGAATCCCTGAAAATTGCCCTCATTTACGAGCTTGGACCCGGGGACGACGGCTCTTTCTTGGGCGGGATAGAGTCCCACATACTAGGCCTCTGCAGGGAGCTAGCGCCGGACCACGAGGTGACAGTGATCACCGGTATGATCCCGGGTGCAAAGCCCGAGGTGGAGATGGGGGGGTTCACCATATTAAGGTCAGACATCATGGGATTGATCAGGGGCTCCTGGAACCCCACAAACCTTACCACAACGCGACAGCTATTCTCTATTCCGAGTTTCTTCAGGAAGGGCTCCGGACTCGATGCCGATATCTACCACGGCCACATCTACACATCCGGTCTCGTGGCCATGGAGCTTGCGGCCGGGAAGCACTCCAGCTCGGTAAACACCATCCACGGATCTTACTACGATCACTGGGAAGAGATCACGGGCTCGAGGATAAGGGCAGCGGGCTACAGGGCAACCGAAAGGTTGCTGGCGACTTACCTCGCCAGGAAATGCGACAGGCAGATTCACACTGCCACCGACTTCGCGGATAAGGTCAGGGAATGGGGAGGGCCCGCAGAAAGGATCCGGGTCATTCTGAACGGCGTGGACACCGAGAGGTTCTCCCCGTCACCACGTGCCCAGGAGCAGGAAGTTCCCACTGTCATGACCGTCCGGAGGCTCGTCCCAAAGAACGGTGTCAGGTACTTCGTTGAGGCCTGCCCACGGGTGGAGTCCGATGCCAGGTTCGTGATAGTCGGGGACGGACCCGAGAGAAGGAACCTCGAGGGACTTTCCCGTGACCTCGGGCTTGGAGACGTGCTGGACTTCCGGGGGCCCGTGCCCAATGACCTCCTCCCGGGCATAATGGCCCAGGCAGACATCCTGGTGGTTCCGAGCCTGGTTGAGGCCTCGAGCATATCTCTCCTCGAGGCAATGGCAATGGCCAAACCCGCAATCGTCACCAACATCCCCGGGATTGACGAGGTGGCCAGTCCCGACAGGAGCATAATGGTATCTCCTGCAGATCCCGGGCAGCTTGCCCACGCCATCGACCTGCTCCTCTCGGATCCGGGGATGCGCAGGAGGCTGGGAAAAAACGGGAGGGAGTACGTTGTCTCCCAGAGGTCCCACCAGGCTATGGCGAAGCAGACACTTGAAGTCTACCGGGAGGCAATTGGTACCTAGACCCTGGAGAGCAAAACGACCGCCATTATTCCGAATGCTATGCCGGTCGCAATTCTCAGGTCCATCTTTTCCCCAAGTATCAACACGCTGAGTACCACGAACAGCACGTTGCCGATCACGATTATGAGGTTCAGTCCCACGATAGCTGGAACCTCGTTTGACAGGAATGCAAGGTCCACCGCCAGAACCAGAAGACCCATGGCCAGGACGACGTAGAGGAACGGGTTTCTCAAAAGCTGTGAAATGAAGGATACGCTCAGAATCTCGTTTAGGGCGGTCTTCTCTAACCTGTTTGCCGCGACCTTGTGCATGAACAGGTTAATCCCGCTCAACACTCCCGCAATTACCGCGAACGTTAGCAATTTGCCGTCCAAAGGATTACCCCGGTTGGGCCTCCCGAGGAGCCTCCCGGTCGCTCCCCTGCACCCTGCGGTAGACGAAGAACCAGAATGCAAATATCCACCCGATGAAGAATACAAATCCGAAATAGTCATGGAAGGACCTCATCGCCTCGAACCCCACGTAGTAGGTTATCAGGGAGAGGACCACGATCCTCATGATATTCGCGGAGTAAGTCCCCAGGGCGCCGATCACGAAGTAAATCGTCCCCATCTTCCAGCTCAGCTTGGCCCTCAGGTCCACCAGCATCATGCCGAAAAAGGCCAAGAAAAGGAATGACGAGTGTATCCCGGAACAGGCCTCAGTTACGAGCAGCGTGACAGGCCCCGGGTAATCCGGGCAGGCGAGTATGATCTCGTTGCCAATTCCAGTATAGGGAATACCGATCAAGTCCAGAACCGACCGGGAGAAGTACATGACGTTTCCCAGCCAAACCCTCCCGAAGGCTGTCTCCAGGATGAATTTGTCGAAACCGATGGTTATCAGGAAGTAAAATACCAGGACGGGAGTCACGAAGAAGTAAAGGAGGTCCTTGTACCTCTTTAGGGTCTCGTACTCTACCGAGAGATACCTGAATGCCAAAAAAATCGAGCCTATCCCGACGAATACCAGCCCCCCGGCCATTACTAGACTTGTAGCCCTGAGCCTCTGGAAGAGCAGATAGGCGGCCAGGGCGAATACCACGTACATGTAGCCCAGCAGAGCCCTCTGCGAGAACGAGATGCTCTCCTTCAGCTCCGATACGGGCCTCATCCTCCTGGACCTCCCCCAACGGGCTAATAAATAGCTCGCGATGCCCTATTCTCCGTCTGGTTCCAGACCAGGATAGATCAGACCGCTGCAGACCGCGAAAATGGCCAGGGGAAAACCAACTGTAACCGTCAGGGGCATGTCCGTTTGTGGCAGCGTCCCCGCGCGTATTATCCTCTCCAGGTCCCCCACACCCAGCTTGTCGGGGTGTTGCCTGAGCCACGACATCATCGAGACCAGGGAGTTGTAGGAAAGGGGAGGAATGTACGTTCCTGAGATAGATGACCCCTCCATGAATACATTGACCTCGTCGGGAATTTCCTGGGCCTTCCAGCCTGTCCTGTTGACGGCAAGGAATGCATCCCTGATAGCGAGGGCCCTGTCCCGGTTAACCCCCACTATCGGTACCTGATTGTAGAACACCGAATTTTCCACCACGATGTAGGGCTGTCGGTTGATGTAGACCAGGGTCTGGGGCAGGAAGATGTGGCTGTTACTTGAAACCGCCACACGTATTGCCACCAGGGAGACGATTATCAACGAGAAATATGCAGCATCCCTCCAGAGCGTATCCCATCCCGATTGATTCTCTGAGCGGAGGTACACGAGTAGCAGCAGGGAAACGCCAAGTCCGAGGGCAGAGAGAATCACGGGCGAGTCCAGAAAGCCGTCCCCCAGTCTGAAGCGTTGGCTTGCCAGCTCCAGCACGTCGTGGAAGAGAAAAAGGTTGAATACCGGGCCGCTATCCAGTTTCCGGTCACCGAAGTACCTGGTTGCCTGCGGGGCTGCGGCGACGCCCGCCAGGAGCAATATGACCAGAACCATCCTCCATATTCCAAGCTCCGACCTTCCCAGCCCCTGTTTGCGGCGCGGCATCTCAATTCCGAAGGTGATCAAACACGTGGCGAAAACGGCGCCAAAGAGCAGGTGCGCCACCGGGTTCATCAGCCCAAGGCTGCCGATTCAGCTATTTAATCTTTTATTAAGTAATTACTGGTCTCGTTACATTTATGAGGTTTTTAGGCGAACCCACACCCGATGACCGGCGAGAAGGTGGTCCTCCTGGGGCTGGGCAGGATAGGTCTACCAACAGCTGCCTGCCTCGCCCAGGCAGGGTACGATGTCCTGGGCATCGACATAGATGAAAAAAGGCTCAGGGACATAGGGGATGGAAACCTCGACAGAAACGAACCCGGTCTACTCGATCTCGTGGACTGGGCCATTAAATCCGGTAAACTCAGACTCTCCACCAGCCCAGAGAAGGGAGATATCTTCCTGCTCTGCCTACCCACATCACTCGCCAAGGACCTAACGTGCAACCTCGAATACCTCGAATCCGCCCTTGAATCCATAGCCGGGGTGCTTTCGGAGAACAACCTCGTGATATTGGAGAGCACGGTTCCGGTACACACCACCAGGGACGTGGTCATCCCCAAGCTCGAATCCCTAGGAGTTGACGTCGGTTCTATTCTCTTCGCTTACGCTCCAGAACGCATTATCTCCGGGAAGATGCTCGAGGAGATAAAGAAAGATGACAGGATAGTTGGTGGAACCACTCCCGGGGCCGCGGAGTCCGCCGGGAAGCTTTATCAGAGCTTCGTGAAAGGGCAGATATTCCTGACCGATTCATCGACGGCAGAGCTGGCAAAGCTTATCGAAAACACCTACAGGGACGTGAACATCGCATTTGCCAACGAGGTGGCCCTCTTCTGCGAGAGGGAAGGACTCGACGCATGGCAGGCGATTGGCCTTGCGAACAGGCACCCGAGGGTCAATATCCACCAGCCCGGTCCAGGCGTGGGCGGGCACTGCATCCCCGTGGTTCCATACTTCCTCGCCCAGTCCACCAAACACAGCTCCATGATTCACTCTGCAAGACGGGTAAACGACTCCATGCCAAGGTACGTGGCCAACATAATCCTAAGGGCCGTCAGCGGCACCCAGAACCCTACTGTGGCACTTATGGGGGTTGCCTACAAGCCAAACTCATCGGATCCCATCAACAGCCCCGCCCTCCAGGTGCTTGACCACTTAAAAATTGAGGATCTGGAGGTCGTGCTCTGCGACCCGCTGGTCAGGAACTCAAACCTCAACCTGGTCAGCATCGACGAGGCCATGGCCGCTGACTGTATCGTATTCCTGCTCCCCCACGACATGTTCAGGGAGCTCGAGCCGACCGGACCAAGGCGCGGAAGGGGAAGTCTGATAGATATTACACATGCAATTGACCTGGACTCCTGGGCATCCAGGGGGTGGAACGTAGTAGGCTTTGCCAGGAAAATGCCTAGGGTTTGACCCTGGAGAAACTGAGCATCCCTATCTTACCCGTCTCGCAGTCCGTCCGGGCAACTATGAACTTCTTCTTCACGGACGCCGCAAGTCTTCCGGCCCTGACGATCTCCGTGGGTGTTATTCCGGATCCCTGCCGGAAAACGTGGATCAGGAAGGGCGCGTGATCAAGACCGGGTCCGTACTCGTACACGGCAAAATCCACGCCGAACTTCATCCCGGACTTAACGACGAAACCGGAGTCCTTCAGCATCCCGTAGACGAGGGACCTCTCCATGAAGTTCCTCTCGCCCGCTGCCAATTCCCTCAACCTTTCCGATACAACCTCCCCCTCTCCTCCCTCGATCTTGATCCTTCCCTTCTCCGCAAGGTAAATTGACTCGTTGTAGGAAAGGGTTATTGGCCTTTCGAAATCCATGGAGCGTGGCTTCCTAATGCCGATTGGTTTCCCGAAATACCCCTCACGGTAAAGGCTGACGGCTCCCTCGGTGTTCCATACGACGGTCATCGGTCCGACTAGCTGGGCGACGTCGGTTCTGTCCATCACCGTCTCCATAGATGGCCTTGTGTTGAACCTTTTAATCTCGTAGTACGAGACCTCGCCCTCCTCATCCACCAGTGCCAGGTATACCCCCTTCTTGTACCTACCCCCGGTTATGAGTATCTCCTCCAGATCGCTCAGTGGGATATTCTGATTCCTGGAGTAAATTGCCACCAGGTGCGAACACGGTTTGCCGGGTTTCTCATAGAACCAGAGGTACGGGTTATCTGAAAGGCCCGCCCGTATCTTTCTCCCCCGGCTCCTCATGTCCCTGTACACAAGGTACTTCAGGAAGAATGAGGGATCTGACCTGAGCCCATGGTTGAGAATGTCCTCGAAAACGACGTCCTTCCCGTCATCCGTGACCTGTAGAACTCCCCTTCGAACAAGGTGCAGTGCAGCAACCATTGGAAGGAGTCGGCCGCCGTCCTCCTCAAGTCCATACCCCAGTTCCACCAGGGAGCCTGGTTCACTGACCATCACACCCTCACCGGTCATGACTCCGGAGTAGGTCTCCTCAATTATCTCCTGAGACTCGTCCCCGTTCTGTTCCTCTGCGGGGATTTCATTACTCCCATCCTCCGAGTCGTTCCCGGCCTGTGCACCCATAAATTCACCGATTTCGGTGGTGTAAATATTCTAAAATCCAGCCCGTTGTGCCCTGACGGCCCAGAACGGTGTCAACCGGCTCCTGAATCTTGTATTAAATCTTTCCAGCAGGGAGCCGGAGAGATATTTCAAGTTTATGCTGAGCCTTTACCCAGATGAGAATAGCGATAGTCGAACACGATCGCTGTAAGGGCGGCAAGGACTGCCCCTACATTTGCCTCAAATACTGCCCGGGAGTTCGGATGGGAGACGAGACTATCATTATCGACAAGGACACCGGGAAGCCCGTTATCAGCGAATCACTCTGCACCGGCTGTGGAATATGCATCAACAAGTGCCAGTTCGGGGCCCTGAATATCATCAACCTCCTCGAACCGCCCACCGAGGAGCCCATCCACCAATACGGTGAGAACGCATTCAGGTTGTTCGGTCTTCCCATACCTAGGCCGGGAAAGGTCGTCGGCATTATCGGGCAGAACGGGATCGGGAAAACCACCGCAATCAAGATACTGTCTGGGGAGATGAAGCCCAATCTGGGTGACCTAAACAACGGTGAGAAAAGCTGGGAGGACGCCTCGGACTTCTTCAGGGGATCCGAGCTTCAGAACTACTTCGAATCGATTTCCAGGGACGAGATAAGGCCCATAATGAAGCCCCAGTACATAAACCAGATCCCAAAGATCGCCAGCGGAAAATCCGGGAGCCTGCTAGAAAAGGCCGATGAGAGGGGTGTATACGACGAAATTGTTTCAGGCCTCGATTTCGAGGAGGCACTGGAAAAAGAGGTAAACAGCCTGAGCGGCGGGGAGCTCCAGAGGCTCGCTATAGGGGCCGTTCTTGGCAAGGAGGCCGACGTGTATTTTTTCGATGAACCCACCTCCTACCTCGACATCTTCCAGCGACTTAATGTGGCCAAAATTATTAGGAAGCTCGCCGCCGGCGGGAAATCGGTCATTCTTATCGAGCACGACATGACAACACTGGACTACATGAGCGATTACATACACCTGCTCGTCGGGGTTCCGGGTGCCTACGGCATAGTCTCGGGCATCCGTTCCGTGGGTGCGGGGATAAACACCTACCTCGATGGTTTTCTCTCCCAGGAGAACCTCAGGACCCGGGAGAAGCCCATCAGGTTCAAGATTCACTCCCCCATATCCACCCAGGAGGGTGATGTACTTGCCTCATTTAGTGATCTAAAGAAGGATTTCGGCGGGGAGTTCTCCCTTCAGGTTAATGGTGCTGATATCCATGAGAGCTCCGTTATCGGGGTCTTCGGCCCAAACGCCATCGGGAAATCCACCTTCATCAGGATGATAGCTGGAGAGCTCGAACCCGACGATGGCACCGTGGTCGAAAAGGCCTCGGTGAGCTATAAGCCCCAGTATGTGACTATCGAAAATGACGAGACGGTCCGCGAGCTCCTGCGCCGGAGTGCCCAGGAAAAGTTCGACAGCTCCCTCTACAGAACCCAGGTTATCAAGCCACTTAACATCAGCCGTCTCATGGACCTGCTCCTCTCGACCTTAAGCGGCGGGGAGCTCCAGAAGGTTGCCATCGCTGAGGCCCTTTCCCGGGACGCGGACCTGGTCGTGCTGGACGAGCCGACGGCCCACATAGACGTTGAGGATAGGTTGAAGCTCTCGGGTGTGGTCAGGGATGTTATCGAGAAGGGAGGAAAGGGGTGTATCGTGGTGGATCATGACACCCAGTTCCTGGACATAGTATCGGATAACCTGATGATATTCGAGGGCGAACCGGGTAAGAGCGGCAAGGGAACCGGGCCCTATGAAAAGAGAATGGGGATGAACCGCTTCCTGAAGGATATGGAGATCACCTACAGGAGGGATTTCCACACCGGAAGGCCCAGGATTAACAAGGAGGAGAGCAAGCTCGACAAGGAGCAGAAGAGAACAGGGGAGTATTACTACCTCCCGCTGAACAAGGCCTAGTCCAGCCCCAGTAGGGCTGGGACCTCCGAGAGTGAGAACAGGTAGTTGGAGTCCTTGTTGAGATTGTAATCCATCCTCAGCAGGTAGGCATCGAGGCCAAGTTCCCTGCTCGGGAGAATGTCCCGCTCGAAGCTATCTCCAACCATGATGACGTCCTTGTTTCCCGCGCCGAGCTGGAACATGGCGTACTTAATCGGTACCAGTTCCTCCTTTTTCGCCTGGACGAGGGACGATGTAATTATGACGTCGAAATAATCGCTGATGTTGAAGTGGTCCATGAGGCCCATGAGGCACTCCTGGATGTGATTTGAGATCACCCCCAGCTTCACGCCGTTGGTCTTCAATACCTTCAGGACCGGTATCAGCTTCGGGTCCAGCTGGATTTCCTGGTCCGCGTATTCCTTCACCTTCTTCATGTCGCCGTTTACGAGATAGATGTCGAGGATTTTATTACGGACTATATCCGGGTGTAAACCGCTTACCGATGACCACAGTGTCCCATCGGCATCGAAGAAGACGGCCTTTGTCATCTGGTCCAGCCTTGGCAGGAGCCCGTATAAGTCTTTCGATATTCTATTCTATCGAGAACCTAATCGCTCTTCCTAACCGGTCATAGCCTTTTATCTTGGATCTCACGTAGGGATGGGCCATGATGAAGTGGACCAGCCCGCGTTTCTTGAAGAAATGGATATCTGCCACTGACGGGAGGGCACTGGGACTAGGGTGAGAGTGTATCGACCCGATGGTCTCGGTAGTGGAGGGTAGCATTCCGATGTTCATCAGGATATTGTCCTTGCCCACAAGGGTGTGGGGAAGAATAAAGCCGTTTATCTCCAGTACCTCCGCCTCCAGGGAGCCCTCCAGAAGAGCTCCGAACTCGCTCGGGTAGGAGGTTTTGGCCGCCCCCAAGACCTCATCGAGCAGATCACCCTTGAGCACGACACGCCTGATAGGCCGCCTTTTTCCACCTATCAGCCGGTCAAATACACCTGACATCTCTGGGCTATCCACTTCAGGCTTAGATAAAGATTTGACCCCATTTGGGGACCTAGGATTCTGTCTCGAATGGCCAGGCCAGGACCCCGCCCTCCATTACCTTCACGTTCTCATATCCCTTCCCGTGCAGGATCCTCGCGGCCTCGTATCCCCGGAGGCTGATCTTGCAGAAGGTAATTACCTCCCTGTCACGGGGAACCTCGTCGAGTCGTCCCCTAAGGGCTCCCAGTGGTATGAGTGTTGCCCCTGGAATCCTTATCGTGTCGTATTCCGGTTGCCCTCTGACGTCGAGGAAGAAGAAGTCCTCCCCGCGGTCCATCTTCTCCTTCACATCGGTGGGCGTTATCCCCTCGAACAAACCATCGAGCTTGTTCCTCAGTATGTTCGCGAGCACTATGAGGGGGTCCATGGCAGAGGAGTAGGGGGGTGCGTAGGCGAGGTCGAGGTTGGCTACGTGGTCCACCGTCATCCCGGCGAATATTGCGGTTGATGCTATGTCCACCCGCTTCACTACGTCTCCCTTCCCGATTCCCTGAAGCCCCAGTAACTTCCTGGTATTTGTGTCCGCGATAGCCTTCATGACGATGGGCGCGGCGCCAGGATAGTAGTGGGCCCTGTCCGGCGAGGCGACGATTGCTGTTGTGACGTCGTACCCCTTCTCGATTGCGCCGACTTCAGTCAGACCCGTTCTTCCCACGTTCTGGTCAAATACCTTGACAACATTTGTCTTAACAATTCCAGCGAACTCCTCTTCTCCGCCAGTCATGTTTGTGCCGGCAATCCTGCCCTCCTTGTTCGCAACCGATCCCATTGGCCAGAGACTGGTCTCCTGCGTGAGGGTAAGGGGATGTTCTATGCAATCACCGGCTGCATAGATATCCGGGTCAGACGTCTGCATCCGGGAATTGACCTTTATTCCCCTCTTCTCACCTATCTCCAGGCCGGCCTTCTGGGCGAGCTCCGTTACGGGTCTCACACCGACCGCCATAAGCACGAACTCGGTGTCGATCTCGATGCCATCGGAGGTGATTACCTTGGCCACCTCTCCCCCGTCATTCCCCTCGAGCCTTTCCACCCGGGTGTTCGTCTGGATGGTAACGCCCTGCTGCTTAAGGTTCTTCTCCAGGATGAGGGCCATCTCCTCGTCAAGCATCCCGGGCAGTATGTGGGGCAGCATCTCGATTATCGTCACCTGTTTCCCGCACTCGGAGACGGCCTCTGTCATCTCACAACCTATCAGTCCCCCTCCCACTATGGCGACCTTCCGGCAGCCCACCGAAATCGCATCCCTCAGCTGTGAAGCATCGTCCGGGTCCTTCAGGTGCAGGACCTTCTTCAGATCTGCCCCTGGAATTGGCAGGTCGAAGGGCCTTGAACCGGTAGCTATTACCAGCTTATCGTAAGGAACCCGGGAGACCTCCCCGGTTTCTAGGCTCCGGCATACGACCTCCTTCCTCTCCCTGTCGATCTCCGTGGCCTCGGTGCGGTTCATGGCCTTGATATCCTTCGCCTTCGCGAAAAACTGGGGGTCCCTCAGGACGCCCACGGGTGTTGAGATCAGCGTGTTTCGATCCTTCACGAGCCCGGAGATCCAGTAGGGAAGGCCACACCCCGCATACGACAGGATCTCCTCCTTCTCGATTATCGTTATCTCAGCATCCGGATCGAGACGTCGGGCCCTTGCCGCCGCCTTGGGTCCAGCTGCCACTCCACCTATAACCACGTACCTTTTGGGCATAGGCACTACCATCAGGGTTCCTTTAAAAATATCAAGCCGGCCGGGAGTGGGGGTATGTTGTTGTTGGTAAAGAAATTATAGCGATCCCCGGAGGCCTTGATCTGAATGGATCCAAGGATAGAGAGCCACGTTATGGAGATTGACAGGTGTAACCAGCGTGGTGGAAGGATGCTCTCCATCAGAGACCTCCTCGATGCCGGTACCCTTGACAGGAAGATGTCCGAGTACCTGCTGGCGGCGATAAGCGGGGGGAGGTCCTTCCTGGTCGGCGCCATGCCGGGAGGGGCGGGTAAGACCACCGTGATGGGGGCCCTGCTGAACTTCATCCCCGACATCGATATAGTGCCAACCGTGAATGGCGATGTTATCCGGGATGGTCTTGACGATGAAACTCCAAGGTGCTACCTTGCACACGAAATTGGCCGGGGCAGGTGGTATGCCTACATATGGGGAAGGGATGTTGAAAATTTCCTCCACCTAACATGCCGGCACATGGTGGCCGGAAACCTCCATGCAGACGACATTGAGGATGTCCTCTCACACGACGGAATAGACGAATCCAACATAACAAAGCTTGACCTTTTGATCTTCCTCAGTGTCAACGGTGGCCTGAGGGGACGCTCCAGGAGAATAAACTCAATTCTTGAAAATCAGGGGGGAAGAGGCACACTTGCCTTCAAGCAGATCTACTCGTGTCGACCCCCAGATGGACCCTTCGTATACTCTGGGCGGCCTAAACTCGTAACGGAAAGGGAGCTCGAGTGGGCCGGGGAGGTCATGGAATCGGTTCTAATCGATGATCTCAGGACGATAGGAGAGGTACGATCTGCCGTCCTGAAAGCCCTTCCCAGCCGCAACATATAACTTGCCATCAATAATGGTCGAGGCGGTCGAAATGAGAATAGCTGAGGTCCACGAGCACCTGAAGAGCGTTGCGTACTGGAATAATTGGTCCCAGACTGTGGATGGTTTTCTCTGGGGCAACCCGGACAAGGACCTGACCGGTATAGCGGTGTGCTGGTCAAGCAAGAGGCCCCAGGTAGAATGGGCCCTGGAAAAAGGATGCAACCTGTATATAACACACGAGCCACTCTACTCCTACGTCCACCATAACCAGTACCAGCACCCCATGGAGGCCGAGAAGACAAGGGTCCTGAGGGAGTCCGGGATAGTGGTCTACCGGTGCCACGATGTCCTGGACATGTTCCCCGATATAGGCATCCCCGATTCATGGGCCCGTATCCTGGGCTTTAAGGGTCCACCTTCATCGACCCGCAACTATTACCGTTCATATGACCTGGAAGAGGGATCCACCGCGAGATCTGTTGCCGGTCGGTTACTCACAAGGATCGCCGATCTCGGCCAGGACTCGATCCACCTCGTCGGTCCCGCGGACAGGGAGGTCACCAGGGCCGTCGTTGGCACCGGGGCGATCACCAGCTTCAGGGTGATGGCCCAGATGGGGGACCTGTTGATCGTTACCGACGATGGTACGCGCCTCTGGGAATCCGCCCAGTGGTCGGTCGACACGGATACCCCCATGCTCATCGTTAACCATGCCACCGCGGAGGAGCCCGGTGTAAGGGCCCTGGCGGGTTACCTATCGGATAACCTGGATTCACCAGTCCATTTCATACCCCAGGGTTGCCTCTACGAGACCATCTGCAGATGATTGCTCCACCTGCTTTCAGCCGCCCCCGGCCGGTGGGAGCAGGCTAACCACGTCGCCTTCAGAAAGGGGTTCCCTGGATTTCTTCCCGACGTTTACGCTTAGACCGTTAAGGAGTACCGAAAGGTTTTCTGCCAGTTCACCCTCCGGCGTCAGGAGCTTTGAAGGTGAATCAATCCGCCTGCCGAGCAAACGAAGTAGGTCCTCGACCTTTGAATCCCCTTCCAGATCGACCTCGAACTGGTGGCCCAGTAACTTCTTCAGACCGCCGAAGGCTCTCACCCTGACCTTCATCCTCAGTCGGCACCCCCGTGTATCTGTTCTGAGGCCAGATCAAGCCCCAGATCGATCAGTTTTTCCCTCTTTGGAATCCCGTCCTGGTCCCAACCGCAAAGGGCATAGTACTCGTCAAGCATCTCGTCCAGCTTTACCACCATGCCCTTGCAGGGGTTGGTGTCATGAGGTTCCTTGAGGCACCTGTCCGGGAGTGTGTCGTCCTTCCTCGAGAAACCCTCCCTGACGTTAAAGGCCCTGGTCAGGTTGTTAATCCTCTCCCCGACCAGCATGAAATCGTCCTTATTCGCGAATGTGTAGCCGGTTGCGGCGATAATTATCGGGAGCACTATGTCATCCCCGTATGCGTAAGATGACAGCAAACACAGCCCCGAGGAGTCCCACGTTACGGCTATGTTCTCGGTACCATCCTTGACCTCCTGAGCCTTACCCTCAGTCGTCCTGGGGTCCATCGCATCGAAGCCGAGCATCTCCCTGCCCACCGTCCACGGCCTGAGGTGGCAGGCTCCCCTGTCCGACCTCGCGTAAGATAGTCCAAGACCCTGTGCCGCCCTGGGCATGTAGGCGGGGAACTCCAGGCCCTTGGTGTGCATAGCGAACGATGAGGAGCCCTGACCGATCTGTTCCGAGGCCCTTTGGACTCCGTTTCCGACCAGCTTTCCGAGGTCACCGGACATTACCCCGGCCTTCTCCACGGCCTCTACCATCCCAAGGGCATTCCCGAACTTAAGCTCCACGCCATCAGTGTCCTCCTCTGTGATCATACCACGCTCAAAGCACTCCATCAGGAAACCTATCGTGTTACCAACCGATATCGTGTCCAGTCCGTAGTAATCGCACAGGTAGTCGGCCCTGGCAATAGCCTCCCGATCGCTGACGTCGCACTGTGGACCGAATGCCCAT
>Ga0180433_10001566_pt1 | contig 37939 bp, 24 predicted proteins | sample SS_ome_8_FD_132980 | JGI IMG/M metagenome (GOLD analysis project Ga0180433, IMG submission 132980) | Hypersaline lake sediment archaeal communities from the Salton Sea, California, USA - SS_1_D_1 metaG | ecosystem: Environmental > Aquatic > Non-marine Saline and Alkaline > Hypersaline >... | reverse complement strand
AAGAAAAATTTTAAAAAATAGGTAAGTAATTTTTTATAAGGAAAAATTTAAATACTTTTTTATAATGATTTCGTACCCTTCGACAAGCTCAGGGCGAACGGATTTAATGAAAACACTTTAAGTCGGGATATCTTAATCTTGTTTTTGTTTTTTCTTAGATCGAGTTTGCGTTAATTATAACTCAAATTAAAAAAGCACTTTTTTATTCTAACCAGAATTCACGGAAATTGTAGACAGGGTACGAGTAACAATAATTCCAACAAAAAAGTGTCGGAGAATGCGGATTTCAACTAAAGATATTCGCGAAGGTTGCACCAGCAGCTTGTTTTTTTTAAAAAAAAACGGGCATTTTCATTTTTGTTTGACGGCGCTATGGTGGTAGATGTGACAAATACGCATATTTTTGATACAATAGCAACGTTTGATGATTTTGTTTTTTAGTCTTTATCTAAGAGAGATTTTATGGAAAATGAAAATAAAAATGTTTCCCAAGAGCCAGTATCAAGTTCCAATGAGCATGAGGTTCGCGTAGAAAAAGTTGAAAAGATGCGTTCAGAGGGGATTGAGCCATGGCCATATCGTGAGCCTATAACGGCAACCTGCCAGCAGGTGAAAGATGAGTTTGTTGAGGATGGTGACGAGAAAAAATATGATGTTGCCGGTCGAGTAATGACCGTTAGGTTGCATGGTAAAACCGGATTTTGTACAATTCAAGATAGATCAGGTCGTTTACAAGTATATATCAGAAAAGATTTGGTGGGCGATGAGCCCTTTGTATTTTTCAAGAATTATGTTGATATGGGTGATATCGTCTGGTTTTCTGGAAAATCTTTCAAGACCAAAACAGGTGAAACCACTATTAAAGTTGAGAAATTTAAACTTCTTTCAAAATGTCTTTACCCTTTACCAGAAAAATTTCATGGTATCGCAGATATAGAAATTAAATATCGTCAACGTTATTTAGATCTTATAACTGATGCGGGGAGTAAGCAAAAATTTATAAAGCGATCGTATATCGTCAGGGCGATGAGAAACTTCCTTGATTCAAGGGACTTTTTGGAAGTAGAAACCCCAATGCTACATCCAATTCCAGGTGGTGCGGCAGCAAAGCCATTTATTACGCATCACAATGCCTTAAGTTCTGATTTTTATCTTAGAATTGCTCCTGAGTTATACCTTAAGCGACTTGTTGTTGGCGGTATGGATAGGGTATATGAAATAAATAGAAATTTCCGAAATGAAGGAATTTCTAAAAAGCATAATCCTGAATTTACGATGCTTGAGTTTTATATGGCACATGAAGATTATCATTTTTCCATGGAGTTAGTTGAGCAAATGTTCCGTAATGTGGTCGAAAAAACATGCGATTCTCTACAGGTCCCATTTGGAAAATATGAAATTGATTTTTCCAAGCCATTTGAGCGTCTTTCCATGAAGGCATCGGTTATGAAGTATGCAAATGCGTCAGAAGAAGATGTGTCTGAAGCGAACATAGACAAGCTTATTGCTAAGCACAATATTGAGCTGGAAAATAAAGGTGCATCATGGGGGTATAAATTGGTTGCATTGTTCGATGAAATAGTAGAACCGAATCTTATTCAACCAACCTTTATAACTGATTATCCCGTTGAAATTTCGCCGCTTGCCAAACGCAAAGAGGATGATCCTAACGTTACAGCACGTTTTGAACTCTTTATTGCGGGTATGGAGATTGCCAATGGCTTTAATGAGTTGAATGATCCATTTGATCAGGCAGAGCGTTTTAAACAACAAGCTGTGGCCAAAGAGGCTGGAGATACTGAGGCTCACCATTATGATGCGGATTTTGTCCTTGCACTAGAACATGGATTGCCGCCAACCGTTGGTGTGGGAGTTGGGATCGATCGTTTAACAATGTTGTTAACCGATACCCAATCAATTAAAGATGTTATTTTATTTCCAACATTAAAGAAAAAATAAAAATAGTAAAACGTTAAATGAGTACCCCAGGTTGTGATAAGTTCCTGGGGTTTTTTGTATTATGTTTTTTCTAGGCAATATTTTGTTGTATTAACGCGAATTCGAAAATTAGTTCAATTGAAAGACGGCTCCTGGCCGTAGTCCCTGAGCTTGGCGAAGGGTGTATTTCCTTATAAAAAAAGTTTTAAGAAAGTTAATATTTTCTTGTGAAAAAACAAGATATATTATTTTTTGCTTATAAAATATAACGAGAGACACAATAAAAAACCTGGATTTCAAGGAAATATACTCTTCGTCAAGCTCAGAGACGACGGCCAGGAGCCGTCTTTTTTATTAAAACCTTTTTTGCTCAACTAAAAAAATCAAGCTAACTTTATCTTTAACTAAAGACATTTTTTGAGATTTGAATTATCGAATTCACGTTGTATTATATCTTGCGCATTCTGCAAGATTTCACTATTAAAGCCTTCTCCTTGCAATATGTCAATGGCAACATGCTGATCAGAAATGCCTTTTGATAATCTATACAGAAATTCTATCTGTCCGGGACCCTTTTTATTTACTGATACTTTGTAATTTGCAAAGGTATCGGTTGCATCTGCAAGTTCTGTTAACATGATAAAATGTGTAGCTATAAGGCAAATGTTGTTGGGTATTTTGCTTAAGTATTGAGCAACGCTGTAGGCTGAAGCGGCTCCTTCTTGTGGCGTTGTTCCGTTAAATACCTCATCAAACATAACAAAACTAAACTGATTTTGTTTAAGGCTTTCTATCGCAGAAATAAGATTCTCTGTGCGTATTACCTCAGATTTAAATAATGAATTACCAACCCCAATATCATCTGTGATGTTCAGATAGGTGGCAATAAGATCAAAGGGGGTAAATAGCATGTGTTGGGCCGGTGCTATACCAAAACTTTGTGCCATTACAAGTGAGGTTGCTATTGATTTTAATGTGGTTGATTTACCCCCCGCGTTAGGACCGGTGATAATCATGTTTTGGCGTTCCGTGTCACATCCGATTGTTATATCATTTTTGACTAACTCGTCAGGATTGATAAGTGGGTGCCAGAATCCTTTTATCTTGATACATGGTGTATTTGTTGCGGCATAGATAGGGAAGCAATATGGAGTACTGGTATCTTTATGCTCTTTATACATTCGTGCAACAGCCGTATACATGTCTATTGAGCCGATAGATAATGCAGCTGCTTCAAACTGTTTTTTTAGCTTATGCATGAGGGCATAGGCTCGCAAAATAGTCCCTTTATGTGCAAGAAATGATGAGTTTGCTTGAAATGTATCATAATGCAGAAGTTCGAGTAACTCTTTAAGTTTTTTGTCTTGTTTTGTTTTTATTTCGAAGAAATCTATAAGTCCCTTAAATTCTTTGACTCGGGTAAGGGTAGGATGCTGTTTTATTTTTTGATAAAGTTGTTCCATACAATGAGTAAAGTGGGCTATTTTTATCATCAATTTTTGAATGCATTCTTCTATTAAAAGACAGCAGTATATCCAGTTGAGTTGACTTTTAATGCCTAATGCGCTCAATATTCCACTTGATAGACAGATGCTTGCACTCAGATATCTATTTTTGAATATTTTTTTTACCGGTTTTGTAATTGATTTTGGGATTTTTTTTGTTACCGATTCAAGCAATGAAAATATGGGACCAGCTGGGTTGCTATATTGTTCAGCCCATGTTTTTATTTTTTCCGGCACATTGACCATATTTGTTGCTCTTACAATACCATAGGAGGTAAGTACTACTGCCGCGACTAAATCGGTTATGGCCCATCCGATTCTTCTTTGATGGTTAATAACACTTTTTGCTAACAATGCTGGTTTTGATGTATTGAGTATATCAAGAAAGGGTAAAGAGAAATAATAGTTTTTGGATGCATGGACAAAGTTGTCTTGGCGCCAAAATGAAAGAAATACATTTTCAGATTCCGGAAATGATTGTAAGATGTGCAAAATGTCGGCAAGTAACTGAGGATCTTGTAGCAATAGTTGTGGAATTGCTTGCCTTTGTAAAAGCTCTTTTGTATTGGCCGTAGGGGTAGCAAGTCGGAAAAAAGAGACCATTTTTCCAAGCTGGCTACGCACATTAATTATGTTGGCAAGATATTTTTGTTTATCACTTTGGCCGCAAAACATATTTAGGTCATGGAGTGTTGTATTATCTTTTATAACCGAAGGCGGTATGATCTTTTGATGTTTGAAGCTTTTTTCAAAAAAGGAGAATGCCGTACTTCTTTTAAAACGTTCAGTTGGATTAACTCTTCGGTTGACTGCTTCTTTTAAAAAAACATGGTATTCTTTTTCTTCCCAATCTTTCTCTTGCCATGGCAGTGTTCTCATATTAATTTCAGAGATTTCTTGTATGATTGATTGAGGATTATTGCTGAACGCATATAATTGAAAAGAATAAAGTATGAATGAAAACGTAGGGAGAATGAGAAGTACCTTTTTTTTTAGCATAGCTGTTCCTTTTTTTATCAATTTTATGTGTTGCAAGCCCAATGTAAGCAAAAAAGTTTTGTTGCTTTGAAAAAATAAGTTATTAAAATTCCGTTTGTCCTGAGCTTTTCGAAGCCTGTCCTGAGCCTGTCGAAGGGGATGTGAAATCCTTATAAAATTATTATAAAAATAAACTTTATATTATTTTGAAAGTAACTTTTGTCAACCTTTATATAATTTGTAATGTAAGTTAAGAGAGGAATTATAAGGGGATAACCTCAATGCCATGTTCCATAAGGAGAGCTGCCAAAATGCCATTGCCGTTAACCAAATGTTCACCTTTTGCATCATATATTTTTCCTTTACCACAGGATGGACTTCGTTTTTTCAGATATGCTTTGGTAACATTATGTTTGAGTGCTATGGCAAGAGTCTTTTGAGCTCCGCGTATAAATGTTTCGGTATGATCTTTCCCATCAATACCAATTACCTTTGCTTTTCCTTTGATAACATCATGCCCATCTCCACCTACCAAGTTGCATGCTGGTCGGGGGATAGGCTCCCCTCCTAATATTTCAGGACATACGCAAACGATTTCTGCGCTTTGTAGTTCTCCTACAATTTTGGGATGGAAGGCATCTTGGCCTTTATAATTGCATTTTACACCCGCAAGGCAGGCACTTACCAAAATTGTTTCTTTTTTCTTTTCCATAGGCTCTTTGTGTAATCGTGTTTTTGTAGTATTGTACCTTTTTTTGTAACAAAAGAAAAAAGATAATAAAAAAGCGCTCAATAAAAATTATTGAGCGCTGAAATATTTTATTTAATTGTAATATTATATCTTAGTTTTTCGTTTCTTTTTTTTGGGTTCATGCGTGTTTTTTTTATCTTCATAAGCTCGTTTGCGTTTTTTTGAGTTGGCATATGCGTTCGGCATTAATTTTTCAGGGGGAAGTTGTGTTTTTTCCCCAAAATCGCCATTTTCTAGATAAGAAAATATTTCGTATAAAACAACTTCTTTTACGACTGCTTGTGTATCTACTTTTTTCTTTTGATCGTTTTCTAGCTTATAGTCTGCTCCAGATAAAATTGAGTAATTGGTTGTTCTATTGAGAAATTCTTTGCGAAATTGATTGTTTTCTCTGTCTGATGGGCCATTTATTTTTTCGTTTAATATGAAGATGAAGGGGTCCTTTAGGTCGTTTTCTTCTACTTTATTACATGTTAATTGCTTACATAGTGGAGTTAGTTGCTCTTTGCCGCCATAGAAAAAAAGATTTGAATGGCAAAATAAAGAGATGTTTCGTTCAAAAATCATGGGTATATATTCAATAAAGTTACACATAGCTTCATCTAGGGTTTGGCCATTGATGTCCTTCAGCTCTTTTTTTGAATGCAGCGCCATGTGGCGTAATGCTTGGCACGCTTCATGTCTAAAGAATGTATGATTGAACGGTATTTGTGCTAACAGATTTTTAAATTCTTTTTCTTCAAAGCAATATATATTGTCAATCGCATGTATTGCCGCAAGATAAGAAAAGGCCAAGAGCTTATCATATGCTGGAACAAGAGGTTGTTTTATGAACTTTTTAATTATAGTAATGAGTATATTTCTAAACGATTCATTTGGGTCTTCCTCTAAGCAAACATCGAGCAATGCTTTAATGCTTTGTCCTAATGCTTTTCTGTTTTTTATATTTTTTTGTAAAAAATCCATTATTTCTTCAGAATTATATTCTTGAATGTGTTGTAAGTATCGATTGTTTATATGCTCAATATTAGCGCCGTTGTTTATGAGAAGTTTTAATATTCTTAAACGAATATCGCTATTTTCTACTGCTTGAAAGGTAGGATCTAACCAATCATACCAATGGGAAGATGTTTTCATGAGAACAAAGTCTATAGGAAATACTTTTGTAGGAAGCATATCGAGGAAAGTACCGCCAGGAAAACAATACTTGTTGCTATTCGCTCCTCTTTTTAATAAAAATATAATAGTGTTATATCGCTGCTCTATATAAGGTGAGTCGATGTTGAGGTCGGATGTTGCCAAGTGTAGTGGTGTAAGTTTATCATTGTTTTGTGTGTTAATATCAGCACCTCTTTTTGCCAAAAGTTCAACGAATGTTTGTTCATTTTTGAATACATCTTTTGGGTTATCAGGATAGGTCGCAAATACTTGGTGTAGTGGGGTGTTTCCTCTGATATCTTTTACATTTGGATTAGCGCCTCGCAAAAGAAATCGGGTCATTTGTAAGGCATTTTTGGAAATAGCTCTATGAAGAGCCGATTCTAGCTTTTGGTTTTCTACTGAATCTACCTGTGCACCATATTTGAGTAAAATTCGTGCTTGGGGAATATTGAGATCATGTTCAGCTAAAATATAGAGCAGTGGGTTTCCGCACACGTTTTTTTTGTTTGGATTAGCCTTATTTTTTAAAAGAAGTTCTGCTATTTTTATATTTTGTTCAATTTCTTGTTTTTTCGTTGGTTTGTTTTTATATTTTAAGATTGCTTGGTCAAGTGGTTTTTTCCATATACCAAGAGAAATTTCTTGGGTTTTTGTGGCTAATCTAGGGTCTTGTTGTAAGAGCTTTTGTACTTCTTCATAATTATTACCATCGATTGCTTGAAAGATGTCGTTTGATTGCGCCTGTGTAAAAAGTAATAATCCTATGATAAAAAATAATTTGTTTTTCATTTTTTATAACCTCTGTTATTTTTATATTTTCTTTTTTCTTCGTTTTGTTGTTTTCTCAAATTCATTTGGTTCTTCTGTTCGTTTTCTTTTCTTGTTGCGAGCTTTTTTATTGCTTGCATAGTATGCAGGCATTAATTCTTTTGGGGGCAGGTATGTTTTCGAACAAACTTCTTCTTTTTTGTAACTAAAGATTTTAAATAAGAGTTCATCAGGCATATGGGGGACCTCTGGCAATATAGAATCGTCCGGTTTTTGCGGCGCAAATAGTATAAGAGATGCTGATGTTATATAATTGATGAACCTATTTCTAAAGGTATTGGTTTCTTTATTAATCGGTCCATTGATTTTTTCATGTAATCTTTGAATAAGAGGATCAGCCAGATCTTTTTCGGTTAGACGCATAGATGGTTTTTTTGATGCTTCTAATGCAAAGTGATCAAAGAGGAGTTTTTTGGTAAGTGGCGATATTTTTTTGCTTATATTATTATCTCCATACCACCGAGGAGCAAAAAAGAGATTTCTTTTTCTGGTAACAAGTACAGATATATATTCAGGAAAATTACAGATTGCTTCCTCAATTGTTGCGCCATTAATGTCTATAACGTTCCCTTTTAGCCCAAATGCCATGTTTCTTAAGATGATACATGCGTCATCATTAAAGAAGTCATGATTGAATGGAATTTGTCGCAGAAGCTTTTTGAGATTGCCCTCAGAAAAACAATATATATTGTCATAGCGCTGTATGAAGGCAAGATAGGAAAGCGCTTGGATTTTATCGTATGCTGGTACATAGGAGTTTCTCATCATTTTTTTTATTTCGTTTATGGCATATTGTGCATTTGGTATGTTATTTCCCAACATAGATTCAGATAATAATCTTATGTGTTGTGCTAATGTATCTCTATGCTCCACGTATATTTTGAGATTAGTAATCATTTCTGGTGTCATGGTATGTTGCCAATTGTGGATATAGATACTATCTATATGATTTATGCATGCGCCATTTTGTAATAAAAGTTTCATTATTTTATATCTTTTATTGTTAGTTTGTAGGTCGTGAGGATTGAAATAATGGCCAAAATCTGGTCTTCTTCCAACAAAACACTTTGCTTGTAACACTAAGTCTATAGGGCGGTAGGCAACATTTTGTTCTACTAGAATATTTGGATTTTTACATATTTGGTTTACCTGTGCGCCTTTTTGTAAAAGAAGTTTTGTAAGTTCAAGAGAGCTGTATCTGTCAAGATCAGCTAAAGCTTTGTGGAATGTACTTTGTCCATTTATATTAAGCATATTTATGTTTGCTCCATATTTTATAAGTAGTTTCATTGCAGGAAGAATTTTTTTTGGGTTTGTAAAAGACCAAAAAAGGGCCTGGGGGCAATTGGACGCCATAAATGTATCACAAGTTTGTGGATTTGCTTTATGTTGTAACAAAAGCTGTATTATATTTATCGCTTTGCTTTTGCAAGCTTTGTAAAGTGTTTTATTTATAATTATCCGATTGGAAGTAAATGTGAGGAAAAGCTTAACTCTTGCTACATTAAGATCATGAGATGCCAGAATTTCTATAATATATTTTCCCCATGGTGTTTTTTCATCAGGGTTGGCGCCTGTTTGCAAAAGAAGTTTTATTATTTGTAAGTTGGTTTTGGCTTCTTTTTTATATTTACCTTTTATTGATGCTCCTTTATATTTATTTATTGCATGCAAAAGGGGAGTCTGGATGCCATATTTTTGGTTGAGGTTTCTAGTTGTTATTGCAGCAGCAGGATTTTTATTTAAGATTTTTTGTGCTTCCTTGTAATTGTTTTCATCGATTGCTTGAAAAATATCATATGATTGTGCCTGTGCAAAAATTAGTAATGTTATCGTAAAAAGTATCTTTTTTTTCATTTTTATAACCTCGGATATATATTATATTTTCTTTTTTCTACGTTTTAGGGATTTCTCAAATTTATTTGGTTCTTTTGTTCGTTTTCTTTTTTTGCCTACTTTTTTATTACTTGCGTAAAATTTTGGCATGAATGGTTTTGGGGGGAGATATGTCTTGTCTCCAATATCTTCTTTTTTGTAACTAAAGATTTTAAATAAGAGATCATCAGGCATATGGGGGACCTCTGGCAATGTAGAATCGTCCGGTTTTTGCGGCGCAAATAGCATAAGAGATGCTGATGTTATATAATTGATGAACCTATTTCTAAAGGTATTGGTTTCTTTATTGATCGGTCCATTAATTTTTTCATGTAATGTTTTTACAAGGGGATCTGTCAGGTCTTCCTTGCAGAGTCGGATAGATTTTTTTGCAGATTCTTCTAATGCAAAGTGATCAAAGAGGAGTTTTTTGGTAAGTGGCGATACTTTTTTGCTTATATCATCACCTCCATACCACCGAGGAGCAAAAAAGAGATTTCTTTTTCTGGTAACAAGTACAGATATATATTCAGGAAAATTACAGATTGCTTCCTCAATTGTTGTGGCATTAATGTCTATAACGCTTCCTTTTAGCCCAAATGCCATGTTTCTTAAGATGATACATGCGTCATCATTAAAGAAGTCATGATTGAATGGGATTTGCTTTAATAGTGCTCTGAGTGCTTCACCAGAAAAACAGAATATATTGTCATATCGATGTATAAAGGCTAGGTAAGAAAGTGCTTGTAGCTTATCATAGGCGGGTACAAAAGGATCGTCAATGAGATATGTAATATTTTGTATAATTTCAGATACGTCTATGGGTTGTTCTTGTAACATGTATTCTGCTAAAAGTCGTATGTATTGTCCCATAAGGTTTCTTTTGTTTATATATTTTTTAATAAAAGTGATGGTTTCTTGAGGGTGTATGGTTGTTAAGCTATTGAGGTATACCTGCTCTATGTGATCTATTCGAGCGCCATTTTTTATCAGAAGTCCAAGAAGTTGTTGCCTTAATTGTGCTTGGTTTTTGTTGTCTAATTGGGGTCCGGCAAAGTGAATATTGGTGAGAAGTTCTGAATAGTTGTGTAATATCATATCTATGGGGAAATATTCTTTCGCACCACGTTCTAAAGTATTAATATTGTCTTTTATTATGTGATTTACTTGCGCGCCTTTTTTCAACAATGTTTCCGTGCATTGTATTATTTTTTGTATGTTTTCAATATAGTTTTGTTGATTTGTATATTTACCTAGATCAGCTATATGTGAGTTAAGCTGGAATAAGCTCAGATATAGAGGCGTTTTGCCTTCAGAATTTGCTTGATTTGTATGAGCCCCAAATTGTAATAGGAGTTCTAGAAGGTTGCCTTCAATGGCATTGAGTGATAGCTGTGAAAAAATATTGTGAAGTGCCATGCTTTTTTCCTGATTTTTTATATTTGGACAGGCACCATGGTGTAAAAGAAGTTTTGTCATTTGTAATGCTTTATGCTGAACGGCTTGCTGAAGAGCGGTGTTGTTGTAGTTTTCTGAAAAGATATTTTCAGGGTATTTGATTTTGTTGTCGGTATAATTCACATCTGCACCATACTGTATAAGAAGCTTTACGATTGGTATGTTATAATCATTGGTAGCTAACTTGAAAAGCAATGTGCTTTTATTAACTTTTTGGTTTGGATTAGCTTTATTGTCTAAAAGAAGCTTGATTATTTGTAAGTTTATTGTCTTTTGTTTTTTTCTTTCACCTTCAAAGTTCTGATCTTTGTATTGGCAGGCAGTTGTCGTAAGAGGTGTTTTTACTGACCAATCTGCATATTTGATTGATAGGTTTGCTAATTGAGGATTTTCTTGTAATAGTCGTTTTACTCTTGGGTAGTTGTTCTTGCGTATCGCCCTGAATATGCCTTTTGTTTGGGATATAACAGGAAGAAACATAAGAAATGAAAAGAGAAAGAATATAGATTTTTTAAGCATAATAACCCCACAATTGTTTCAGATAGAAAACCCGCTTTTCTGTTTGTGCTTTTTTGCGGCCTTGCACATCTTACAATTATTGCAAAATTGTAATTATTTGTCAAGTGTGGTGTCTTAGCATTAGAGGTTTTTTGTGGGTTAGAGGTTTATGTGTTTACATATTCCAATAATATTTCAAGTTTTGCGCCAAGTTTTATAAGATAGGTTAGTCTTACTTGATCACTCGCATGAGATAATACACTCATACACGTATCAGTTTCGCTGAAGTAACCGGAGATATTTCTGACATAAGATATTGCATAGCTATATATTTGTTCAAAATCATTAGCTACTAAAGCTGATCGAAGTGATCCCCATAAATCTGCGTCAATTTCTAGATTATTTTCTATTATGGTATTAAGGTCTTCTTGTATTTCTTTATTTGTTTTACACGTAGAAAAGTTTTTGCCAATGCTTCTTTTTAGTTTTTTCCATTTGGGCTGTTTTGTTTTGATGTTTGGTTGATTTGCTGTTTTTTTGAATAAAAAACATTATATTTTGCCCGTTTTTATCCTTTATTTATGGGGTCTTTCAATGTTTAGTGAAATTATTTGATTTTTTAATGCAGAACCCTTGAGTTTTTGTCATACAACTTTTTATAGTTGTTGGGAGTTGATGTTTTATTTTTAATCCTTAATAGTAAGGAGGAGTACGTGAAAAAGGTATATATACTTCTTTTGTTGACGCTTATTGGGGTGTCGACAACTATCAATACGGTGGGGCCTGTGTTGAAATATGATAAAGAGGCGACTATTGATAAATCTATCTTTGAAGATGTTTCTAAAGGTCTTTTAAACTCGGTTTTAGATATGATTGGAGGGGCATTATCTGTTGCTGAGGATGTTGCGCATTCTGTCTTGAGTCCTGTGCAAAGCCTTATCAAGCAGTATGAGCCAGCTATTATTGATAATCCTTACCAAGGGATACCGGCGACGGTTAGGTGTGGTGAGCCAATTTGTGATTTAGAGTTAGCATTTAGAGATTTGCGTTTTCCTAAGGTGAAAGCTGCACAAGAGAGATTATTAGGAATGACTCTCAAAGATGAGGATGTGCTTGAGGTTGCTTTTGCATGTAGTGGGGGCGGATGGCGTGCCATGTGTTGCTCGTTAGGTTCTTGTTTAGGAGCTGAAAAGATAGGCCTTTTGGATGCAACAATGTATGTGTCGGCTCTTTCAGGTTCAACATGGTTTTTGGGGCCATGGTTGGCATCAGGTATGGATTTAACAACATATAAACAAAGAGCGTTAGAAGTTGCAAGTCAGGGGATTGACTTGAGAAGTATTTCAGATGTTGGACCTATGATTGATAATTTGTGGGTTAAGTTTGCTTATAATCAGCCATTAAATATTATTGACTTATACGGAGGACTATTAGGTAATGCGTTGCTCAGAGACCTGGGTAAAGATTGTCATGCGGTTTATCTTTCCGATCAAAAGACAGCACTTATCGATGGAGATTTACCAATGCCTATACATACAGCTACATTAGGAGAACGAAGAAAAGCTGAATTTTGGTTTGAATTTACTCCATATGAGGTTGGAAGCCGCTGGCTTTGTTCCTATGTGCCAACATGGGCTTTTGGCCGGCATTTTAAGAAGGGGAAATCGTTAAATGATGCCCCTGAGCAAAGTTTAGGATTCTTTATGGGAATTTATGGATCGGCTTTTGCGGCGGATTTTGAGGATGTTTATGATATTATTTTAGATGGTATCGAGTTTCCAAGTTTTTTGAAAAATGTTCCATTTGCAGAGACGATTTTCAAGGCGATAAAAAAAGTATTTAGCAAGATGGCATATGCATCAGATTTGGGAGATATTCGAGTTGCATGGTCACGAGTTCCTAATTTTGTTTACAAGATGCATGGGGTTCCTCATAATAATTACAAAGAGCTGAAACTTGTAGATGCTGGGCTTGATTTTAATAATCCAGTATTTTCAACATACAGAAAACCTCCATTTGGCGATGCGCCAGATATAATATTTATTTTTGATGCAGGGTCAAGTGGCGGCTCATATGAAGAAATGAAAAGATTGGTTAATTATGCAAAATATAATGGTATCAAGTTCCCAAAGATAGATTATTTTGAACCGGGTAAACAAATTATGTCGATATTTAAAGATGATGATGATTTGGATGTGCCAGTTGTTGTGTATATGCCAAGAATAAATGGTTTCTCTCATGTGCAAAAGTCTCGCTACAGAGCATGGTATGATTACTACTTAGAGCTGCTGGATGATTTTGATATGGAAAAAGCTGTTTCATCTGGTTTTGCTACTACCTTTAACTTTGATTATACGAAACAACAAGCAGAGCAACTTATGGCTGCTACGGAATTTAATATAGTGTATGTGGCAGAGAAAGTGAAAGAAATAATGGCTGAAAGAATTACTGCAAGAAGAGAGTTAAGAAGAAGAAAAGAAAACAAGAAATAATTAAAAAAGGAATAATATGAAGCTGAATGGTTTAAAAGTTATACTGTATGGGGTTTTGATTTTTGTTTGGAGTTTGCCGTGTACACTTTATTCCGTTCAGCTTACGTTTATCAACAGTTCTGGCAAAGACGTACAGGTGATGCTGGAGGGCTGGAAAAAAGGATATGTGTGGCAAGATGTTCGCACGGTGAAGTCTGGGAAGTCTGCGTATTGGAAGCCTTATTTTAATAAAAATATTAGTCAAGATATATTGGCTTATCGGTATGAAAAAAACAAGCCTTATAAAAGATTAAGAATACCAAAATTTAAAGGGTATACCGTACCGAGTGGCTATAAAAGATCCCTAGAGTTAAAGGAAGATGGTATTTTTAATGATGAATTAAGGAAAGGGGAGCGATCTTTATCAGGTATTTGGCGACTTGGGGTAGAGCTATTTGAGAAGTCGGCAGAAAAAGCTTTGCTGGCAATGTATAAAATTCTTGCTCCTGCAAGAAAGTTTATACGTAATGTCCGCAACCCATTAAATCCTATTCCATATGATATAATTCATACTAATCCATATGCTCAAGCAGAGGCAAAAGTTCGTGTAGGCGGTACGATTGCCCCTAAGGCAGAACACGAATGTTTTAGAAAGCGACAGGCCTTTGTCAGGCCTGTACAAGAGCAGTTTTTAGATAATCCATTTGTAGCTGGTGAGAAGTCTTTGGTGATAGCGTGTGCTGGAAGTGGTGGAGGTCAAAGGGCTGCTTTGGGTTCTTCTGGTTTTGCCGTTGGAATGAAAAAGATAGCTCTTTTAGATGCCGTGACCTATTTTTCAGCGCTTTCAGGCTCAACCTGGATGCTTGCTCCTTGGCTAATGAGTGGCTTAGATATAGAAACGTTTAGGGATAACTTGGTAAAAGATGCAGAAAGGGGGTTGCAATTAAGAGACCCTGTGATAGACATAAAACATGCTACGGATATTTATAATACAAAGCTTGCCTTTGGGCAGCCACTTAATCTTATGGATATATATGGCTCTTTACTTTCGATAAAATATTTGCGCGGGCTCGGGGAATTTAATAATCCCCAAAGATGCTATCTTTCGTCCCTTGCTTCAAAAATAGTTGACGGTGCCCGAGTTATTCCTATATTCGATGTGGTGACCGCTGAAATTGGCATGGGGCATCGGTGGTGTTGGTTTACGCCATGGGAATTTGGAGGCCGGTGGTTTGGGCGTTTTGGAGCGTATATTCCTATTTGGTCGTTTGGAAGAATGTTTAAAAATGGTATTTCTGTAAATCGCGGAACGGCAAAAAAACCACTATATGGACCTCGACCAACCCTTGGATTCTTGATGGCAGCCTGGGGGTCTGCTCCTGCTGCTACCGGAGGACAGGTTTATGATAATATTATAAAAGATATGAAGCCGGGTACAATAAAAACTATTTTTAGGTTTCTTTTGAAAAAGACAGATTTTAAAAAGATTAGAGCACTATGGGTATCTATATTTAACTGCCTGAGAGGCGTGATAGGTTCAGACTTTGCCCGATTTAGGATTTTAAGATTAGCAGATGCAGGAGTAAAAATGGGGTGTCCAATTTTTTCTACCTATCGACGTCCAGCAGATGGAAAAATAAAAGATGGAAGAGCCCCTGATATACTATTTGTTTTTGATAGTTCTGCTGAAGTTGGCGCAAGTGAGCTTTGTATGCAAGAAGCATATGCAAAAAAACATAATCTTCCATTTCCTAAAATAGATTATGAAGGAGTTGGAGAACGTGCGATCAGTATCTTTACAGAAAAACCGGAGGACTCACATTTTCTTGAGTATGAAATTCCTACGGTAGTCTATATGCCTCGTATTGTTGATCGAGTATTGCTTGATGAATTTAAAAGTGACCCACGATTTAAAGATGCCATTGCTCAGTTGGGAGACTTTGATATAAATACTTGTTTAGATGGTCCATGTACTACTTTTAATTTTAAATATCCTCCGCAAACAGCAAAAAAATTGAGTTTAAATATGGAATTGAATGTCCGAATGAATGAAGAACTTATCAGAAAAGTATTACAAGATAGGCGAAAAGTAAATCAAATACGGGACGGTATTCTGCAACAAGGGCCTGGGGCTATGCGATCGTTGGGATAAAATATTTTATGATGTAAAATAACAAAACCTCGGGGTAGACTCGGGGTTTTTTATTGACTTAAAATTTTTGATGATTAATCTTTAATTAAAACTAAATGGCTATCTTATAACCCTTATTATCAGAGATACAAAAGTGAATGTCCTACAAGGTGAAAAATATTTATGGCGACTTCCTGAAGTAGATAAAAGTATATCATTAGATTTAGCTTCTTCTTGTAGCTTGTCGATGCCGATAGCAGAGGTTTTGGCCTCCAGAGGTTTTCGAGATAAAGCAGAGGTGGAAGATTTTCTTTTTACCACATTTGAAAAAGATGTTGCCCATGCTTCATTGTTAAAAGATGCTCAAAAATCGGTAGATCGGATTATAAAGGCGATAGATAATAAGGAGAATATTTTAGTATTTGGAGATTATGATGTTGATGGTATCACCTCCTCATCTTTGATGATGATATGCTTATTGCCGCTTGGAGCAAAGATCAATTTTTATTTGCCTAATCGGGTGAAAGATGGATATGGTCTTTCAACTAAAATTGTTGAGCGTGCTGCAAAAAATAACTATAAGGTTATTATTACTGTTGATAATGGTATCACCGCATTTGAAGCAGCTTCGAAAGCAAAGGAGCTTGGCGTTGATTTGATAGTAACAGACCACCATGTTCCACATAAAAAGGTGCCGGAAGCATTTGCCATTGTTAATCCAAATCAAAAAGAGTGTGCTTATCCGTTTAAATGTTTGGCCGGTGTTGGGGTAACCTTTAAGCTTCTTTCTTTATTATATGAGAAAAAGGGCCTTCAGATACCTGAAAAAGCATATGAACTTTTGCTTTTAGGGACAATTGCCGATGTTGTACCATTATTTGGAGAAAATAGATTTTGGGTTCGACATGGACTAACTCAGGTAAATAATTTTGAAAGTTTTTCTCTAAAGGTTTTAAAGCGTAATAATAGAGTGGTAAAGCCGGTTATATCTGCAACTGATATTGGTTATTGGATTACCCCACAGATAAACGCATTAGGTCGTTTGCAAGATCCTCGTCAGGGCGTGACGTTTCTCATTGGTTCTGATAAAAGAGAGACTGAAGAGGTGGGAAGAATTTTATTTGAGTTAAATCAGGCAAGAAAAAAAATAGAAAAATCGATTCTTCAAGAGATAGAAGAAGAAATTACAAGTGGGCGAATTGATCTTGAAAAAGAAAATGTGATTATTGCTGCAAGCAAGTCATGGCCGTCTGGGGTTATTGGTCTTGTTGCTTCACGATTAGTTTCTGCGTATGGAAAGCCTGTTTTGTTGTTTCATTTGGATAAAGGGATGGCAAAAGGTTCGTGTCGTTCAATTCCAGAGTTTAATATTTTTGAGGCGTTACAAAAATCAAATAAGTTGATTACAAAGTTTGGTGGGCATGCTCATGCTGCGGGGCTATCATTGCCAATTGAGAATCTACCAAAGTTAAAAGAAAGTTTAGAAAAAATTGTTGCTGAGCAACTGACAGAGTTTGATTTAAAGCAAAAGATTGTGCTTGATGCTCAAGCAGTGTTATCTGATTTAAATAATAAATTTATAGATGATCTATCTTTACTTGCTCCATTTGGAAATAAAAATATTCGACCAACGTTTTACTTTAAAAATGTAGTGCAGGTACAAGATCCAGTATTGCTTAAAGATGAGCATGTAAAATGCCAGGTTTTTGCAGATGGTGTTATCAAGCCAATTATTTTCTTTGGTAGGCCAGAAATTTTTGCAAAATTAAAAGAGCGAGGTAATGAACCATTTGATGTTGCAGCCAATGTGGTTCAAAATCATTGGAATGGCAGAGTTAATGTTGAACTAATTGGATTAGATGTTGCAATTTATTAATGTTACATTTAATACTTAATGAGAGTGTTCGTTTGATTTTATATTGATATATAGATAAAAAAAGGTGAATATGATTATTACGGTTGATGGACCTGCCGCAAGTGGCAAATCCACCCTTGCAAGGTTACTTGCGCAAAGATTTAATTTTTTCTATTTAAATTCAGGGCTTTTATATCGAGCTGTTGCGTATATTCTTATTAACAATTGTGCGTATGAATTAGAAAAGCTTGCAAATCCTGATCCGATTCAATTGCAGTTATATATAGATCCTAAAAGGATTGTCTATGATTATGATAAGGATTATAGAGAAAGAGTTTTTTTTGACGGCCAAGATATAACGCCTTTATTAAAAACAAGCTTTATAGACAAGGGCGCATCTATTGTAAGTACCAATGAAATTGTCCGAGAGCAGCTACTAGACATTATGCGTATGGTTCCACAAAAATTTAAAGTGGTGGCTGAAGGGCGCGATATGGGTACAGTAGTATTTCCTGAAGCCAATTTTAAAATTTATTTAACGGCACCCATTGAAGTACGAGCAAAAAGATGGCAAAAAGAACAGGAAGAAAAAGGAATAGGCTTTACTCTAGATGAAGCCATTGGTGCATTGAAAGAGCGCGATAAGCGTGACAAAGAGCGCAAAATAGCGCCCCTTACGATTCCAGATGATGCAATCATTGTTGATAATGCTGATCTTGATATTATGCAAACACTTGAGCATGTTGTTTCATTGATACAACGAAACAAAATGATTGAAGCAAAAAGTGAATGAAAATTAAAAAACAACATAAGAAAAAAGCCTCGGGGTTGTGCCCGGGGCTTTTTTCTTGAGTTGTTGTAGTGTGGGGAGAGAGATTATAAGAATAATTTTGTCAGATAAGCTCTACCTGAATCTGCCAGTATGGTAACTACGACATCATCTTGTGTAAGCTTTTTTGCATATTGTTGAGTTGCATGCATAACTGCTCCGCTGCTCAACCCGATTAAAAATCCTTCTTTTGCCATTTTCTTCGCCATAGCAAATGCATCACTGCCATCAATAAATACAAATTCATCAACAACGGATGTATCTAGGTTTGTGTTAATGCCAACCCCAATACCTTCAATTTTGTGCTTGTTTTTTTTGGTTGTTGGAGCTTCATCAACCGCTATAATTCTGATGTTTGGATTTTGTTCCTTCAAATATTTACCTATTCCGCTGATGGTGCCACAGCTGCCTTTTCCGGCAATAAAGTGGGTAACGGTGCCACTGGTTTGTTTCCAGATTTCTGGGCCGGTTGTTTTGTAATGAGCAAGTGGATTTTGTTTGTTATGATACTGGTTAGGCATAAATGCATTAGGGATGGTTGCCAAAAAGTATTGCGCTTTTGCGTGATATCCATTTGGATCATTTTTATCCTTGGTATCAGGGCATGCAAATACCTTTGCTCCATATGCTTTGAGTGTGGCAATTTTTTCTTTACTTGTTTTGTCCGGAACAGTGATGATGACTTTATATCCTTTGGCTGCGCCAATCATAGCAAGTGCTATGCCTTGATTTCCTGAGGATGCTTCAATGATAGTCCCGCCAGGTTTTAGTTGCCCTGTTTTTTCAGCCTCTTCGATCATAAAAAGAGCGGGGCGAGATTTGATGCTGCCTCCTGGGTTTAAATATTCAAGTTTTGCTAATACCGTGGCAGGAGAATCAAAGTGTAATTGTGCAACAGGGGTATTGCCGATTAATTTTAAAACATTTTTATATCGAGGTCTTATAACCATAATAATTCCTTGTTTTTTATATGAATATTGCGGTATTAACGCATAGCGTTAGCAATAGCAATGAAAAATTTTATATTAATTTTATGTGTGAAACACCAAAGTCCTATTCAAGACAGATTTTTGATGTATATGTATGTGGAAATAAAAGAGATTAGTTGTAGCTGCTTTTAGCAGCAGATACAGCAACAAGTTAAACAACAAGCTGAACAGATAGCTTGTAAAGATTGGGAGTTAGATTTAAAAAAAGATTGTTTTTGAAGGAGTGTGCCGTTTGGCCCTCTTGTCTTCATTTTTTTCCTTTATTTTAACAACAGTAAAATAAAAAACTTGTCACTTGTAATTATATCGCAATATGAAATTTATGTCAAGGGCTGGCTTTGACAATGCATGTTCTTTTGTATAACTTTAGGGGACAGTAGCAGGAGTTTTAAATTAGATGTATTTGGAGGAATATATGAAATCAAAAAGAGTTTTTTGTCTTATTTTGGCTCTATTATTGATTGTTTCTCAAGGATTGAGAGCAACTAGTTTTTGCGATTTTCTTTATAATAATAGGAGTCGCATAGCGGTTATAAGTGGTTTTGCAGTAGCTGCAGTTCTTGGATTATATTATTGCTTGGGTGGCTCCCAAGACGGTGGCAGCCCTCGTCGCTTACAAAGAAATATTGCGTCTGTAATAACGAATAATATAGAAATACAGAAAAAGCAGGGTAATATTGTGGATCCTTTTGAATCTTATAATAATGATGAAACATATGCAATTGTTAATGCTGCGAATCCGCAATTAATGAATGGTGGAGGAGTTGCTGGAGCAATATTTAGTGCAGCAGGAAGTAAACTTGATCAAGCATGTGGGTGTCATAGGCCACCAAGAGGTAGTCTATTGCGGTCAAGTACCGTAGTTGTAACGGAGAGTGGAAACTTATACAATACCAATAAAAAAATATCTAAAGTTATTCATGCTGTTGCCCCTAATTTTAATCGAGCACATGGATTATATGGAAGAAGTTATATTTTCGATTTTAACGCTCGTGGTAAAAAACTACTTGCTGATACATACGCGAATGTTTTGGATGTCGCAGAGCAAAATGGGGTGCATAACGTAGCGATTCCATTTTTATCAGGAGGTAATTTTAAACCATCTCAAAGGGGTGTTGAAAAAGAATTGGCTAAAATAGCGGTGAAAACGGTTATAGAGAGTTGTAAGCGGAATCGTTTTACCAATCTAAAAAAAGTAATCTTTGTATTATATGATAGAGATACAGTTTCTTTATTTTCAGATGTTTTGGTAGAATTACAAAAAAAAGAGGGATAAAGATTGTCCTTATCCCTCTTTTTAAAAGTCTTATTTATTTAGTGTTTATGCCCAATTGGTACCAATGCATCACAGATAGGGCAATATTTTGTTAGTTTAATATTCTTTTTTTCTGGAATAGGCGGTACTGTTACTGGAGCCTTTTTAATCTTTTTGGCCTTTTTGACTTTCTTTACTTTTTTTTGTTTACGTTTGCGCGCTTTCTTTTTAGGCTTTTTGACCTTTTTTACTTTTTTTTGTTTGCGTTTGCGCACTTTCTTTTTGGCCTTTTTGACCTTCTTTACTTTTTTTTGTTTGCGTTTGCGCACTTTCTTTTTGGCCTTTTTGACCTTCTTTACTTTTTTTTGTTTGCGTTTGCGCACTTTCTTTTTAGGCTTTTTGACCTTCTTTGCTTTTTTTTGTTTGCGTTTGCGCACTTTCTTTTTAGGCTTTTTGACCTTCTTTGCTTTTTTTTGTTTGCGTTTGCGAACTTTCTTTTTAGCCTTTTTGACTTTCTTTACTTTTTTTTGTTTGTGTTTGCGAACTTTCTTTTTAGCCTTTTTGACGTTTTTATTTATGCGTTTTTTAGTTCTCTCTTTAGATCTTCTGACTTTGCCCTTTGCGTATTTACCGGCTTTTTTGACTTTTTTGACCTTTTTATTTACGCGTTTGCGGGCTTTCTTTTTAGCTTTTTGAATTTGCTTTTCAAATTGGGTTAGGTCTTTTGTCCTTGTAAGCGCAGGAGGACGTTGCTTTGCTTGTGTGATTGCAGGAATTGATTCCTCTGCCTTCATGAGCGCGGGAGCTTTAAGTAGATTTGTTTTTTGCTGTGAAAACATTGGAGTGAACATAAGGCCTACAAGGCTAAGAACTAGTAGCAAGCCTTTTTTCATATATTTCTCCTTTTAAAAAAGGTTATTAAACTTTTACTTCACTTATAGAGTAGTAAAGCGGAGGAGAAATTAGCAAGAGTTTTTACTTTATTGTTTTATTTTTTTCTTGTGGTCTTTTTTTTCTTTGCTTTAGTTGCTCTTGTCTTTTTCTTGAAAGCATTCTTTCCAAAGGCTGCATCGAGGACTTCATCCATGTTTTTTACAAAGACAAGTTTGAGATCATCAAGAGGTGTATCTTTTAGAATTTCGTTGGCGTCGTCTCTATTTTCCTCGGGCAAAATGATTGTTGTAATGTTGTGTTGACGTGCGGCAAGCAGTTTTTCTTTGAGTCCACCAATTGAAAGAACTCTTCCTTGCAGAGTGATTTCACCTGTCATAGCAAGATTCGGAATGGTTGATTTTTTGGTTAAGGCGGATATTAAAGATACACACATGGTAATACCAGCGGAAGGCCCATCTTTAGGTATTGCACCTTCAGGAATGTGAACGTGAAGATCTTTTGATGTATAAAATGAAGCTTTGAGGCCTAACTCAGAAGCTCGTGATCGAATATAGCTTAAAGCTGCCTGTGCAGATTCTTGCATAATTTCGCCTAGTTGCCCGGTTAAGGTGAGTCCACCTTTTCCGCCTAAGGCGCTGGATTCGATTTCAAGAACGTCGCCACCAAATTCTGTCCATGCAAGACCTGTGGCAATTCCTATTTTTTTATCAGATTGACTCAAGCTTGTTTTTCTGAATGTAGGATATCCAAGCCATTCTTGTATTTTGTTTTCATTTATGGTGACGCTTTTTGCTTTTGGATTTTTGAGTATATGTTGTATGGTTTTTCTCATAAGTTTTGTTATGACTCTCTCAAGTTGTCTTACTCCGGCTTCTCTGGTGTATTGAGAAACGATTTTGAGTAACATGGGTTTCGCAATTTTAAATTGTGTAGCCGTAAGATCATATTCTTTTAAATTTCTCGGAATTAAGAATTTTTTTGCTATTTCAACTTTTTCATCTTCTGTGTATCCATAAAGAGAAATTATCTCCATACGATCAAATAGAGGATAAGGGATATTATCTATCATATTTGCAGTTGCAATAAACATAACTTTTGAAAGGTCATAATGAATATCTAAAAAGTGGTCGGTGAAAAATTTGTTTTGTTCTGGATCAAGTACCTCTAAAAGAGCTGATGCAGGATCTCCATGGATATCTTGAGAAATTTTATCTATTTCATCAAGCACAATAATAGGATTTACTGTTTTTGCTTTTTTCATTGCTTGAATAATTTTTCCTGGAAGTGCTCCTATATAAGTTCTTCTATGTCCTCTGATTTCAGCTTCATCTCTTACGCCACCCAAAGATATACGAACAAAATTTCTACCTAAACTTTTTGCAACAGACTGTGCAAGTGAGGTTTTACCAACACCAGGAGGTCCAACGAGACATATAATAGGAGAACGTTCTAAATTTTTAGAGAATTTTTTAGCTGCTAGGAATTCAATGATACGTTCTTTTGGTTTTTTTAATCCAAAATGTTGCTGGTTTAAGATTTTTTCAGCTTGTGTAATACTAATATTATCTTTTGTTACAGCTTTCCATGGTAGGCTTGTAAGCCAGTCAACATAGTGCCTACTAACAACAGCTTCGGATGAAAGTTGCGGCATTTGCTCCAGTCGTTGGAGTTCTTTATCAAGTTTTTCTTGGGCTTCTTGAGAAAGTCCTAAGTTTTTACTTTTGTCGCGTATCTCATTTATTTCTGAGATGTGATCTTCTCTCCCAAGTTCTTTTTGAATAGCTTTCATTTGTTCTGTGAGATAGTATTCTTTTTGATTTTTTTCAACTTGTGTTTGTATTCTACCTCTTATTTTTTTTTCGGTTTGTAGAATTTCTATTTCTTTTTTTAAAAATCCACAAAGTTTGAGCATTCGTTCTTGTAGATCAATAGTTTCAAGGACTTCCTGTCTTTCTTCAAATGTGAGATTTATATGAATAGCCATAGTGTCTGAGATATAGTCCATATCTTCTGCGTCTTTTACCATGGCAACGATTTCGACAGGAGCTTTATCATTTAATTTTGTATAAGAAACATAAAGGTTTCTCAATTGTCGCCATATAGCCTCTAGTTCCACCTTGTTCGTATTGTTTTTTGTTGGAAGCTCTGTATAAAATATTTTTTTAAAGCCTTTGCCTCTTTCTATTTTTTTTATCTTTGCTCGGCAAATACCCTCAGCAAGGATTTTAAGTGCTCCATTAGGCATGCGCATAACTTGCAATATAGTTGATTTTGTGCCGACGGGAAATATGTCTTTAGCCGTTGGATTTTCTATATCAGGTTTTCTCTGAGATGTAATAAAGATATTTTTATCATTTTTTAAAGCAAATTCTACAGCCTTTATAGATGCAGGTCTACCAACGATGATAGGAATTATACTTTTAGGAAGTATAATAACATTTTTTAACGGTAATAGAGATAAGCATTTTTCAGCATTAGTATTTTTAGCGTTTTCTATAGTCGCTTCAATCATATTTTTTCATCCTATGTAACTGGAGTATAATTCCGAAATTTTTATATACCTCCAGTTTTTTAATTTTTAAAAAGCTTAATTTTTATACTTTTTACCAATGTAATGGTATATTTAACTTTTTTCAAGCACTATATGCTTTTATTTGTGGTACCTATTAATAATTAAATTAACAAAAAAACTTCAGTTTGTCAATGCGGTGCGGTGTTTTTTTGTATGGCTGTTTTTTGCAAAGAGTATAGTAGTTTCACCTATTTGATGTCTATGTGCTTAAAATTTATAAACATTTGATTTAAATTAAGCTGTATATTTGTTAAAATATAAGTCTTTGTTGATTTTTCCTTTTCTTTTTAGATAGAAGATAGCTATGAGAAAGGGGATTGTGTGAAAATGATAGTTTCTTTAATGGTAAAGGGGGTAGGGATATGCCATGATGAGCAATAATTGCTCTGTGACAATAAAATGTCTTTATAAAAAATGGTGATAAAAAGAATTCTTTTTTGTTTTTTACAAATGAAGAATCTTTTGATAAGCTTTTAATCAAAGTGGATTATGTTTTTATTTTTTAACTTTTCTAAAGTGTTTTTTTTTAAAGGGCCCGTATAATGATATTTTCCAGTATTTTTAGCTACATGACAGCGAGTGTAGAAAATTTCATAATTGTTTGTTTGCTGACGTTTGTCTCATTATTTCTTATTTCAGCATTTTTGTTTCCTGCTGTTATTCTTAAGAACCGATTGGCAACAACGTTGTGGGGTAAGTTTAAGGATAAAGGTGAGCTCAAAAAGTTTGCGTTTTTAGCTGTTATATTCGGTTGTATAATCGGTGTATATTGGGGCTTAAGGCCATTGAAAGATGGTATTTTTGGAAATATAGTTGGATTTGGATGGCAGCCAATAGCTAAAATTCTTTCCCTTTTTCTAATAACGCCTTTGGTTATCCTGTATAGTAAGCTTGTGGATAAGTATCCGCGAAATAAGGTGTTTTATATTTTAATGGCGGTTTATGGAACAATAGCTATATTGTTTGCTTTTGCTTTTTCACATAAAACATTGGGGCTTGCCAATACGGTGGAGTCTCCTGCGCGTATTATCGGTTGGTTATGGTATGTGTATGTTGAAAGTTTTGGTTCCCTGGTTGTTGCATTGTTCTGGGCGTTTACGAGTGATATTAGTATGCCGGAAGAAGCAAAGCGAGGTTTTCCTATTATTGCATTGCTTGGGCAAACCGGTAACGTTGTCGGACCATGGATATTTAGAGCAAAAAGATTTGGTTTTGCAACAAGTGCGCCAATTGTTGGTATGCTTGCAGCCGTCATCTTTATCATAGGTTGTTTGCTTTGGGTGTTTATAAAGGTAACGCCAGAAGATCATATGGTAGGATATGAAGCTGCAGAAGAGGCTCAAGAGGAAAAAGTAGAAAAAGAGAAAAAAGAGCACAAAGAGCCAGGATTCTTGGATGGTTTGATGCTTCTTTTAAAACACGGATATCTTTTGGGTATTGCCGCAATTATCATATTTTTTGAAATAATTGTGACAATGTTGGACTTCTTCTTCAAAGTTACAGCAAAAAAAGCTTTCCCTCTTGAAACAGATTTCTCAGCATATCTTGCTGATTATGGTGTGTGGACAGGTATCGTAGCAACGACATGTGTGATTTTGGGTATTAACAGCATTCAAAGAAAGATGGGTATGAAGGCATCACTTATTTTATTGCCAGTGCTTGTCGGGGCTGCCGTTATTACTTTGCGGGTGAACCCAATTCTGTCAATCGCATTCTGGGTGATGGTATTCTCGAAAGCGGTTAACTATGCATTAAACCAGCCAACATTGAAACAGCTTTATATTCCAACGTCAAAGGATGCAAAGTACAAATCTCAAGCATGGATCGAGATGTTCGGTTCTCGTGGATCCAAGGCGATCGCTTCAGGTATTAACTTTGTAAGAAAAATTATTGGGCCTAACATTTATATATTGATTAGTTTTACCATATCATTAGGGCTTGTCGGCCTTTGGTTGTTTGTAGCATTGTATGTTGCTAAACAGTATAACAAAGCAATAAAAGACAATAAAATTGTATGTTAAGCAAAATAGAGCATTTATATATGAAATATAAACGAGCGATATTTAGAGAGCATAAATAAATTTTAGCCTTCTAAGCCGATTTTATGGCTTAGAAGGCTTTTTGTTTTCGGGGTAGTAAAGATGGAAATTTTTATAAATAGTTAGCGGAGATTTAAATACTATTTTTTGTGAGGGGATTTTATGAGCTCTAATCTCAGGGATGCATGTGAAAGATTGAGAGAACCAAAGCACTATGAAAGATTGAAGCTATTTTTCTTGTCAATTACCTTTTTTATGGTAATTGCTGCCTATTCTATTATCAGAGACTTGAAAAATTCTATATTTTCTAGCGTTGTTGGGGCTGATTATATTCCCTACGTAAAAATCTGTGTGTGGATTTTTCTTATTCCTGCAATTTTATTTTATTCAAAGATTGTTGATAAGGTGAGGCGGTACAATCTTCTTATAACGTATAGTTTGGTCTATGCGGTTTTATGTCTTTTTTTCGCCTTTTTTTTGTTAGACCCAGTTAGGGGGTTGGAAAATACGAATCAATCGCCTTATAGGTTGTTTGGATGGATTTTCTTTATTTTTGCGGAAGGCTTTTCTCCTTTCGTCCTAGGTGTGTTTTGGGCATTTTCTAACTCTATTAATAGTCCTGAGAGTGCAAAAAATAATTATGGTATTATGGTTTCGGGGTCAAAGTTAGGAGGTATGTTTTCAACTGGGTTGGCGTGGCTTTTTTTTGGGATGCATACAACGCCTTTTTTTGGCAAATTAACGGATGCTGGTAAGCATAGTGTTATATTGATATTTGCATCCATCTGTTTATTTATAATTCCTGTTTTGATTTATGCCTTGATGAAGGTTGTTCCTGGGAAATATTTACATGGATATGAGTCTGCTTACAAGGCAGAGAAAGAAAGAGGAAAAAGGGATAAAGCTGCGACAGGGATGTTTGCAGGTCTTTGGATGATATTAAAATATCCATATGTGTTGGGTATTTTTAGTATGATTTTCTTTTATGAGATACTCAATACGATTATGAGTCTTTTGCGTGTTAAGGTGGCACAGTCTGCAACCAGTTCTGTCGGTGAGATGAGTCAATATTTGCTGGGTTGGGTTTTTGTGATGCATTTTGTGGGGTTTTTAGTTTCTTTAATAGGAACCAGTGCCCTGATGCGGAAACTTGGTACAAAGACGTGTGTTATGCTTATACCAATTAGCATGGGCGCTATGGTTTTGGCTTTCATTATGGGGTCGTCACCATTTGTTTTGATGGCAACTTACACGTTGATGAAAATGATTAATTATGCCTTTAGTTCACCTGTAATGGAATCATTATATATTCCGACGTTAAAAGATATTAAATTTAAGTCTAAATCATGGATTGATGCATTTGGAAGTAAGTTTGCAAAATCATCTGGGTCTACGATAAATATTCTTATGGGTTATCTGGGGCCAGCATTGTTGATGCCGGTATATTCTTTGTTTTTTGCAGTAATTATAGGTGTATGGTTTGTGGCAGCATTATTGCTTGGAAGACGCTTTGATAAGGCTATAGAGAATAAAGAGGTTGTTGGATTGTCTGATGATGATGACAGGGAAAAAGGGTTAAAAGAAGCATAAAGTTGAATTTTTTGGCGTTTATATATGGAATATAAATAAGCGATAATTTAGAGAGCATAAATAAAATTTTGCCTTCTAAGCCGTTTTTTGTGGTTTAGGAGGCTTTTTGTATTACGTTGAATAAAGAAAAATGTTTACAAATAGTTGGCGGAGTTTTTAGATACTATTTTTTGTGAGGGGATTTTATGAGCTCTAATCTCAGGGATGCATGTGAAAGATTGAGAGAGTCAAGATATTATGAAAGATTGAAGCTGTTTTTTTTGTCGATTACGTTTTTTATGGTGATAGCCGCATATTCAATTTTAAGAGACTTGAAAAACTCTATATTTTCTAGTGTTGTGGGAGCGGACTATATTCCGTATGTTAAAATTTTTGTTTTGATTTTCCTTGTTCCTGCTATTTTGTTCTATTCAAAAATTGTTGATAAGATTAGACGATATAATTTGCTAATAATATATAGTGTATTATATGCTGTTTTGTGTCTTGTTTTTGCTTTTTTTATGTTGGACCCTGTGAGTGGGTTGCAAAATACAAATCAATCACCCTATAGGTTAATGGGTTGGCTCTTTTTCTTTTTTGTAGAGGGTTTTTCTCCCTTTGTTTTAGGGGTATTCTGGGCATTTTCTAATTCCATTAACAGTCCTGAGAGCGCAAAAAACAATTATGGTATTATGGTCTCCGGTTCAAACTTAGGAGGTATGTTTTCCACAGGGTTGGGGTGGCTTTTTTTAGGTGTACATTCTGTGCCCTTTTTAGGTAAATTGACTGACGCGGGTAAGATTAGTGTTTTATTGGTATTTGTATCTATTTGTTTATTTATGATTCCCTTAGTGATTTCTGCTTTAATGAGGCTAGTTCCAGGAAGATATTTGCATGGATATGAGACAGCATATAAAGTCGAGAAGGAGAGAGGCAAAACAGGGAAGGCAAAGACTGGGGTGTTTGCAGGACTTTGGATGATATTAAAATATCCCTACGTCCTCGGTATTTTTAGTATGATTTTCTTTTATGAAGTACTTAATACCATTATGAGTTTATTGCGGATTAAGGTTGCGCAGTCAGCTACTGCTTCTGTTGCTCAGATGACACAGTTTTTATTGGGTTGGGTGTTTATTATGCAGTTAGCCGGTTTTTTTATAGCTTTGATAGGTACAAGTACGTTATTGCGTAAGCTTGGCACAAAAACATGTGTTATGCTTATTCCGATTAGTATGGGGGGAATGGTCCTGGTTTACATTATGGGGGCAACACCGCTTGTGCTTATGGCAACCTATACGTTGATGAAAATGATTAATTATGCGTTTAGCTCTCCTGTAAGGGAATCATTATATATTCCAACCTTGAAAGACATTAAATTTAAATCTAAGTCATGGATTGATGCATTTGGTAGTAAGTTTGCAAAGGCGTCAGGTTCTACTGTAAATATTGCTATGGGATATATGGGTCCAGCATTATTAATGCCTGTATATTCGTTGCTTTTTGCTATTATCATAGGTGCTTGGTTTGTTGCTGCATTATTGCTAGGAATACGCTTTGACAAGGCTATAGAGGATAAAGAGGTTATCGGACTGCCTTAAATAAGGTGAAAAAGAATTGAAAGAAGTATAAAAATGTGCTTAAAAATTGAACTTTTTTGAATTTTTGGTACAATCGTTAATGTGTTGTTATTTGAAAAGCTTGCTTTCTTAAAAATAGGGTGGCTTCTATTGGTTTAACGGTCAATATGCCTAGAAAGTAAAAGATATAACCCTTTTGGAGATTGAAAATATGGATTTTAGAGAACTTGTTAAAGTTGGGGCCCATTTTGGCCATATAAAGTCACGTTTGAACCCTAAAATGAATATTTACATTTGGGGTGTAAGAAACAATGTGCATCTTATTGATGTTTCTAAGACAGCATTCCTTTTAGGGCGTGCGGTACAGTTTTTAGAAAAAGTTGCGGTTGACGGTAAGCCTATTCTATGGGTTGGCACTAAAAAATCTGCAAGAGAAGCGATAAAAACAACGGCTCAAAAATTAGATATGCCGTATGTTTGCAATCGATGGATTGGTGGAACGCTTAGTAACTATAGTCAAGTTAAAAAATCTGTTACAAAGTTGCTTCATTATGAGGATATCCTCTCTAAAACAGAAAAATTTCCTCATTATACAAAAAAAGAGCTTAATGTCTTTACAAAGATTGTTGAAAGACTTAAAAGAAATATCGGTGGGATTAGAAAGTTAACATGGCCAATCGGTGCCGTTGTATTGGTAGACGTTGTAAAAGAGTTGTCTGCTTTAAAAGAAGCTGCAACGGTAGGACTTCCAGTTGTTGCAATTGTTGATACCAATGGGGATCCAACATTAGTAGATTATGTAATCCCTGCAAATGATGATTCAGCCAAAACAGTTGATTTAATTGTTAACTATTTGAGTGATGCTGTTCAAAAAGGAAAAGACGTGGCAGCAGCAGCAAAAGAAACAGAACGAGAAGCTGTAAAAGCGAAAAAAGTGAAAACTGCAGTAGATAAAAAAGTTGGTTTTGACAAAAAAGCTAGCGCTGATAAGAAAGAAAAAAAAGTAATAGAAAAAAAGGTAGCAAAGCCGGTTAAAAAAACGGTAAAGGCTTCAGAAAAGCCAGTTGAAAAGCCTGTTGAAACAAAGAAGGCTGAGAAAAAAGCGGATACAGCAAAAGAGAAAACCGACAAAAAGCCCGCTGCAAAAAAGTAGTTATAGTAGACTGAGTTTGGTTTTTGGGGAGAGGTGTCTGAGTGGTCTAAAGAGCACGATTGGAAATCGTGTATGTTCCGAAAGGGGCATCGAGGGTTCGAATCCCTCTCTCTCCACCAGATTGAGTTAGAAAAAAGATGTGGGAAGTAGGTAAGGAATAGTTGCTTAATTTGTCAGGTCCGAAAGGAAGCAGCAGAAGTAATTTATTCTTGTATTTACTTCCCCTTTTTATAGTTTAAATACATTTTTTAGCGCCTAAGATGGGAATATGAGTACAGATAATATTAATCTGAATCTAGCTAGAAAATGGAGGTCTAAAAATTTTGATCAAATAATAGGGCAGGAGCTTTCAATTCGAATGCTGAAAAATAGTCTTTATTTGAATCAATTTTTTCCCGTTTACCTTTTTTCGGGTCAACGCGGTTGTGGCAAGACGTCTACTGCCAGAGTTTTTGCTGCTGCAATTAATTGTAAACAATTACATACATTTCAAAAAGAGCCAAGAGGCAATGTTGTTCCCTGCTTAATGTGTTCTTCCTGCAAGGCAATGCTTAATGGAAATCATCCAGATTTTATTGAGATTGACGCGGCTTCTCATACCGGTGTTGATAATGTTCGGCAGATAATAGAAGCATCGTCATTTTTACCATTGGTAGGAAGCAAAAAGATTTACCTAATTGATGAAGCTCATATGTTGAGTAAAGCTGCATTTAATGCGTTTTTAAAAATTTTAGAAGAGCCTCCTCCGTCAGTTATTTTTATTTTGGCAACAACGAATCCTCAAAAAATTATTGAAACGGTTCGGTCTCGATGTTTTCAATTATTCTTTAGGCCAGTGACATTTGATCCGTTAGTAGGGCATTTAAAAAAGATTTGTGTTGCAGAAAAGATATCCTTTGATGATGATGGATTGAGTATTATAGTGAAAGAATCGCAAGGTTCGGTAAGAGACTCTATCAATATTTTGGAACAAGTTCGATTTTCTGCAAGTTGTATTAGCAAAGAATCGGTTCATAAGATTTTAGGGCATATTGATAATGAGCGCTTAATACAATTGTTCGCTCATATTTTTACAAAAGGCCCGCAAAAAGTTTTAACATTCATAAAAGAATTGAAATTTGAAAGCTTTTCAGCAGAGTATTTTTGGCATAAAATGATTGAGTTACTTCGTGTTGCCATATGGGTTAAGCATGGGGTAGATCCTTCTTGGAGCGTTGACAATCTTGTGTTATTGAAAAAAATAGTAAGGGGTTGCTCTATTATTAGCTTAAATGAGGCGATGCAGTTATTTTATGATAATGAATCGGTATTTCTTAAGACAACGGCAAAGCATTCATTGTTGGAAATGATTTTGATTCAAATTAGTCAAAAAAACTCTGATGATAATGTTCCTGATAAATCTGGGGCTTCAGCTGCACCAGAAGCAGTAGCTTCGGTAGAGGAAGATGAGTTTGAGGATGAAGAAGAGGAAGAAGAGGTTGAAGAAATTGAAGAGGTGCAAGCTGTAGCAAAAAAAGAAGAAGCATTGGCAGATAAAAAGAAGCCAAAAGAAAAGGGATGGCATAGCTTTTTATCTCTTTTGGATACTCTTAATGATCCTTTGTTGAGTTCTATTTTCAAAAATGGTAAATTTGTTTCCTTTAATAAAGAGACAGGTGATCTTGCGATTGAATATTTAAGACAGTTTTCTTTTTTTAAAGATTCTTTTGAGGAAACAAAGAGTTCGTGGTTGCCTTTGATGCAACAAAATTTTTCTCAAAATGTACAATTTAAACCCTTGTTTGAAGGTGAAGGTCCAGTTAAAGTTTCTGCAAAAAGTCGAGTTTCAGCGCAAAAGATTGAGGCAACAACGAGCAACAAAAGCAATAATTCTACTTCTTCTTATCAGAAAGCGCCCCAAAATCTTTACAGAGCTTCCAGAAACAATGTAAAAAGTAATAAAGCAAGCGTATTTGAACAAAAAGGAAAATTGGTTGATGTTTCTGATGTTGCAACATGGAAAAAGGCAAATGCGCTCTTGAAATATTTTTCTGGTAGTGTGAGAGAAATTCAAGATATTTAACATATAAAGAGACAAATGATGAGTAAGTTGCCAAAGGTAATTATTGTAGGACGAGTAAATGTGGGTAAGTCTACACTTTTTAATCGGCTTTCTACAGATGTTAAAAGCCTCACATTCGATTATGAAGGCGTTACACGAGATTTTCTGAAGGACGAAGTGTGTTGGCAGGGTAAATGCTTTGATCTAATAGATACGGGTGGCATTAGCCTGAGAAAAACATCCGATCCAATTGCTGAAGCGGTCCGTGTAAAAGCTCTTGATTTAGTTGAGCAATCAGATGTTGTTGTGTTTGTTTGTGATGGCAAAGCTGGATTGGCTCAAGAGGACTTGGAAATTTCCAAGTTATTACATAAAATGAAAAAAACGGTGTTGTTGGCAATTAATAAAATTGATAGTTCTTTGGCAAAAGAACATGAATTTGAGTTTGAACGTTTAGGGCATAAAGCTATTTTTCCTCTTTCCGCACAACACGGGAAAGGTATTGCAGATTTTTTAGAGACAATAGTTAATAATTTGCCGGATACAAAGATTGTTGAGCAAGAGCAAGATGATATTTGTAAGGTTGTATTTCTTGGGAAACCAAATGTTGGTAAATCATCATTGATGAATCTTTTATTGAAGCAAGAACGGTCTATTGTTTCGCAAGAGCCTGGAACCACACGAGAAGCCATAAGTGAGAAAATACGCTTTTATGAAGGTGATATTCAGATCACCGATACTGCGGGAGTAAGAAGAAAACGAGCGGTTAGTGAGGAGCTAGAAACTTTTATGGTAAAGAGTACCATGCGTGCTCTTAAAGATTCTGATATTGTTTTGTTGCTTGTTGATTCATCGGAAGGCCGCTTATCTGACCAAGAGCTTAAACTAGCTTTTTATGCCTTTGATAATTACAAAGCCTTGGTTATTCTCTTTAATAAACATGATTTGGTTGACGAGTATATAGAAGAAACCTTGAAGTTTAATCTAGAGCCGTATAAACATATTATGAAAAAGGTTGAGCGTCTTAATATTTCTTGTAAAACGGGTAAAAATATTGGAAAAGTACTTGCGAAAATAGATACAGTATTTGCGCGGTATTCGCAACGATTTGCTGACGATGATTTAACCTTTTTGCTTAAAGAAGCTTTAGAGAGAAGGCCTTTATACCATAAAACAATGCGGTTAGTTTTGCGTGGTGTTAGACAGCTTAGTACTGCGCCGATCACGTTGCTTTTACTGGTTAATGTGCCCGATTGGTTTGGTCCAAGTCAGCTTGGTTATTTCGATAATGTGTTGCGAAAGCAGTTCAATTTAAAAGGTGTTCCTGTTCGATTTGTGGTTCGCAAAAAGAAATAATTGAGTTATTTTTCATTAACTGTTTACATATTTTTTTCTGCCTTATACTCTTTAAGTATATTTAATCCAACTAAATGAAGGAGTATTACATGCATAAGAGAATAACATTTAAAGGGATGGATCATTCAAAACCTTTAGAAGATTATGCAAATGAACAGTTAGAAAGAATTGTACATTTTTTAAAACATGATAGAACACCGATAAATATAGATTTATTTTTTGAGCCTTCAAGGGTGCATGCTCATCATAAAGTAGAGCTTCGTGTGAACTCGCCAAGTTATAATAAAATATCGAGTTATGAAGGAACTGATTTTTATCATACATTGGATAGAGTCATTGATGTTATGTACCATGAATTGCGAGAAGAAAAGAAAAGACATGTTGATGAGAAAAAGATGAGAGGTCGACACGACGATTTCAAGCGACAACGATAAATTAAAAAAGCTCCCCAAAATGGGGAGCTTTTTTTTGGGTTATTTTATACTCTTTATTTCTTTTATAAATTCCTTAGGGGTTGTGTCATACAATTCTGCCGTCCATTTTTTTAATAGTTTTTTTGTTCTTGGGTCTATAATGATGTAAGCAGGAACCCCGACAAGGTTATATGCTTTTGAAAGTTGAGCATATTGCTTCTCTTGGGGGTTTGTACCATCTATTTTTACGCTTACAAAGTTTGCTGTTAAGGTTTTTCTTACGCTTGTATTTTTGAATATTTTTTTATCAATTGCCTTACAAACGGAACAGAACTGTGCCCAGAAGTCTAATAAGATGAGTTTGTTTTCTTTTTTTGCAAGTATAAGAGCTTTTTCAAAATCTTTTTGCCAGAAAGTATCTACTTGTTTTATGCTTGCAGTACTTGTTTCCTTAAATGCTTTTGTGACAAAAAGGATTGAAGATGCACAAAATGCGATACCCAAAATGCTTTTAAAGATCTTCCAAAATTGTGTATCGCTTTCCTTTATGCTGAGTAGATAGTAAATGCCAACAGTGAGCATTAATAATGCTACTAACCATAAGAGGATGTACCATGGTAATATGTTGTTAAGAAAGTAGAAGCAGACAAAAAGCATCATAATTCCAAAGATTTTCTTAATCTCTATCATCCAAGAGCCAGCCTTAGGCATCATGTTAATGGAGCCGGAGAATGTTCCTATAATTAAAAGAGGAGCTCCCAATCCCATACCAAACGCAAAGAGCAACAAGAACCCAAGAAGTTTGCTGCCGATTGCTGTTACAATGCTTAAGAGCAAAACAAGCCCTGGAGAAACACATGGTGATGCTATGGTTCCACTTGCAAGCCCAAATACAAAAATTGATAAAATACCTCCTTTACCTGGTGCTCCTCCACCGACTGACTTCATGAACTTTGGTGTGTAAATTTCATAAAAGCCAAACAAAGAAAGGGCAAAATATATCAAAACTACTACCAATATAGATACAAATATTGGGTTTACTAATATGCTTCCAAGTAGCTGCCCGGTAAAAGCTGCAATAAGGCCTAAAACTGCAAAAGTTGTCGATATCCCGGCAACGTATGTAAATGCAAGGAGGAAGTTCTGCAATATAGATTTACTTCCCTGAGATTGTAAAATGCCAACAGTTATTGGGATCATTGGATATATGCATGGGGTTAAACTTAACAATACTCCTAAAAGGATTGCGAGGAGTATTTGTAACCATATTGATTTTGAACTTTTAACAAGATCAGAGATATACGCTGTCCAGGTTTTCTTTTTTTCTTTTTGATTTGTATTTTGTGTGTTTTTTTTCTCTTCTACTTTTTTTCCAGATGCGTCAATATGGGTTTGTACGCATTCTTGGCATGAGCAGCAACAACATTTGCAGTTGCAACGAGTATCGTTTTTGAGGGGCATAACTTCCTCAACGAGGCCATTTTTTGAATGAAGATAATAGGATAAGTGTATGTTTGCATCGCTTATGTCTGAGTCGGAACTTTTTGAGGCTTGTAATGTTATGGTGATATCTTTTTTATATACTTTTTTTGTGTCACTAAATTCCTTTGAAAAAAAGTTGGTTGCTTTTTTAGAGGCGATCCAATCTGATAGGGTTATGTCGGGATGATCAACCGTTATTTCAATGTAATCCTTATATATTAAATCGTCTTTTTCTAAGTTTATTTTAAGTGTTATTTCCTGATTGTTTTTGTCTAGATCCTTTACTTGTATGGTTGTTTCTGCACGTATAATTCCTGCGATAAATAAAATAGTGCCTAAAGCAAAGAGCTTTTTGCGTAAAAATTGATGTAACATAATTGTTTGTCTCCTATAGATAAAAATTTATATATAAAAATGAGTATACTATTTGTGTTCTTTTTTTAAAGGTATTACACTAAAGATATAAAATTTATAAAAATAAATAGTGTGGGGCTGTAGCTCAGTTGGTAGAGCGCATGAATGGCATTCATGAGGTCACCGGTTCGATCCCGGCCAGCTCCACCATCATTCGCCCCGTGCATCCTGAGTAGCCCTTATGGCGTATCGAAGGGCGGATGGGACACCTATCATTTTAAATGATTCATGATAAATAACGCAAACTCAAACTAAGGAAGTCTTCCTTTAAGCGGTCAAAGTAATAAATTAATTTAAAATAAAAGGCGACCTGAAAGGTCGCCTTTTATAAGGTTATGCTTTAGTTTTTATCGCATTTTGTTAATTTTTGTTCTAAGCTCATTTCTTCTTCTATTTAAGATAACTAAATCTTTTTTGTGTCTTCTTTGAGGTCCTATTCCAATGGGCTTTTTTTTCATCAATGTTTGACGTTCTCGTTCAACTTCTTTTAATTCTTCTTTATATATGTTTAACATTCTTGTTCGTTCTTTTCGGCTTATGCTCATTGTATTTGGAATATAAGATATGCTAAAGATAAAGAGTATGGTTATATATAAAACTAATTGTTTTTTCATTTGTGCTTCCTCCAGATTTAAAATATATTATATTTAATACTTCTAGTTACAGTATAAAACTTTTTAAAAGCAAAAAGCAATAAAGTTTTCTATTTTTCAATTTTCATCTTGATTTATTTATAAAAAAAGCCTCTTGGTATTATCCGAGAGGCTGAAATAATATAGCAATTATTTAGAGTTACTTAGTTTCTGCTGGTTTTGCTTTTTTAACTTTTTCAAGTGCACCTGTAATTTTAGGCATAACTTTTGGTAGCATGTCTACTAAGTTTTTTACAGGCACATAGAAGAAGTTCATTTGTTTGGTTATTGTATTTCCCCAACCTGTATTTATTATACCTACAAACATACTTGCGAGATCTTTACCTATATCAACAAGTCTCAATGTGATTTTACCCATTGGAACGACAGAATCACCTAAAGCTTGTACAACGTTAATGATGTTATCTATTGATTCTTCTTTGCCTTTAATTTTATTTATAGCTAAAATGAGTTTGTTGACGTTTTTGCTTGTTGCTTTAATATCACCTATGGAATCAACAACAGCCCTATATGTTTTTTGTCCTAATTTAATTGTATTAGGAAGTATCATGATGGCCTTTGAAATTCCTATTTGGGATGCAGCTTTTCCAAGCTTTCTTAGATCTTCTAAACTAACACCCTTACTTTGTGATGCTCCAATTCCCAAAACCAGCACCATACCTAAAAGTAGTTTTTTCTTCATCTTGTCCCCTTTCTTAGCTGCCAAAGGCAGCGGTTAATAAAACAATGCGCTCCATTTATTATTTACATTTTCTATTTATCGGAGCGATTCCCACCTCTTCACTTCAAATATACAAGTTTGACGGCACAAAAGTCAAGAAGATTTCATATTTGAAAATAAAGGCAATTGAGGGCTCCTTGTAGAAGGGGAAAATGAGAGTGTATGATGGGCCGGTTTTTTGTTGAAAAAGAGCTTTTTGCAACAAGAGATGCACTATTTGATTGAATTTTCGGTCTAGTTTGTGCCTGAGCCTGTATGGGCAGTTGCTTTTGAGCTTATCCGAAACGTATTTTTAAAAGAACTTGTTGCTATAAGTTTCGCAAATTTTCAATCAAGAAATATATCATGAAAAATAGAGAAAAACGACTTGAGACTGTTTTTCTCTATTTTAGTTTTTAATAAATAACGCGAACTCGATCTAAGAAAAAACAAAAACAAGATTAAGATATCCCTACTTAAAGTGTTTTCATTAAATCCGTTCGCCCTGAGCTTGTCGAAGGGTATGAAATCATTATAAAAAAGTATTTAAATTT
>Ga0180433_10001562_pt1 | contig 37993 bp, 33 predicted proteins | sample SS_ome_8_FD_132980 | JGI IMG/M metagenome (GOLD analysis project Ga0180433, IMG submission 132980) | Hypersaline lake sediment archaeal communities from the Salton Sea, California, USA - SS_1_D_1 metaG | ecosystem: Environmental > Aquatic > Non-marine Saline and Alkaline > Hypersaline >... | reverse complement strand
GTTCACGCCGAGGGTGAAGCCCAGGCGGCAGAGAAATTGGCCGAGGCTGCCAAAGTTATTTCCAGTCAGCCTTCAGCTCTACAGCTCCGCTATTTGCAGACATTGTCAGGCATTGCCACAGAGAGAAGCAACGTCATCCTGTTTCCTTTGCCCATGGATCTAATAGCTCCCCTTTTGGGCAAGATTAGCGGGTCAGAGAAAAGTAAATAGTATGGCTTAATCCGTGTCAATCCAGATTAAATCGGGACATAACAAATTCGGAGTCCTGAGTTTTGCCCCGTATTAAATACGGAGGCCTATGCTGCGGCAGGGAAATGTTGGACTTTCTTCTGCCCGGGGTGAGACTTTGGTCAGAGGGAGCTCCGCTGGGCAAATTTCCTTAACGTAGGGGCTAGCTATAGCCAGTACAAAACTAAGCACGAGCGACGCCAATGAGTTCGGTCAGATTTTGGATGTCATGCTGTCTCATGAAGCTGTCTATGTCCTCTAATACATCTAGCCCAAGTTGAGGGTCAGTCAGGCTAGCTGTGCCCATCTGTATGGCAGTAGCTCCAGCCATAATAAACTCAAGGGCATCTTCGGCACAAGCAATGCCGCCACATCCTATAATTGGAACTTGGGTTACACTGGCGACCTCGAATACCATATACAGAGCCACAGGCTTGATGGCGGGGCCAGAAAGCCCTCCTACAATATTACCAAGACATGGTCTTCTCTGTTCTATATCAATTGCCATACCCTTAAGTGTGTTAATCACAGATATGGCATCAGCACCAGCTCCTTCCACAGCTAAAGCGATTTCCTTGATATCGGTTACATTGGGGCTCAACTTAACGATAAGCGGTAAAGTGGTAGCAGCTTTAACTACTGAAGTCACCTGAGCAGCAAGCTTGGGGTCAACACCAAAGTCCATTCCACCTGCGGAAACATTAGGGCAGCTAATATTTAGCTCAATGCCACTTATTCCCCGCACACCTTCTAATTTGCTTGCCACAGCCACATATTGGTCTATGGTTTCCCCGGCAACATTAACAATAACTGGAACCTGCCATCCTGCCCATATAGGCGCTTTTTCTACAATCAGGGCATCAACACCAATATTTTCCAAGCCCACCGAATTAAGCAGACCCCTGGCGGTTTCCACCAATCGTGGTTGGGTATTACCTTCTTTAGGCATTAGGGTCGTGCCTTTGCAGATAATAGCCCCCAGCTTTTGTATGTCAGCAATTTCACCATATTCTATGCCATAGCCAGCTAGTCCAGAGGCTATTATCACGGGATTGGACAAGGTTAGTCCATTAGGGTGCCCGGGGGCCAATTGTACACAGAGGTTGGGTAAACCTTTCATTGCTTAAAACTTTATCACTGCCCAGGGTAAAAGAAAAGCATCAGCAGCGATTTTGAGGTTTGGTTGACGCGTAAATCCGAAATCACTAAACTCATCAAAGCGAATTTTGAAAGGAGGATGAGCTCACATGCCACTAGTAACTGTAAAAGCCAAATCTGGGAGAACTGTTGAGCAAAAGAGGGGCCTTGTAAAAGACATCACTGAGGCGGTCGTCAGGAATTTCAAAGTTGAGCCAGAGGTCGTATATGTTGACATCATTGAGTATAGCTCAGAGAACCTTGCTAACGCTGGAAAATTATTTCAGGACCATTAGTGAGGCATGGTTTCCCATTTCATGAGACCCAAAGACCAGCTGAGGCCTAGGCAAGCCCTAACCGAGGGGTACAATTTTCACTTTGCCCCAGACACCCATTTTGTCGTTCACAATAATAATCACACCGCGTAGCCCTTCGATGCTCTGGGCTTTTTCAATTGCATCAGAAATGTCATCTGGAGCCTTAACTATATTGCCCAGTGCCGTGGCCGCAGCATCAGCTAAAGCTGCTGAGGATGTAAGGACAATAACGGCATCAGCGCTGCCCAGGCTTAAAGAATGTCCTACGGTTCCCGAAGACGTACCTATACCTAGTGGTGTTTCTCTGGGCGTAATTTCTAGGGCAATCTTTTTAGTAAAAGCGGATTGCCCGGCATAGACACCTACCAGCCTCTTCTTAGATATTTTTAGGAAAATATCGCCGCCATTCTCCACAATTATCTCTGGCGAGAAAGCGAGTAGATCCCTGCCTACCGCTTCAGCAATGGCGCCGGCTACTGCTGCCGTAGGGCCGACACCTGCTAGTTGAGATACTCTAGCCATTTCTTTAACGATGGACGGTGCTACAGCTTCAACCTGATAAGCATCCAATGTAGTCAGGAAAAGAGGATGGTGCCCGATATATGCCTCCAGAGAGCCACGGTGTTTTAACACGGAATTAAAAGCTTTATCCTTTAGATTACGCTGAGCGCAGATATATAAGTCTGTCTGCTCTACCACTAAATTGAAAGAAATTAAATCACTGTCTTTAATCCAGTGGCGGTAGAAACGTGGCTCAGGCATGGATTCTTCCCCCTCACTTTGTTCAGGCTCAGAAATGTAATATCATAGCTCGAGGAGGGCAAGCCTTGACACATAGTCCACAGACAACACACTTATTGTGGTCAAATAGCACTTGCCTCGTTTCTGGTTCCAGAGAAAAAGCCTCGGTGGGGCAAATTGTGATACAGGCTCCACAATGATTGCACCGAGATTCATCAAGGACAACATCCTGACTTAATGACTGGATTTTCACCCCAGCCTCGGTGAGGTATTTGATACCCTTATCGTAGTTTTTCCGCTCACCCCTTAGCTCTATGACCATTAATCCTTCTTCCCCCGGCGATACTGAAGCTTTAAGAATATTAAATGTGAGCCCAAAGTCCTTAGCCAGACGGTAAACGACCGGCTGGCCTGTTATATTAGGCGGAAAGTGAAGTACTATTCTTCGTGAGATGTTCATTTCATTCTCACTCCACTATTGGTCTTTCCTTGAGTGGTTTGAAGGTTATGCCAGACTCTACTCCAGGCAAAGGAGCTACCGGCTCGGTAAGTAAAAACTCGCCCTTTTGTATCCACTTCTTCAAGATGTCAGCAATTTCTTTCGCCTTAGGATAGCTGGATAAAGAACCTGTAAGAACATCCTTGCCTTGAATCTTTATGTGACCGCTTTTAAGTTCAGCATAGCTAACCTCTCCCAGGATATCTGGCTTCATCTGAGAATAAGCCTCAGAATAGTCCACGATAGGTGCCAGAATGTCAGCATCAGTTACGACAGTGTATCGGAGAATTTCCTCGGAAAGTATAGGTATCGGGACTCCTATGCCTACAGTCAATGTACAACCGTAACCAAGCATACTTGTCCCCATCAACCACTGCGGTCTCATTTGCTTCAAATCTCCTATCACAGCCAATGTTCCCGCCCCTCGTCTTGGCACGCCATTATCTCCCCTGGGAACAGCGGGGTTATGTTGCGTACCATGCCAGGCCACATAACCTACGCCACCACCCAGGAAAATCTTCGTCCCCACACCTATGGTCTTATAGTAGGGGTCATTAAACAACGGTGAGAGTTGCCCCGCAGTAGAGTAATGAGCGTTTCCTAAATTCGGCTTAAGTACTCCCATATAGGTATAGATAACCTTATTGGAGAGATTCACCCCCACATTATAGTTCTGATAAGCATTCCTAATATTAAATAGAGTTGCCTCATTTATATCCTTAATATTGATTAAGGTCTCCAGCTTTTTCCTGGGGTAGCAGTCAGTCCCGTAAGCCGTGGCGGTAAGGCTTATATCTTTCCCTGCTACCAGTTCTTCGATTACATGTCCACCGCCATAATTGAACTCCCCCGGATAGAATTTATTCCTGGGGTCATCATCGGGCATAGCGGTTGCCCCGAGGAAAATATCCACGGCAGCTATGCCGGTATAAACTGGTACATCATTTAGGTAAACCCTGCCGCCGCCGAGTTTTATCCTCGGCCTGGAGTGTCCAATGTTTAGAAAGACACCAGACCCACACATTGGGCTGAAAGTGCCAGTGGTAACTACATCAATTTCATCGGCCGCCTTGCTCAAGCCTTTTTCTTTAGCGATGTCGATCACTTCCTCGGCAGTCAACACGACTGCCTTCCCATTTCTGATTTTCTCGTTTATTTCAGCTATTGTCTTCGCCATAGTAAACTCAGTGCCGATTTCATCGGGCTTTAATCAATTTCTTGGCTATCTGGGCAGCCTTTTCCCCTGATAAAAGCATCCCTCCAAAAATTGCCCCCATCCTCGGAGAACCAAAAACGGCGTTCGCCGTCATGCCAGCAACCACTAATCCAGGATAGGCTTCCCTGGTGTTTCGCAATATCTCTCTTTCACCCTTCTCAGCCCACATGGGCTTCTCCCCTATAACTTCCCCCGTCTTCGTCCTTAATTTCGGGCCTATCTTCCTCACCACGAGACGGCAAACTTCGGCATCATGTCCGGTAGCATCTATGGCCACCTTACACCTTACAATTAGAGGATCCACATGCATCTTCGACCAGGTAACTGCGCTCCAATTTAAAACAAGCCCGGCCACCCTTTCACCCTCCCGAATCATGACATCTTCAATGCTAATCATGTTGAAAATCTTAGCCCCGACTTTTAGTGTCCTTGAGCAGATATTGGAAATAGCCTCCAGCGAATCAGCAACATAATACCCTGTTTTATATTCCTTGGCTGGGATTTCAAATTCGTCAAATATCCGCTTTCCTTCCTCCTGAAGAACGACGCGATTAAACATCATCCCTCCCCCGGGCATACCGCCGCCAACACGAAGCTGCCTTTCAAATACTACCACCCTTATTCCCTCTTTCGCCAGGTAATATGCAGTGACAAGCCCGGATGGCCCTGCCCCAGCTACAGCAACATCCACATCCATCGCCTCCATGAAGTCGTTCATGTAGTTTTCAACAATAGCACGGGAAATAGTAACTTCATCCATATTCAGTCAGTCTCCTTTGGGTTACTTGAGCGGCGGCTTTGAAACCGTGCCAGTTAGTATATCCCTATTGGCAATCAATGTCCAGCCAATTGAGGTTTTTATTATTGTGAGCATCTGAATGGTGCATGGCGCTCTAATGCCCCTCCGCAAGAATTGCTTAGACACTATCGGTCTCGTAAGATAGAAGAAAATGTTCCTCGCAGGGCAAGGTAGGTCGATTCATAAACTGGTCTTCACCACGACCCTAGCTCACCTCGATCATCCTGTCCACGGCAGCTTTCGCCCTAATCCTAATTGCCTGGGGGACCTTCACCTCGGGACTCATCTTCTCCAAAGACCACAAAACTTTCTCCATGGTAATCAATTTCATGTGGGGACAGATTGCTTGCTCGGAAACAGGAATAAATCTCTTGTTGGGGTTTTCTTTTTTAAGTCGGTATATTATCCCAATCTCTGTGCCCACACCCATTTCTCTGATCTCGCCTCTCTGAGCATATCTGCACATCCCGCCGGTGCTCAGTACTTCATCAGCCAGCGCGATGACCTCAGGCGTGCACTCCGGATGTACTATTACCTGAGCTTGAGGATACTCCTGCCTCAACTCCTTTATCTTCTCAGGTCTTATTCTAACATGGGTGGGGCAAAAGCCGGGCCAGAGAATTATCTTTTTACCCGTCTTGTCCGAGGTGTAATGTCCGAGGTACTGATCAGGGATAAATAATATCTCCTGAGCATCTAGGCTTTCTACAACCCTGATGGCATTGGCCGATGTACAGCAAACATCTGATTCTGCTTTGACTTCGGCCGTGGAGTTAACATAGCAGACCACCACCGCTTGCGGATGCTCCTTTTTCTTGGCCCGCAATTGTTCAGCGTTGATCATATTTGCCATGCGGCAGCCAGAGTTTATATCAGGAAGCAAGACTACCTTGTCAGGACAGAGAATTGCGGCTGTTTCGGCCATGAAGTGGACTCCGCAGAACACGATTACATCAGCGTCGGTTTCGGCAGCCTTCTGACTCAGTTCCAAGGAATCGCCAACAAAGTCAGCTATGTCCTGAATCTCACCCAGTTGATAGTTATGTGTAAGGATTACAGCATTCCTTTTTTTCTTAAGGGCCATAACTTTTTCTATTAATTCAACATCTCTATTTTTCATCTGTGGTTATCCTCTCGACATGGGTGTAAACATTCATCCTTCTTCCCCTGGCAAAACCCACCACGGTTACTCCCAGATCAGCAGCCAATCTCAGTCCCAAATTAGTAGGTGCGGACTTAGAGATAATTATGGGGACATTTCTTCTGGCTATCTTGAGCAGTATCTCTGAAGACACCCTGCCGCTCGTGATTATCATATAGTCTTCCGTTGCTATATCATTTAGCACGCATTCGCCAAAGATTTTGTCTATGGCATTATGTCTTCCAATGTCTTCGCTAAATACTAGAATATTTTTCATATCGCACAAAGCAGCACTGTGAACGCCACCAGTCGCCTGGTAAATCCGGGAGCGCTGCTGAAACTCGTTTACCAGAGCCAAGACCTCAAGTGGTGATATTTTAACCTCCGATTCGACTTTTACTCGTCCTTGAACATCAGTTGCACTGTGGAAAGATGCTTTACCCCTACAACCCAAAGTCATAATCCTCTTGAACAAGGCCTCTCCGTCAAATTCCCCTCCCCCTGCGGTTTCTACCTGCACTACGCCCTTCCGCTCATCAACTATTATCTTCCTAATCGCATCCTTACTCTTAATTAACCCCTCGGAAAAAAGAAAACCAATAGCCAAATATCTTAAATTCGTAGGGGAACATAATAAGGTCGCCAGCTCTTGGTTATTTAAGACGATTGTAATGGGAGACTCCCTGACTACCTCATCTTCAATGCTATTACTATCCATTTCCGTAAATTTCAATGTAGGAAACTTCTCTATCACATTATCCATTCCCTTCAACCCTTATCTGATCTCCGTTTTCCACTGGAGCAGTTATTTTTTAGGATAAATAGACGATGCTCACTTTTAGATTTCCTCCGTCCCGCAAACCTTACAATCTGGTTTTTTTACCAGGTTACAGAATGTGAAATCCATCGTCTCACCATTAAAAAATAGCATCCTCCCCATTAGCAAAGACCCGAATCCGGCAAGAAATTTGATTGCCTCTGTCACCTGTAAGATAGCAATAAAGGCCGGCGTTACACCAAAAACAGGCAATGGTCCCTTCCTATGTGGAACTTCGGAAAAAATACAAGCAAGGCATGGTGTCTGCCTCGGGAGTATAGTAGTAATCTCGCCAAAGAGCCCATGGACACCCCCGTGGATAAAGGGCACTCCTTCGGCAACACATGCCTTATTAAGAATAAACCTGGTCTCAAAATTGTCCATCCCATCTATTACCAAATTTGCTCCTTTGACAATCTCTCTGACATTATGTTCAGTAATCTTCTTAAAAACAGGGTTGACTTCTATTGAAGAATTTAATTTAGCCAGCTTCCGGGCTACGGAAAAGGGCTTGCCTTCTCCAATATCTTCCTCGTAATGAAGAATCTGCCGGTTTAAGTTAGAGAGCTCCACGCGGTCACAGTCTATCAAGGTGATATGCCCTACGCCGCTACACGTTAGATATAGAGAAGCAGCACATCCCAACCCACCAAGTCCGGCTACCACTACGTGGGACTGTTTAAGTTTTTCTTGCCCCTTCTTACCGAAGCTCGCATGCACAATCTGGCGTTCGTATCTGGTCAAATCGTCCTTCGTTAACATATCTTTGCCTTTATTTGTCACTCCTTTAAACTATTCTCATGCATACCATATTGCGAAATAATCGAATCCAATGCTCCCATTTTGAGCTTTCACAACTCCTCATCATTATCCTCTTTTTGGCATTTTTCCTAGCGAGTGGAGTTGTCAGTTCAACCGCAAGGTTTCCGTTAGCTCCACCCATTGCACAGATGCCCCATTATACACAATTAACAACGGGTATTGCTTTATACTCCACACACTATATCAGCGAAAAGCAATAGCTTAGAAGTAAAGACATTCCACTAACGACTACTAGATAGATAACCAGAATACTGCCACCGAATTCCTTTCTCAAAACTAGGATAGTGCCCCAACTGGTAATGGGACCAAGCAATAGCAGCATCATTCCGGCCCCGATATTCATTCCCTGCGAGACGAAGGCATGAACCAGTGGAACACTGGCTGTGGAGCAGATATACATGGCAAGGCCAAAGCCAAGACTGAAAAGGTATCCCAGTCCGCGTGCGAAATAAGCTCCGACAAACCTTCCAACAGGAGTAATCGCCGCGACCAGAGTCGCCAGAGCTAGACCCAGGAGCAACTTCGGCCCAATCTCCTTGACCATATCCACAAAGGCATATCTGAATACATGCTTTACCCGGTGAGCAATATTCTGAGAGTCTCCCATATATTCCTCTGAGCTATATTCGAAAGCTCGCTGGCAGTGGGAACAGCAAAAGTAATACGTCTCCCCACCATACTCTGCTTTAGCCGCTGTCCCCACCTCGACATTCATCCCACAAACCGGGTCGAGAGCCTGCTGTCCTGGAATAACAAGAACTCTGGCTTTACCATCTATCTTACTTCCCACGAGCCCAATGACCAGACCCATGATTATCACGGCGAAGAAGATAAATATAGTGAACTTCAGACCCAGGAGACCATAGGTAACCAGAAGGGCAGTTATGGAAGTGGCGGGCGTTGCCACTAGAAATGCGAGGACTGGCCCCAATCTCGCCCCCTTCTGACGCAGGCTCACCGCCACCGGGAGGCAGCTGAGACAACAGATAGGAAGGATTGTACCGATAAGGGTGGAGTAGAGTATTGGCTTTATATCACTGCCACCGAGGTGCCTCTCCACCCACCTTGAGGGCACAAATTCGTTAGTTAAGCCACTCAGTAGGAATCCTATAGCCAGGAAGGGCAATACCGCGATGAGATAATCCTTGAATACTATAAAATACTGGACCATCAAAGAATAACCCCTCGTTTTATTTGGATATACTATTACAAATGCTTGGGAAAGGTCTTTCTGGTTGCAAGGGAAATCCAAACCAGGAACAGCATTATAGGGACTTCAGTCAGTACGCCTACTACAGTAGCCAGAGCTGCACCAGAAGCAACTCCAAAAAGGGTGGTGGCGACGGCTATGGCGACTTCAAAGTGATTGCTGCCGGCGATGATGGCAGCCGGTACAGCGTCAGCATACCTGAATTTCATAATGCGGGCAGCCAGGTAAGTGATACCAAAAACGACCAAGATATTGACAAAGATAGCCACGGTTATCATGCCAACTATGGCTGGCAGCTCCACAATGATATGTCCTTGGTACATGAACAGGACAATCAATGTGATGAGTAGGGCGATTATCGAGACCTTCCCCAGATTGGGCTCCAGCTTGCTTTCGAACCATTCCGTCCCCTTTTTTTGTATCGTCCACCTGCGGGTAAGATAACCAGCTATCAAAGGGGTTACGATGTAAATTGCCACAGAAAGGGCAATAGTAGCCCAGGGTACCCTTATACCGGAAATGCCGAGGAGTAAAACAGCCAGTGGGGCGTACAGCACGACCATACTTAGTGAATTGATTGCGGTCATTACCAGTGTATGCCCCATGTTACCTTTAGCCAGATAGCTCCAGACCAGCACCATGGCAGTGCAGGGGGCAACGCCAAGCAGTACTGTTCCGGCACGGTATTGTTCAATCTGCTCGGGGGTTAGGAACCGGCCGAAAACAAGGCTTAAGAACAACCAGGCGAATAGTGCCATTGTAAAAGGTTTTACTGCCCAGTTGGCAAACAGAGTGAGCCCGATTGGCTTGGGCGACCGAATTGCCTTTCTAATCTCCTCCCAGCTTATCTGAACCATGATGGGATAAATCATGGCAAAAAGTAGTATGGCAATCGGTATAGAAATGTCTGCCACCTCGAATCTGGCCAGCATATCTGAAAGCTGTGGAAACAGCCGCCCTAACCCAATTCCGGCCCCGATACACAAAGCCACCCACAAAGTAAGAAACTTTCCCCAGATACCGAGTTTTCGTTCTTTTTCAGGCATTTTCTATCCTTTTGTAATCAAAGGAATGATTGCTTAAACCAATTGCCTTTCCTGGATCTCTTCATGAAATCGGCTACTTGTAGATCTAAGGATACTTAATAAAGTTATTAAAAAGTTGATTCGATTTTGGATCCAATTTGAAGTTTTACCTGTGTTGCGCCTCAGTCTATTACTTATATGCCTTCACCGTGATACTCAGAAGCTTCCCCTTCGTTTGATTTACTTTGTCTCCTATATAAAATTCTCGGCTTGATACCACCTCTACACCTTCAAAGCCCGCTCTTATTATCACTTCCAGGTATTCCTGTTGCTCTAAAGCCCCGGCAATACAACACGCCCAGGCGTCAAGGTCAGCTCTTATTTCATCTGGGAGCACCCCCTCAGAGACAACATCGGAGACTGTAAGCCTGCCACCGGGCTTTAGAGCGCGGTAAGCTTCCCGGAAAACTTTAGCTTTATCCGGTGAAAGATTGATGACACAGTTGCTGATAATTGCATTCACAGATTCATCCTCGACCGGGAGTCTCTCCATTTCTCCCAGGCGAAATTCCACATTATGATAGCCGTGGCTTATCGCAATTCCTTTGGCCTTATCTACCATCTCTCTGGTCATATCAATTCCGATAGCCTTGCCGGTAGGACCAACTTTATTGGCTGCCAGGAACACATCTACTCCAGCTCCCGATCCCAGGTCCAGAACCACCTCACCCGTTTTTAGCTCTGCTATAGCAGTGGGGTTACCACACCCCAAACCCATAACCGTCTCCTCCGGGATATCTGCCAGATCCTTCCTCGAATATCCCACGGCTTCGGCTTGGGTCAAGGGACTGGCCTCACATCCACAACTTGGGCAGCAGCTCTCTTGATCTTGCCTAGCTATCTGAGCATATCTGCCCTTCACCGTTTCCTTGATTTTCTTCTCTTCCATAGTTCACCTCCCGATATTTACACAGGGATAGCTCCTTCATCAGAGCTTCGCTATCAATGATTAAACTGGCTAATCTAACATCCGTAAGCTTATAGTAAACTTTCTGAGCTTCCTGCTCGTCTTTAACAATATTACATTCCTTAAGGGCTCTGAGGTGGTGGGAAATAAGGGATTGCTCCTTATTCAGAACGCTGGCGAGTTCGCCAACACACCTCTCGCCCTCAGTCAGCAGCTTAAGTATCCCGAGCCTTGTTGGCTCCCCAATACACCTTAAAAATCTGGCCTGGTCTTCTTCTGTTGGCATATGAACTTTCGTTTATATGAATTATAATTCATATATAAATGGAAGTCAAAAGCCCTCAATAGGAGAGTGCCTGAAAATATCTCACGAGCTGGCAGGCAAGCACTAATGCCTTGTTTCCTGGGATAATCTAAGGGAATAGTGAACCAAACATGTCTCTCGTACTTTATTTAGAACCACATAGTGCCATCAGATTCAAGAACTCAGTCGTTGAGCTTGACAGCTCCGACAACATTGGTCACTGGCACAACGTCTCCCCTTTCCATGCGAAGCAACCGGGTACTTTGTTCGCAGATGAGCCGCTTCACTTCGGCCTCCATAGCTTGGTCAATTATTTCCTTAAGGTTGGAAAACTCACCGTCTTTGACCATCTCGGCCATACCTTTTTTTACGAACGTTATCCCCAGACCGAGGAATTATTTTGACCGTATAATTGCTTTCTTCAGCGATGAAGAACTTAGCTCTCACCTACCGCCGCTACCTCGTAGTTTTCGATGTTCTTTGAGCATACACTTATCCATAACTACCCTAAGCCCAGCTTCACTGGCAAGAGCAGCTGCCTCTTCGTTTATCACTCCTTCCTGCATCCACACTGCCTTAGCCCCTATCCTGATTGCATCCTTTACAATTGGCAGTACCTCCTCAGAGCGGCGAAAGATATCAACTAGGTCCACCGGCTCTGGAACGGAGGCAAGGTCCGGATAACAAAGTTCCCCCAGTATCTCACTTTCTGCGGGATTTACTGGAATTATCCTATAGCCTTGTGTTTTTAAATAGACGGCCACTCTGTAGCTTGGCCGGTCGGGCTTCGCCGAAAGGCCAACCACAGCGACGACTCGGCTGGAGTTCAGAATTTGCTCTTCTACTTTCATCATTTTGGGCTCTCACCTGACAATATATAGCACATGTAGATATGCGTACTAGCAGGCAAAAAAGGGGGGATTTATCACAAAATTATTCCAACCATATTCACCTTTGTGTGCTTTCTATCGTTCCTCCCCCTATTACAACCTCACCGTCATAAAAGACCACTACCTGACCGGGGCAAATCGCCATCTGAGGCTCTTGGAATTTTACATGGACTTTGCTTTCATTCAAGGGGACGATTATTGCTTCGGCTTCCTTATGAAGGTACCTTATCCTAGACCTGGCCTTAATAGGTCGCGTTGGTCTCTCTGTTATCCAATTTAGCGCAGAGGCTGTAAGTTCATCGCGATACAGTTCCCCCTTATTACCTACTATAATAGCATTTCTCTCTGGATCAATATCGGTAACATATAGTGGCTCTTTAGCTGAGATGCCTAGTCTCCTGCGCTGTCCAATAGTGTAAAATGGAATTCCTCGGTGTTTCCCAAGAACATTGCCCTGCCTGTCTAGTATTGGCCCCGGCTTTACTGCAGCTTTGGAAAGGAAGGCGTAACTCTCAACAATGAAGTCCTGGCTTTCCGACTTGCCATTAACACCAAGCCCAAAATGAGAAGCCATTCTTCTTATTTCTTCCTTAGTGTAGTTGCCCACTGGGAAAAGGGAGCGCCCAAGCTGTTCCTGGGAGAGCGAGAAGAGGAAATAGGATTGGTCTTTCCATAAGTCCTTGGCCTTTTTAAGCAAGTAACGGCGACGGCTTTCATCGTATACAACTCGAGCATAATGACCGGTGGCGAAATAATCGAATTCAATTCCGCTATCCCGAGCCCTTTCACCTAAGGCATCAAACTTAACCCAGCGGTTGCATCTGATGCACGGATTGGGAGTTCTGCCTGACAGATACTCACGGTAAAAATAATCCAGAACTTGCGACTTGTATTCTCTCTTCAAATCAAGAACATGGAAGGGGATCCCCAAAATCTCAGCCACCTTTCGGGCGTCTTCTATATCTCTTTCCGCACCCGGCCCGTAGCAGCCATGACGCCTGATTGCTCCCTGTAAAGCCTCCCCATCCCATATTTTCATGGTCACCCCGATGACACTATAGCCCTCCTCCTTAAGCAAGGCAGCAGCAACAGACGAATCCACCCCTCCGCTCATGGCTACCAATACTTTTTTCATATTTTTTATCAACTATACTATTCGGAAATTCTCAGTAAAAAAGAGTAGTCCTTTGGATTAAGATGATACTTAAAGACGATAACAATTTGTATTATTAGTGGACGGCTGGGCTTCATATACCTTCTACAACTCCCTTTGCCCCCTGTCTATAAGAGTAGATACTCGCAGGATTGCCGAAAACAGCGGTAAAACAATGCAACATGGCTCTCCTCACCCCGGGATGAGTTGGCCTGAAGGCGCGATGCGTAAGCTAGGCTTTCTTCATTTTTATCGGAATAGTATAGCACGGTGATGTCTGGTCACCTCAAGCTTACACCCTAAGCACCTCCACAAGTGATTGAAGGTCGGGCCGGATAGTGAAACCAGCGCCTCGCTCCGACGAAGAGCTAAATTTAAAAATGCCCTAAGCCCATACCTTCTTCTCGTAGAAAGCTTCATTTGGCTTCTCCTTAATCGCTGACCAAAATAAATAACTTGGTATACAACAACAAAGGCAATATGCCCATCAAATTTTTAAAAAATCGCAACCTGAGCTATGATTCCCTGAACAAGACCCAGACCAATGTCAAGTATCCCCTGGAGGATAGAGATGAAAGTATTTAATACCCTAACCGGAAAAAAAGAGGATTTCCATCCCCGCAACAAAGTGGTAACCATGTACGTCTGCGGGATTACCGCTTATGACCAGAGTCATATCGGGCACGCCATGACTTACATAATCTTTGATGTTATAAAGCGCTATCTGGGATTCAAAGGCTATGAAGTGAAGCATGTGCAAAACTTTACTGACATAGACGATAAAATTATAGAGCGTGCCAATCAGGTGGGGATGGCGCCATTGGAACTGGCTAATAGATACGTTGAACAGTATTTTACCGATATGGATGCCCTCAATGTAGAGCGCGCGGATATTTATCCCCGGGCAACTGCGGAAATACCAAAAGTCATCGAAATTATCCAATTATTGCTAACTAAGGAATACGCTTACGAGTCTGAGGGGAGTGTATACTTCCGGGTCAGAAACTTTCCTAACTACGGTAAGCTGAGCCACAGAAACTTATCGGACACCATTTCCCAAGCAAGTACCTACGAAGAAAAGAAGGAATATCCGTTGGATTTCGCTTTATGGAAAATGTCAAAGCCGGGTGAGCCCTTCTGGGAGAGCCCCTGGGGAAGGGGCAGGCCCGGCTGGCACATTGAGTGCAGCGCTATGGCATTAAAGTACCTCGGCGAGAGCATGGATATCCATGGTGGCGGACAAGACCTCGTCTTTCCTCACCATGAGAACGAGATAGCACAGTCGGAAAGTTTCACCGGACTGGCTCCCTTTGCTCGATACTGGCTGCATAATGGACTCATGCAATTGGACAAACAAAAAATGAGCAAGTCCACTGGTAATTTAGTGAGTGTTAAAGATGCACTGAACCATTTTAGTTCTGATGCCATTCGCCTCTTTATCCTAAGCTCACATTATAGAAGTCCGCTTACCTATAGTGAACAGGCTTTGGAAGCAAGTGAGCAAGGCACAGAAAGACTGCGCTGGGCAGTGACCCATCGGGCTAACATGGACCGCGAAGCTGCTATGCTCAATGCGCAGCCCTTCGAGCAAAAATTTATCGAAGCTATGGACGACGACTTCAATACTGCGCAGGCAATAGCAACTCTCTTCGAACTGACGAAGGAAATAAACCGCGGCGCCGAACTAGGTATAAATATAACTGAAGCACAGCATACCCTGCTCAAGCTAGCAGGTACTCTAGGTCTTACTTTGAAGGAGAAGCCGCGAGCTACACCAGACGCAGAAGCATTTGTTCGTCTCCTGGTATCTATCAGGGAGGATCTGCGCCAAAACCAGCAGTGGCAGTTAGCCGATAAAATTAGGAGCGGCTTGGCTGAATTAGGAGTAACTCTTGAAGACACCCCTCAGGGGACAAGATGGAAATAGCCCTGTAACTTCATTACCGGCTGGAGAAAGTGCTTGTCCAGCCTTCATGGTAATCTCCAGGCATAAAAAATCCTTCCCTTCACGACTAATATAAGCCTTCCACCACATTTTTATATTCGCCTTATTTCCGAACCTGTCAGGAACAGGTTTTTAAGGTCCCCTGCACCTCTCTCGCAATATGGTAAAATAACCTAAGCAACTTAGATTTAGTAGATGAATAAGAAGAAGAAAGTGGCCGCCTTTAAGCATCGGCGGCGCCGAAGGAAGCTCAACGAAAAGATAAAGGCCCATGCTACGGCTAAGAAAGAACAAAAGGAACCCTCCCCTTAGCTAACCAGCGCCGTAATGCTCTTAGCGACCAAAGGATACACTGCTGAGACAACGAAGAAAGTCTTAATAACTTGGCCAATGTAATGGGTGAATTGAGACTTTAACCCGCCGCCGCTTACCACTACCCTGAAAGATCGAATGACCAGAAGTCAATTTCATTCAACAATAACTCGGCGTATTGCGCAGTTTATCCATCCTGATAAATCAAACTTCCGAAAGCCGATTTGCCTGCTGCAAAGTAGTATACCTGCCCCGAAGACCTGGCACAGGTTTGCCAACGGGCCCGGTCCTCCAAACACCAAATCAATAAGTTCAGTATATCGCTACTTCCTGAGTGTATTGCTGAGGCCCTTAATACGTGGCAGAAAGCGGCCGGTATTTTCTGCATATGAACTGTATGCCTCACCAAATCTGGCAATTAGCATCGCCTCCTCTCTGCTAACGCGCAAGAAGATAATAGCGGTTAGGCCGGCTATCCAGGTTACCCCAATGAACCAGTTTGCGGTTAATAAAAAAGCCGCTATGTGGAGGATGTAGAAAGCCGTATACATGGGATGTCTCACCCACCGATAGGGTCCATCGGTAACAAGATATTGTGAGTCTTTTATTCTGACTCTGGCGGAGAGGTTGTTGCCTAGGGTGTGATGGATCCAAACAAACCATATGAGTGCTATTATCCCAAGGACAGCTCCGGCAAAACGTAACCATGCTGGTAAAGGCAAAGCTCCCCAGGTCAATACTTCAGGGAAGAGTACGTAAATAAAAAATGTGAACACCTCGTAGCAAATAAATACACTGAGCCATATAGCATATCGTCTCTTTTCTTCGATTACAGTCTTGTAGTTGGCTTTCCTGGCCCTGCGATAGTATTCAATCCGAATAACTGAAAACAGCGAATATAAACCAATGAGAACTATTTTGCAGATTAGTTCTACGTCCATGGTTGATGTTCTATATCTGTCTCCACTGTCTACAATGCTACGGGCAGATTCTACTTTAAAAGTCTCCGCGAGAACAATACCATTTGATGGACTTCCAGCCAGCGGGCGATTTCTAATCAACGACGTATGTTTTGCGAGACAGGTACTCTGCCCCGAGTTACGCTGTCGTGGAAACCGGATTCTGATTCTTACTCTACTGTATGACCGGGTTGATGGTCATCATCCTGCCAAAGGATACGGATGCGCCCTTTTATTTTTATCTGTATTATACATATTTACTGAAAGCTAAACAAAGTGCCATAGCGTTGTCTGATATTCCAGCGCATCTACAAAAGCGGTGGCTTCAACTGAAGCACTCTCCTCTCCTTTCCAGCCAACAATGACAATGCCGACAGACTCCGCTACAATGAAGATGCTCAACGCTGAGCAGTACGACAAGTTATGAAACCACAGTAGATTCCCGGGAACGAGGAGACTCGCCGTCGTCCCAGTTCTTCCTTGGCAGGTGAGGACAGTAAAGATGAGAGTGCAAGATCAATGCGTATTCTGATAATTTTGCAAGGTTATTATGGCGAGAGAATAGTGGAAAATATCCAGCGGCATGTTCCGGCGAACTGGGAGGTAAATTGTTTCAAATTCCCTATCGGTTTACCGGCCATAATAGATGACGCCGACGAATTCCTGCCCCGCGAACTGCCGGCGGCCGACCTGCTCATATCCCTCGGCGAGCATCCCGGAGTAGCTCAGTTGATTCCCGACATTGTAAAAAGGAGTGGAGCCACGGCAGTGATTGCCCCCGCAGATAACAGAGCATGGCTGCCCTTCGGCCTCTTCAGGCAAATTCAGAAAAGCCTGGAATCCATGGGAGTGGATATGGTCTATCCCGTTCCCTTCTGTACCTTGATAGAAAAAGACAGCCAGAGTCCTTTCATCCAGGAATTTGCCGGGCATTTTGGCAGACCCGACGTGGATATAGAATTCTATGAAGATGATAGACACAGAGTAGGTAAAGTCACTGTTAAAAGAGAGGCCCCTTGCGGAAGCACACGGTTCGTGGCTGAACATCTTGCCGGAGTCTGGTTCAGAGAGGCCACGGAGCAAGCGGGATTCCTGCATCACCAGTTCCCCTGTATGGCAACTATGGCCATGGATCGTGAATTTGAAGACACCCTCATGCACCGTGCCGGGAACATGCTCAAGCAGTCGATGCGGCAGGCTATCAAAGATGCCGGACTAACCAGATATTCAGTTTGAAAAAGACAAATGAGGGGTATAAACAATGCTGCAGGCTGGCCTAAGAGATAACCGCACCGAGGTACTGAGGAAAGTCTTTAACTGGCTAACGGAAAAGGTGAATTAAGGCTCCTGTTGCCTACCGCTGAACACCACACTATTATGTTGAATAGCATCCAATCAAAGCAATAATCAATAATCGCATATATCAACAAATTTCCATGCATTACAAGTGGGATTTGATAAAAAAGGTTAAGATAATGCATCTTGACCGCCGCAGATATAGAGAGATACAATGAAGCGCTCACCAGGCTTTCCAGCCCTTTCAGGGGCCAGTATTAGTGAGCCTTTAAAAACATAATATTGTTCCGATGACATAGGAGGCATTGAACCACTGCCTGAATATGGTCACTTTGGTGGTGGGGAGCCAATAGTGAAACCGACCTGAAAATGGTCGGTTTTTTATTTTGAATGGGGGTGACGATTTACACATATGAAAGCATTGGAAGTTCCTGGGTATGTCCATATTGAAAACCGGACCGTCAGGTATATTCTATACGTCTTATTCGGCATTATAGTTGCGGACGGCCTGTTGACTCAGTTTCTGGTGACAGGCGGATACGGAATAGAAGCAAATCCTCTGATGGCGCCTTTAGTGGGCGGGGAGTCCTTTTTAACTATAAAGATATCAGCTGCGTTCCTGGCCACCTTACTTCTATGGATTAAGTATAACACCAGGCCTAGACTCGTATATACAATTGCTGTGGTAGCTCTGGGTCTTTACACAACTATCGTTTATTGGAACTTGTTTGCATTTGCTCTTGCTGCTTAATACATCGCATCCCCACAATTATGTCAACTTTACCCTGCTCCACTCATTCGGATGCTTCGTCTTCCTCCATTCGAACTTGCATGGGAAGCTCTTTAAAAGGTAATTGCAGAGACTTCTTCATATCAACAGCGTTACGGGGAGAATACCCCCTCCAGTGGTTATTAAAGAGAATAAACATCAATTGAGTCTGACTCGCCGCCGCCTTCACCCTGTCCGCCAGCTCTTCTATTTCCTCCGCCGAATACAGGTATTTGTAGCGGGTTTCGCTATCTCCCGTCCACCATGTTTCTGCATTCCTGCCGTGAAAGCGGAAGTAAGCCATGTCGGAGGTTAGAGGAAGCTCCTGGGCAATCGAGGACTTGAACTTCGGCTCATCAATTTGGACCCAGGCAACATTACTTTCCTTGAGCAGCTTTGCGATATTGGGGTCGTCACTCCAGCTCCTGTGCCTTAGCTCAACAGCCAGCCTGTATTGTCCAAACAACCTGCTCACCGCACTTACGACCCGCTGCCCGAAGCTGTCGTTCCTGAAGCTGGGTGGAAACTGTGCCAGCAATGCGCCGAGCTTGCCGTTTTTTAATAGGGGCTCCATACTTCGCTTGAATATATCGACATCCTGTAAAGATATTGCTGCTTCCTCTCCCGTAGCTTCCTTATACATCTTGGGGTGGGTGAATTTCTGCCAGAGCTTAACTGTGAACAGGAAGTCCTGGGGAACCCTACGGACCCAGTTATAAACGTAGCCGGGATTCAGCGGTCTGTAGAATGAGCTGTTTATCTCTACTGTGTTGAAGAATTGGCTGTAGTATTCAAGCTCGTTTATCTTGCCCATAGGGTAGAAGTATCCGGTCCACGTGCCTTCACCTTTGGGATAGGACCATCCCGATGTCCCTATGTATATCTTCGCTTGCTCAGCCATTTTTTATCTTCCTGAAGCATCATTATACCAGCATATCTCCGGGCAAATTAATAACGTTCCGTGTCATTGCGAGCCCCGACTTGTCGGGGCGTGGCAATCTCATTCCCCGCCAAGCACGCCGAGATTGCCTCGTCACCCCGGTGAATCGGGGCTCCTCGCAATGACGAAAAAGAAGTGTCTCTAATCATATAAACGAGTACAAACCCTTGACAATAGCACAGATGTTCTGTTACAATCCCATTCCCTTTCCCTTTTGGAGTGGAAACCATGTCCAGGCTTATTGATGAACCAGTTAAGGTTTATAAGAGCAACGATTCGAGAATAACCGCCTTCATCTGGAGGAAGCGCCTCTACAGAGTCCTCGATATTGTCGGCTGGTGGAGGGAACTTTCCCAATGGTGGGACGGTAAAACGATGCGCCTTTTCATTCGTGTGAATGCGCAGAACTCCAGCACCGGGACTTATGAGCTTTACAAGCTTGATGAACAGTGGTTTCTCTCCAGAGTACTGGATTGAGGCGGCGGTCATGGATTTCATTCATCTTCACGTTCATTCTCAATACAGCTTTCTTGACGGAGCTTCGTCTCTGGATGAGCTGCTGGATAAAGCTGTCTCTCTAAGAATGCCTGCCTTAGCTCTCACAGACCATAACCGGTTGACCGGCGCCATTCGCTTCTATAGCAAAGCCAGAGCAGCGGGAATCAAACCGATAATAGGCGCTGAGCTTGACCTGGCCGGCGGATATCATTTAACGCTGCTCTGTAAGAATGCCGAGGGATACTCAAACCTCTGCCGCTTGATAACGCAGGCCCACCTGTTGAACAGGGATAGGAAACCAGAAGCAACCAGAGAGATACTGCGGAATCACAACAGCGGGCTGATAGCTCTGAGCGGCTGCAGCAAGGGTGAAATATCAGCCCTCATCGCTCAAGGTAAGCATAATAAAGCCGAAGAGGCAGCGCGCTTTTATAGGGAGGTCTTCGGCAAGGGTTTTTTTATAGAGCTTATTCGCTATCCCTCCAGAGAAGGGGTCTCCGTCAGTCGCCAGCTGGCTTCATTTGCCCGGGAGGAAAATTTACCGATCGTGGCTACCAACAATGTCCATTACGCTGAAATCAAAGAATACCGCATCAAAGAGCTGCTTAATGCTATCGACCAAATTATACCGGCTTCTCAATTGAATGGCTATCGCACCGTAGAGCAATATCTGAAATCACAGCAGGAAATGATGAAGCTGTTCCGAGACCTGCCTGAAGCTATAAAAAATACCGGGGAGATTGCTTCCAGGTGTAACCTGGAGTTGGAACTGGGTAAGCCTCGCTTCCCCAAGTTTGATATTCCAGAGGGCGAGTCTGATTATGGTTATCTCAGGAAGATAGCTTTTGCCGGCGCCGAAAGAAAATACGGCCCGCTATCCGATTCGCTAAAAAACCGCCTCGAGCACGAGCTCGATACTATTAATAAACTGGGATTCTGTAGTTACTTCCTGGTGGTCTGGGATATAGTCCGCTGGGCGAAAAGTAGAGATATAAGATGCCAGGCACGGGGAAGCGCCGTAGACAGCCTGGTCGTCTATGCACTCGATATCAGCAATGTTGATCCTGTCGAATATAACCTGCTATTCGAACGTTTCATGCACCCTTTAAGGCATGAGCCTCCCGACATTGATCTGGATGTCGACAGAAGGCGAAGAGACGAGGTGAGGGACTACATTTACCGGAAGTACGGCGATGAGAATGTTGCCTGCGTTGGGACTATAAACACCTATATGGCCAGAGGCGCTATCCGCGACATCGGCAAAGCTCTGCAAATACCAAAGGCGATAATCGAAGAGGCCTGCAATGGTATCCACTGGTTATCTGCTTCCCAGCTTATGGAGCATGCCGATACGCTTCCCGAGCTAAAGCACAGCACTGTCTACAGGAAAAAAGAGCTTGCCGACTTCTTTAAGCTGTGCACTGCTATAGACGGATTCCCCAAGCATCTATCCGTCCACCTGGGAGGACTGCTGATAGGTAATGGGAGGCTGTCTGATTTAGTCCCACTTGAATGGTCCGGTGGAGGGGATATCATCAGCCAGTATGATAAAGATGACATCGAGAGATTGGGGATTGTGAAACTGGATTTATTATCACTCCCTACCCTGACCGTCATTGAGGATACGCTGAGCAACATCAAGCAGAGCCGCGGAATCGATATTGACGTAGAGAAGATACCGAGAAACGATCCCGCGGCTTTCGGCATACTCAGAGACGGAAAGACTATCGGCACATTTCAGCTCGAATCACCAGCACAAAGAGAAATGGCGGGCAGACTTCTGCCCGATAGCTTTGAAGACATCATCGTGTCTATATCCCTTGTCCGTCCCGGCCCGCTCAAGTCCAATATGGATAAAGACTACCTGCCCCGAAGACACGGCCGGGAACCTGTGAAGTATCTCCATCCCAGCTTGAAAAACGCTCTCGGTGAGACTTTGGGAGTAATTCTCTATCAGGAACAAGTCCTCAAAGTTGCCCATGATTTAGCCGGCATGACTTACGCTGAAGCGGATGGTTTCCGGCGGGCCATGACTCACGAGCGCACCGCAGGGGAAATGGAGAAAATGAGGGACGCCTTCATGTCCCGTGCTGTCGGGGACGGCATCCGTAAAAATATAGCTAAAAAGGTATTCGAACAGCTGGCGGCTTTTGCCGCCTATGGGTTCTGCAAGGGCCATGCCTGTGCCTACGCTGTCACTGCCTACCAAACGCTGTGGTTGAAAAGCCATTACCCTGCGGAATTCCTGGCGGCGGTATTATCCAATCAACCTATGGGCTACTATCCGTCTCGTGTCCTTGTTGCCGAAGCTAGGAGGTTCGGAGTCGAAGTCTTACCACCCGATATAAACAATTCCTCCTCCCAATACACGGTGGAAAAAGGGGCAATACGAGTCAGCCTCAAACAGCTAAAGGGAATGTCTGAAAAAGCATTGGCATCCATATTATCAGCCAGAGCAGAGCGCAATTTCACCTCTCTCAGAGACTTCGTGCTGAGAGTCGATGCCAGCCAACCCATTCTGGAGAACCTGGTCAAAGTAGGTGCTTTCGATTCTCTGGGCGACCGGCATGACCTGCTGCTACAGCTTCCCGGGCTATCGGAACTTAAACATAGGGTAACCAGGGGGACAGTGTCGCTCTTTAAAGATGCTGCACTCAAAGCAGATACTTCTATTGACCTCTCTACTTATGATAAAAAGTCCAGGTTGTTTATTGAGAGAGAACTGCTATCGCTGGACCTGTCGGCGCACCCTCTCGATTTCTATGACTCCGATAACGGAATCACCAAAATGAAAGACCTCCCTTCGATTCCTGCCGGCAGGAGGGTCAAGCTGGCGGGGTCTGTGATACGTTATCAGACGCCACCTACCAGGAACGGGAGGCGGGTAGTCTACGTGATAATGGAAGATGGAACGGGAATAGCGGATGTGACCGTATTCAGCGATGTCCAGGAGAAATGCGGTCGAGTCCTGTTTCGTGAAGGCTGGCTAACGGTCGAAGGTAAGGTCCACAGGAGAGGGCAGAAAGCTACCTCTATAATTGCCGAGGGGTTATATCCGCTAAGAAAGACAGATCGCTCTGTTGTTCACGAGAGCTATCAATCAGAGTATGCTCAGCCGCAGACGGGACCATGTCCATAGCTAATAAATCAATACATCCTTACGTTATGGTCTACAATCACCCGGCAAATCTGACCTTTTCTATCTTAACAATACCGCCCATACAAGAGCAGCAATCCCCAGAAGCAGAAGGAAAGAGCCTACACCGATCATAATCTTCCGGGTCCTTTTCTCTTTGCCAGTCAGTTCAGACCAGGGTTTCTGCTTTATCGTTAAGCTACCGACAACGAGACCGATGGCAAAACCTGCTCCAATACCGGTGGCAAAACCTGCACCCCACATATCTACTGCCCCCCTTTCTTACTGAAATACATTACAACTAGAACGCCCAGTCCTATACAATTGAAAATGGCAAATATCAGAGTTGGAGCCCTGCCCCAGTCGGTAATAAACTCATTCACCAGAAGACCAATGGTACCTATAATCAATAAAATAAAAGCTGTCAACTTGATGGTCTGGCTCATATGAATACCTCGCTACTGCGCACCTTTCTTAATCAGGTTCTCAATCTAATCTCATCGGGAGTCACGTTCTCTACCAGGATATTGACTCCGTTTATTCTTATTTCGCTGCGGCTTTTAGGGAAATACAGATTCCAGGAATATCCTCTATAAAAGAATTCCCATCTTACCTGTACGATAGAAAAAACTTTTTCGGATGGCATACCAGCGTAAATAATGCGGTCCTTCCCTAATCCTAGTTTATGCATATCGCCGACTGATAATACAACGAACCTGTCCATTACTCCCCCTTTTGCGCTTCTTAGTTTTTACATGGACTACCTGTAGTCATTTAAAATCTTCGCTATTATATCAGCAAGCAAGATATACGGTAAGACGTTCAATAGGCATAATGATATTCGAAACCTCTTATCTCCGGCGTTTATTGAAAGTCTAATGACAGTGAATTTTAAAGATATCTTGAGACTTCATCGGAATATCGAGCAATATTAACCGGTACTGCAAGAAATTAATGTCTAACATATTGACACGCTTTTTTTTAGCCCATATAATCTATTCACTGAAGATAAGTTTGTCTACTAACTCTGATTGAGGAGGCATAACATGTCTATTGATCAAGCGACCGAAAAGCGGCTTAATAATCTTCGCAAATGGAATATCATTGTCGGCCTGTTTCTCGCGGTACAGGCCGCCTTGATTGCTGTGCTCACAAATGACTTCTCTCTTCCTGTTACAGCTACCTTTATGATTGGGCCACCCGGGACCGCGTCCGAGCTTCACCACCTGTTTGATATATACACCGGTTGGGGCGTTTTTACTTTCCTTGCTATCTCAGCCGGTGCTCTATTAATAATCGCATCTCCACCTGTTTTCCCATGGTACAAACGCAACCTGTTACAGAACCGCAACTATGGACGCTGGCTCGAGTACTTCTTGAGCTCTTCAATCATGATTGTATTAATTGCTCAGATAACCGGTATCAGCGACATAGCTGCCCTGCTGGCTATCTTCGGCATAAATGCCTGTATGATACTGTTCGGTGCTTTGCAGGAAAAGTATGAAGAACCGGGCAGACCAAGCTGGCTGCCATTCTGGTTTGGCAGCTTTGCGGGCATCATTCCATGGGTCGCAATTGCCATATATGTCTGGGCACCGGGGCTGAGTACATCGCCTCCTGCATTCGTGTATGGCATTGTTATATCACTTTTCGTTTTCTTTAACTGCTTTGCCATCAATATGGTATTGCAGTACAAGAAAGTCGGACCCTGGCGGAACTATCTACATGGGGAGAAGGTGTATATTCTTCTCAGTCTCACAGCTAAGGCGCTGCTAGCCTGGCAGGTGTTTTTCCCGGTACTCCTATCATCCTGATTTTTAAACGGACTTTTCCCGGATACGGCCTTTTTCACAACCGGTATGCCGAGTATATAGTACACCATTTGTAGCAGTCCGATTGCTATAGTGACCCTGCAATCCCCGATTAACAATTCGTCCGAGTGAACAACCCTTAGTGGTATTCTGGGGACGTAACACCTGATTTGTAATAAGCCTGATTGGTATAATGTCGCTGAAATCCGATCGCTGCCATTGTAACACTAAGCTATCTTCTTCGATAATCGTCTATCAAACTGATTAACACAAGGTATACCTCGCACTTTATCAACTCAATAGGCTTCTCTACAATTATCGAAAGTGAGATTAGCTTCCAAGGGTCCGCCTGATGATTTTCTGGCGGGGTAAATCCCGATTAAACCTGCTTCATTTCATGCCTGCGAAACATCCTTATCTCAGGGATGACAAGAACAAGAACCAGTATGGAGGTAAGAGCATCTGTAATCGGAAATGCCAGCCATACGCCGTCGAGTTGCCAGTAGTTAGGTAATATGAACACCAGAGGAAGCAAAAACAGAGCCGGTCTGGCTATTGCCGTAACGAATGCCTGAGGAGCTTTACCAATCGCCTGGAATATTACGGAGCCGATGATGATGAAACCTATCAAATACGCTGCAAGGAAGATGTGCCTGGCAGCGTGAGCTGCCAGGACAATGAGTTGACTATCAGAAGTAAAAACACGGATAAACAAATCCGGAGCGAAATAGAGAGCGCAGAACGCAATGATGCTATAGCTTGTTGCGGCAATAATAGCTAGCTTAATCACTTGCAATGCTCTATCATAGCGCTTTGCTCCGTAATTGAAACCCAGAATAGGCTGCATACCCTGGCCGATGACTATACTCGGCATCAAGGCAAATATCATTATACGCTGAATAAGTCCATAGCTAGAAATAGCTAAATCGCCGCCGAAAGAGAGCAGCGTCCTGTTAACGAAAACTACTGCTAAACTCTGGGCTGCTGTCCTGGCAAATGAGGAAATGCCTATGGCGAGGATTGATTTCAGTATATCCCATTTTATTATCATATTCTTCAAATGGACTCTCAGATAACTCTTACCGGACAGGTAATAACGCAGAAAGTACATGCTGGTGATTAACTGAGCTATCACGGTCGCCAGTGCCGCTCCTTTCACACCCATGCCAAGCGGTATGATGAATATCGCATCAAGCACTATGTTCAAACCGGCACCCATAATCATTCCAATCATAGGAACGCGGGCATTTCCCTCAGCTCTTATCAGAAAGTTTTGTGACATGGCAAACGTTCGAAAAAGCACACCGGTAAGAATAATTGTCATGTAGTCCCGGGCGTACGGGAGAATAGTGTCCGATGCACCCATGAACCTGAGCCATAAATCTGGATTCGATAGACCGACTACTGTTAGTGAAATGGAGACTATTATGGTAAAGGTTAGAGTATTCCCCAGGGCATGTTCTGCTCTGGGTGTATTACGGGCTCCAATTAATCTGGATATCAATGACGCGCCACCCATCCCCGTCATTTGACCAATGCCCATTGTCAACATTTGAATGGGGAAAACTATAGAAAGCCCGGCAATACCGAGGGAACCAACATAGCGTCCGATAAAAATCGTATCAACCACATTGTACAGAGCCATGACAAACATACCCGCAAAAGCAGGCAGGGAAAGTTTCAACAGCAAGTGACCGATTCGGTCATCGTCGAGCACGTTTGCTCCCCTATTATTCATAGAGCTAGACCTCACGCCTGTGAAGTTTATTTGAGTTCCAGGTAGTATACCCTAGTGTGATTTTGACAATACATCTTGAAGATTTCTCAAAGTATTAAATAAATTTCAAAGTCTTCGCCCGTTCAAAGATCTCGATGCCATAGCTATTCATCTGCACATAACAGCCGGCAGACAGCCCTGCAATACCTGGCCCTGTGCTTGTCACTTTCTTCATGCCCTTTACCTCCACCCGCCTTTACAGTTAGTCGTATAGTAGCATAACTATTTCAGGACAGACCATCCATACCACTAAAAAACGACGACGGTGATAACAACGATAATGTCTAACTGGACCTTGTACAGGAATCTGCTTATTTTAATTGAGTTTGAGGATATCTTGAGGCTTTATCGGAATATCGAGCAACGCTAATCGGTATTCCGGGCCACGCTACACGATTTACAGCAGGCTTGATCGGTATGAAGTCCCTGGAATTCAGTTAGGACTTGTCGGAGGTTCACTCCGTTTCCGCCAGGGTATAGATACCTCCCTGTCGGTCAAGGATATACAGGCCGCCTGTCAGGTCTTCGCCGAAGGAGGTAATGCTCAATCCGGAGTCAACCAGTAGTATGTTCTCGGTTACCGCACTGCCGTCATAAGCCAGGGCCCAGATATTCCCGGAACAATAGTCACCGTATATGTAATAACCCTGTAAAGAAGGTATCTGGTCTCCCCGGTATACATAGCCCCCGGTGACCGAGCACCCCTGTGAGTGGTCATACTCAAATATGGGTAGCGTCAGGCCGGACTGATTACAACCGGTAGATGGAGAGTAGAAGTGAGAACCCTCCATTATGTTCCAGCCGTAGTTAGCGCCTTTGGTAATGATATCTATTTCCTCCCACAGGTTTTGCCCGACATCAGCAGCCCATAATAGACCGGTTTCCAAATCAAAGGAAAACCGCCAGGGATTTCGCAGGCCGAATGCCCATATCTCTTCCCTAGCATCTTCAGTACCCACAAATGAATTATCGGCAGGTATTTCATAATCGCCAGGTGCCGATAACCCGCTTACATCTATACGTAGAATTGAGCCCAAGACTGTGCTTAAATTTTGCGCATTGCCCAGAGGGTCACCGGAGCCCCCACCATCCCCTAAACCAATATAAAAGTAGCCGTCCGGGCCGAAGGCAAGCTGCCCGGCGTTATGGTTGGCATAGGGTTGGGCAACTTCCATAATAATAACTTCACTTTCCGGGTCAGCTACATCCGTATCCTCTTCGTCAATGCTGAAGCGAGACAATACCGAGCGACTGGGGTCGGCAGCTGAGTAATAAACGTAGAAATAGCCGTTTTCCTGATAAACGGGATCGAAGGCAAGGCCAAGCAAGCCTTCCTCGGCACCTCCCCTGTTAACCCGGTCTGTAATATCTAACAATATATCCGCCTGCTGCGAATTGTTAGCGGAAAAGGTATAGATTACTCCCCTCTGTTCGGTAATAAATATCAGGCCGCTCGCATCATCCGGCTGGACAAGGTTGGTCATTTCCTGGAAAGACAGGTCGGAAAATACCCGTTCAACTTGAATACCGGCAGGTATAGTGGGTTCCGAATCACAAGCCGCCAAACCTGCCAGCGCGACCACCCCGACCACAAGCAGCGCCATTATTGCGTGATAAACAATCCTTCTCATGGCTTTATGACCTCCTATGCCCAATAATAAATAACCACCTCCAACGCCCTTAATCTTGCACATCCATCTCCATTTTCACTTGATGTCAATGGAACAGTTATAAAACTGAACTGCAAAATATAACAAAATTATAACATCTCAGGACCATGGCATCTGCTCTTATCAGGATAGGGCGACGCTGAACCGTCCCTGGTACTGTTGTTCAATCCAAAGTCTTATTGACTCCCGGATATTCGTTATATAAGATTTCAAATTGGCTAGCGAGAGATTTTGCTTCCATATATTCGAAGGGTATAAATGCTTTGAAAATCCCTGAATCTTTGCGTATCGAAAGTCGGACCGTCAGGTACCTTCTCTACACTCTATTTGGCCTGATAGTTGCGGACGGACTGATAACTCAGTTTCTGGTGACAGGTGGGCACGGATCGGAGGCAAATCCTTTCCTGAGAGCCTGGGTGGGCCAGGGGTGGTTTCTGGTCATAAAGGTGGCCGGCGCCTTTTTAGCCACGTTACTTCTATGGATCAACTACAATAAAAAACCCAGAGCTGTATATACGATCACAGTGGCATTCCTGGTATTCTATATGGTTATTGTCTTCTGGAACTTATTTGTATGCTTCCTTGCCTGTTAATCCACTTATCTGAATAAGGGCACCGCTACTATACGATCGTTACAAAACCGCAACCTCCTTACGAGGTTCAAGCTCTTGCTATTGGTGGCCTGATTGGTATGGTGTCCATGGGATTCGGCAGTAACTAAAGGCAGATATTACCTAACGCTCAATTCGTGGTTTCGACTATTGACATTGAATGAGTAGTTAGTCTATCGTTAATGTAAACATGAAGATGAAAGGCGTGCAACGACCTCAGGGTAAAAGTTGCCCTTTAATTAGGTCGTCATTAATTATAATGATAACCAGGAGCGGTAGATGAACGAAGAAGGCAAGATAATCAATATTCCAAAGGCCATCAAAAAGATGTTGCTGGCCGATGAACAGGTTATGGCAGTTATAAAGCAGTCGAGGTTGAAGGCACCCATCACACCCGACTTCGTAATAATTACCAATCACCGGATAATCAGGTGCTCCCCTTCAAACCTCGGATTACACAATGAAATTGAAGATTACAGATATGAAGACATCGCCAATCTAAGGATTGATAAAGGAATTATGTTTGCTACTATAACTGTGAAGCGGCGGTTCATGAGCGAGGACCTGATCCTGGACAACCTCCCGGTAGGCCAGGTGGATTACATTTTCAGGCTCATTCAGGAAAATCTCAGGCGAATTGGCAGCGCGACCACATCCCCGATTACAGCCGATTGGCAGACTCCGCTCAAGTCCTCGGAAGACCCTCTCCAGGTCCTGAAGCTTCGCTTTGCCAGGGGAGAGATTACTAAGGAAGAATTTGAGGAAATGAAGAAAGTACTGGAGTAGGCTTGCCTGACGACCTGATTGTGCCCTGCCCTGACCACGTAGCTATGTTGGTATAGAGACCCGTTCATCTTTCATCTATCGAAACCCACTGATTTCGGATAGCCATAGCAACGGCATGAGCTCTGTCATTGGCATTCAGCTTACGCAGAATTGCACTTATGTGATTCTTTATTGTTTGCTCACTTATCCCCAACGCATAGGCGACTTGCTTGTTCGTATTACCGTTAGCGATGTAGCTCAGGATTTGTATTTCTCTGTTGGTAAGAGGAACAACCACTTTTTCCCTGGCTAGCCCCAATAAAGACATTTCTTGAAACTGCTTTAATACACGCTCGGCAACCACAGGTCTGGCAATTATGCTGTCGTTGATGGGGTATTCACCACGACTTGCTTTTCTTATGGTGCTGACGAATTCTGCGGTGCTGGCCCTCTTATCCATATAGGCTGCCGCCCCTGTCTTCATGGTCTCAAAAAGCTCTTCGTCATTGAAATAAGAGCTGAGCATAATGACTCTGGTGTTTGGATAATGTCGCCTGATTTCCCTGCTGAGCTTCAGGCCTCTTGATATAGGGAAGTCGATATCAAGCAATACGACATCAACTGAATAAGTATCTATAAACTTTAACGGCTCGCCGTCTGGGTCACAATCCATTAGTTTGAATTCTCGTTGTGCAGAGAGATTTTGCCTCACACCTGCTTTGAAGAATTCCGATCTATCAATGATTGCAATAATAACTTCGTTCACCTCTAGCTCGCCAGTATCTTTAATTCAAGAATTAGCTGCTTGACCACAATTGGCATTAATTTCATTATAGCTAGACGTCCAGTCAACAAATTAAGCTGAAAATGTCTACTCAAATTTTAAATTGCCCAACCGCTAAATGCTATCACCCAAAAGTGCTACGGATGCTAGCAGTCGGTATAAGAAATTCGGACTAATCAGACCTTAAAATCAGGCATAGATAGTGTTGCTCGTAATGTATCCCTATTTGAGTTCTCCATTTTCTTGCCGCGTTGTCCGCGGCCGCCCATATGACTATTTACTTTTCGAAATCGGTACGTCTAATCCTTTGCAGGCTGTTACCCCGCTGAGATAATGAGTTGTGTGCAGCAGACCGGTGTCAGGAGGAAGAACATAGACATTATGCCCGGGGTCGACGGGAATAGACCTGCCGAATAATTTGGCGACGGCAGGCAAGAGTAATACTAAAGGACAAATACGAAGAAAGAAAGGAGGAGGAAACAATGAAACGAATTGCGTTAGTTGTAGTATCGGTTTTGCTCGTGGCTACGCTGTTCTTGGGGACTTCGACAGTCTTGGCCGACAAACCGCCAAAGCCGCCACACTCCGGGGAGGGCAATCAGCTCATTCCAAGGCCAAATGGATTTCCAGCCGGACCACATTACAACCTGAACATCCATGGAAAAAAGGATGGCTTTGCTTGTAATGATACTCCTGGCGGAGGTTCAGTATTCGTTGATGAATACGGCCCTGCAACTATACAGTATGTGTCAAACAAAAAAGGGTCTCTCACCGAGCTGATGGTACTTGACCCGTGCGCCGTTAACGACGGGATAGCGAAAGTCCAGCTGCCTTACGAAGCGGACGGTTACTACGTCTTCGGCAGAATTCTGGGCAAACCGAACAACTCGGCAAACGAGGGCGACGCAAGTTCTGTAATCTTGTACCCGAATGTGGTAGTACAGGCGTGTAATGACACTGGCTATAACACTACTGCTTTCGGAGACTTGACAGCTTGCGACGATCCTTTACTGGCATTGGGCCTTATTGTCCACGATCAAGTATATGTTGCCGAAAATGAGACGTACGTAAGGTTCGATCCGGGGGTAACAAAAGGAAAAGGTAAATCCAAAGCCACGGACATAACCGCTCTGTTCACTTATGTGGGTTGGATTGTCCATCCTGACCTAGATATTAGCGCGCCGTTTGGAGAGATAACTCAGGATGATGTGCCTGTGGATGCATACAATACAATTCCAGGAACCCAGCCCTATGATTCAGATGGAAATTTCTTCATTGACGTAGAGGAATGGCTGACGTATCAAGCAGACCAGACTCCACCGATGGCCTGGTACTTTAGCATGGCCGACGGCATGTGGATTTTCAATATCGCGGATCTTGTGGTTACAGAGCAGGGCCTGGTTAACGACGGCACAAAGCTGTTGCAAATAAGGTTCTATCCCAAAGATGGAACTACATTCGAGGAATAGAAGTGAGAGTCCTGCGTCTTGCTGTCGCTGAAAAAGTTCGCCTTGAATTGAGAATTTTTAACGACGGCGGGAGCTCGGGAAATTCTTAAAGGAAAGGAGAAAAATGAAAAAAATATTGCTTCCCATATTAGTGGTAGTACTGGTGCTGGCACTGCCCACGGCTGTGCTGGCAGCCAAACCGGACCAGGGACTAAAGGGGCTGAAGGGACAGGCTGGTAATTCCAATGTGGCTTTTGTGGAGCTTTGGGAAAAGGACCCTTCGACGTGGGATATCGTTGAAGATGGCGCCTGGGGTAAACTCAAGTACAATCTCGAGGGTCCGACCTTCGATTTTGTGTTCAATGGTCATGGTTTGGAGATCGGGATCAACTATACCCTCATTTACTATGCTGACCCCTGGCCGGGTAATAACCCCGGAGCTTTCATCGCCAACGGTACTGCTAACGATGAGGGAGACATCCATCTGGCCGGCTCGCTGGACTTAGGCATGGACCTTCCGCACCCCGATGACGCGAATTACCCTGATGGCGCCAAGGTCTGGCTAGTCCTGTCCGAAGACTACGACGGGACAACATGCCAGATGACTGGCTGGAATCCCACCGAATATCTCTTTGAGTACGACCTTATCAGCTATAACGACACCGACGTCTAGCAGGGTGATTTCACCTTAGCGTGGTTCCTCGAGGAAGGGAGTCCCCGAAGGGACTCCCTTCCTCTTTCTTTACAGCACTCCGGCACAAACCCGGGGCTATAGTCTACCCGAAATCCCAATGATCAGAACGTGAATTCTTGGAATTTAGAGCATTTGGAATTGAGGTATTCTGTGGACATAACACCTGATTTGTAGCCGGTCTGATTGATATGGTGTCCCTGGAACGCAGAAATAACAAACTCTAGAAAATCTAAAAAACCGAGCTAATTCCGCCGAAGCCATAGAAACGCAATAGTCTTGTATAACTGTGCCATATTTATTTCTGCCCCTGTTTACTTTCCCGAGTATCCATATAATAGGCATTCACGTAAAAGGTCCACTAACGGGCAACACTGTTCAATACAGTGTAAGGCAGTTGAAATAGGCGGGTGTTTGATGAAGCTAAGAGCTATGTGATAAGGTAGTACAGTTTTGTGCGTCAGAATGTACACCGACATTGACCGGAAACTTAAGCTAAATCTCGGATTTTAATTGAGGCAAACGAATATGACCCTTATAACCCGGAAAGGGGGAAGCAATGAGAAACAAGAGGATATTATCGGGTGCTTTAACTATCTTAATGATGGCGTCCGTTGTTTTACTCAGTCTCCCTGGAAATGCTTTAAGCTCCAGGGTCTCAGCAGCAGGGGAACAACCGGACCTGGTAATTACTGAAATCAAATGCGATAGTGCGAATAACAGGATAGGCTATGAGATACAGAATATAGGCAAGGCAGTAGCGCCAGGAAACCACAATACGGGTCTGCTGCTTGAGTTTGGCGATACGTGGAGAGAGGTGTGTGATGATGATGTAGGCACGCGCCTGATACCCGGCGACAGCTATGAGAGCTGGTTTGAATGTTATACCTGGCCTGCGGACACGGATATACGGGTAAAGGTATGCGCCGACATCGATGATGAAGTACAGGAGAGCGACGAGGAGAAGAATTGTCGAATAGAGAATTGTACATACGTATCGGAAGAGAAACCGGACCTGGTGATTACCGATATCTGGAACGAGGACGGGAGAATCTGCTACAAGATAATGAACAAAGCAAAGATAGCGGTCTCGGAGAGCCATTATACCCTTTTAGTAGTCGACGATGAGAAACAGGCGGAAGATTTTATCGGTCAGGACCTTGAGCCCGGCGAGTATCTGGAGCTCTGTTTTGATTATGAACCTGAGAGCACCCCGCCGGTCGGTGTAATAGAGGTGTGTGCCGATTACTACGAAGATGTAGTGGAGAGTGATGAGACCAATAATTGCCTAGTAGAGACCTGGGAAATCGATACGACGCCCCCGAAAATCATTGAAGGCCCCTCGGTATCGATAACCACCGACTCAGCGCTTGTTTCCTGGGTCACTGACGAGGATAGTAATAGTGCTGTGAACTTCGGCAGCTGTGCAGGAGAATACGAGAGTAAAGAAGGAGAGGCAACGTTTTCAAAGCAACACGAGGTCATGTTGACCGGTTTAATACCTTCAACGGTATATCACTACGTTGTTCAATCGGCCGATCCAAGTAAAAATGTTGTCGTTAGCGATCAGTTCTTTTTCGAAACTGACCCATCGCCAGATACCGAGCCCCCAACTGCATCCTCCCTGACGCTCAGTAAGGTGGAGGGGCCGTTCCCATTGTTCGAGGTTACCGCCCCTGTTTTCGATAACACCGGAATCGAGAGGGTTGAGTTCTATGTGGACGGTGAACTGATTGGCATTGATTATGCTGGCTCCGGTGGAAAGATACCTGAGTATACGGGTTATCTCGATCCAGCCGGTATGGGGATGGGTCGTGAAGACTTCCTCGCATCCCATGAGCTGACGGCGAAGGCATTCGACAAGTCCGGATTAACAACCGTCTTTGGGGAAACTGTAACGCCTTCCCTTGAACCTGCTAACGGGGAGCTGGAGATAACGGCTCCTCACCCGGATTATATCCTTTATTTCGACAATGGCGTGGTGCCGCAAGGAACTTATTTAGACATCAGGGTGTATGCCTGTGAATATGAATACAATTGCCTCTTTACTGACTCACTAATTGCGTCTTTAATCGCTAATTCCGAGACAAACGACCAGGTTTCTAATGAAGGGGGCTCATATGAGGCGCCGGAATGGACGCAGGTGTTTGAGTCTCCTTTATGTGGCGAGGTGGAACGCGCGGTGCAGAAAGTTGAGCTATATATCGATATAGACCGGGACGGGGAAGCCGAGCCAGTACATACCTGGACTCCGTCTTCCGATGACGACCTGACCTATACCTACTCCTGGGATGTAGGGGGATTGGAATCGGGTAGCTATTATACGGTAGTGATGGCTTATTTGAGTGACGGGAGAAAGCTCACTGAGACACGCCACATAGAAATAGCCCGCGAAGGCATATCGGTGGATAGGGACGTTGTTCAATACGGTAACTTTTTCCAGGTTTCCCTAACGGTAGGCAATGAGGGAAGTGGACCGATTGATCTTGATTGGGTTAAGGACAACCTTACCAGTTTCCAGGCGATAAGAAGAAATGGAGGGGACTTTGACGTTATTACCCATTATGATCCCTTATTTACCCAGAAATGCCAGGTAGATATTGACTTTTTCAGCGATAACAGCGAGACAATCACGCTGGACCCCGGCGCGAGCAAAACAGTAGCATACTTTGCCGTGCCGGTTCGCCAGGTAGTTTACGTTGATGGCGGATGGCATATCGGCGCAGACGAAGTCCAAATCTGCTATACCGATCATACCGGCATTGTGGAAAAAGGATACAACATGTATGTCAACCCGCGTGTTCCGCCTCTTGATATTATTTCGGCCCTTCAAGGATCAGACTACCTGATAATCACTAACCCTGCGGAGATATTGCAGCATAATTCTAACTCCTACGAGCAGATGGATGAATTGCTTTCCACGATGGCTGAACTTGCCAGGTGGAAGAACGGCACCCTCGGTTATCTGAATGTCCCCTGGGTCATTGAGTACAGTTTCGACCCCAGTTATGATGGTGATGTTCAGGACCAAATCAAGTGGTGGGGCAGCCATATGCAGGGGAGTGATGGGACCCCCAACGGGTATCTGTCGAATGGGTATTTATTAATCGTAGGCGAAACGGAGATTGTTCCTTCAGGAACCAAGAAGATGAATGGTAGATCATATCTCAGAGATGAACCGAAGCCCCTAATCCACTGCACCGATATGTATTATGCCAGCACATCAGGTAACATTTTTAACCCCGAGTTGATGGTGGGGCGAATCATAGGAAACAGCGCCTCGCAACTCAGGATTCCAATTGAAACCAGCGTCAGGGTCCATACTGGAGAAGACGGCTATTCGTTCGACAGGTCCGATGCCTATATATCGAGTGGACAGCCAAAAGCCTGGGATGGCAGCGCAGATAGCGGTAATTTTATCCTGGAGGCTACAAGAGTCGAGAGGGAAATGGCCGATAAAGGGACCAGTTCCGAAATTCTGGATTCCACCCAATTCGGTTTTGTAGAGGACATGAGGGAGGCATTCTTCCTGGACGTTCCAGAAAGCGATATTATCCATTTAACAGGGCACGGTAGTGCTACATCTTTTGATGGATTCTCTACGACGGATCTCAAAAACAGGACCGCTCCTTTCGGAGCTGCTAATCCCTTTGTCTACGCTTCTTGCTGCCTGAGTGGGAAATACGCTGGCGCTTATTCACTTGCCGAGGCTTTTTTGGAAAAAGGTGCGGCTGCCTATCTCGGCTCTACTGAGACTAGCCTGATTTCTACCAACAGGCGCATAGCGCCGGCCTTCTATGACCGCTGGGACCCCGGCGAGTCAATTGGTTCAGTATTAAAGGATCTCAAACGCGATATCGGTGCCTATAGATACAATCATCCGTCATATGGATATGCCGAGGATATCTGGACAGCCCAATACCAATTATATGGAGACCCCAAATATAGTCTGGGTGTGTTCCCACCAACGGGCTCAGTAGCCACGTCGTCAGAAACTCAGCCATCCCTTCAGGCGGCAGCACACGATTTCAATGACAGTGTTATGACAGAACAAACAGTTAGCGCCTGCGATTTTATGAGCGGCACCACCTCTGCCCAAAACAATCAAGTCTCAACGAATATGTTGCCGGTAGATTCAGAGGAGTTAGACGATGGCGTGATATACGGGACAAAATTTGCATCATCAGGGCCTCAGTCATCGATTGATGTTACAGTACCCGACTACGATGTAATGACGGTAGAAGGGGAAGATTATGTTGACATCCCCGGCGGATTCACGATGTTTACACCAGGTAAGCCAATGGTGCCAGTCTATGATGTCCACCTTGATTATCCCAAAGGCTGTAGTGTTCAAGATGTCACACTCACGGGGAGGTCCGGCTTAACCACTACCACTGGCTTAAACATACCGGACTTCACCACAGAGATAGCAGGGGAGCAAGACCCGGCGGTAGAGCAAACATCACAGAGTTCAGATTGGTGGCCGGAGAAGGACTTTGACTGGGGAATTGAAAAAAACTATGATGGCAGCTCCACAGTCGCTATAAGGATATACCCCTTCTACTACAATACCCTGACAACTGATGTCCGCTTCTACAAAAACTACAGCTTCGATATTCAGTTCATAACATCTACCGTGGAAGTGCACGAGTTGACAACCGATGCCAGCAACTACGCCCAGGGCGATCAGGTCTCTATTGACCTGTGGCTCAAAAATTCAGGGGATGCACAGGATGTCATCATCACCACAGTAGCGGTAGATGATTCCTCGGACGAGGTCGTTGATGGTCTACCTATGCACTCTCTTAAAGGGTTAGCCGGGCTTGCTTCGTTTTCCTATCAGTGGGATAGCACTGGCATTAACCCCGGATACTATAACATCGAGGTGGAGATTAGAGACAATCTCGGGAATGTGCTTGACAGGAGGATGACAGGTCTCGAGGTAGGCATTCACGAAGGAGAGATACAAACCTTCACAGCCGCACCGGAATGTTTCGAGGTCGGTGATGAAATAGAAATAAATATGGCGTTCAATAACACAGGCACAGTCAACATTACCGGGACCGGCATCATCAGGATTCAGGATGAGGCTGGTGAGACGGTGCAAGAGTTCACGCACAATATAACCGGTTTGGCTCCGGCTCATTATATTAGCCTCAGTAACAATTGGGATACTTCCGGGCAGGCAAAGGGCTCTTACAATATCATCGGATTTGTCTCATATGATTCCAGAGCTACTGATCCGGCAATTGTCACTATCTCATCGGAGCCGGCAGCGGGAACCCGGATCCCAACGCTCTATTTAATAATCGGTG
>Ga0180433_10001561_pt1 | contig 37996 bp, 58 predicted proteins | sample SS_ome_8_FD_132980 | JGI IMG/M metagenome (GOLD analysis project Ga0180433, IMG submission 132980) | Hypersaline lake sediment archaeal communities from the Salton Sea, California, USA - SS_1_D_1 metaG | ecosystem: Environmental > Aquatic > Non-marine Saline and Alkaline > Hypersaline >... | reverse complement strand
GTGCTGTGCGAGGACTGGTTCACCAAAGGCAATGGGGGATTCAATGGATATGTTGCTGGAAGTGAGAACTGGATTATGACCCGTGATATATTCAAGGGAAAGGCATCCGAGATGGACCCAAAGGATGCTCGTTGGGTGGGGAAGGTGAAGGACATCCAAGTAAAAGACATCAGTAAGTCTGAAGATGAAATTTTAAGTGAGATGGCCAAAACGATAGAAGGCATCCCCCCTAGTGCCATCCCGGCATTGGGAATAACTGTTAAACCAGAATGGGTCCGCATCACAACCCTGGAAGTAAGGGGGCGTTAATATGGAACGTTGGGTATGTCAGGTGTGTGGTAAGGGACCTTGCTTTGAATGGGCTTATATCCGACCCTATATATGTTCGCAAGGGAATGCGACTACTAAACCGGATTTCAAGAAGAGTGAGGAGGATGAGTGAATGGCCAAAACAGTAAAAATGGGATATGAACCAGAATGGTCCGGCATAGGCCTGTCACCACAGTATAGAATGGTATTTCCAACGGTGGTGTATCAGTGACCGAAAAGATACTACTGACCACGGATGAGGCTCCGGACCTTAAAGATGAGTGGGACCACAAGGATGATGATGCATTGCTGGATAGTCCTTTTCCGGTAATCGGATGTCACATACGAGAACGACCAGAAAGCATCATGTATGATGTGGTTAGGCCGATAGAGGGAGTGCCCGATAAGGCTACGTTACCTACCGATAGGCCGAGCGTGATACATCAACGGGACCGGGTGTATTTCCAGTTTATGATGCCACATGAGTATAAGGTAGGAGTTCCGGACCAAATAGCCCTGCTATTACCATTACCCATCCAGTTGGAAGTGGGGGACGATGTGGTGTTGTGCGAGGACTTCCATATTGATAATAACGACCCTATGGTCTATCCATATTTATCCTATCGCGCAGACTGTAAGATAGCTGATAGATGTAATTGGAACCCAGCCTCCGAGATGGACCCCGCAAACGCTCGATGGGCTATGACCGTCGAGGATATTCAGCCGGAACAGGTGGACGGTCGATGGGTTGTACATTATATTGGACCGGTTAGGAGGAGGGAGTGAATGACCGCGCTTGTGAAAGTTGGTAAACACATCTTCAACCCCGACAACATTACGCATATCGAAAGGTATGATGGAGACGCAACAGTAATCTATTTTATTACCACCGATGGTGATTATTCCCAGATATCAATACGGATAGACCTGTCCCGTAAACAAGTCCTAAAAGAACTGAAACGTCAAGGTGTCCGCATATCATGGTGGGAAGTTAACAAACATGAAGAGAAAAGTTATCTATGATAAGAAGAATGCGTGGGTGATTAAATTGGTAACACCTAAAAAATCGGTAGAAATAGACGGACATGAGGTAGAGATTGATTCGCATCTGGCTGACCTGATTACATCTTTGAATCAGGTGGGGTTGTCCACGACCAGCTGTTGTTCAGGTCATAATAATCATTGCGCTCATATCACGTTCAAAACGAGGAATATAGTTGATGTTGCCTTCTCACCATTCAGGGATTCGTTTACTATATGGTGGAGAATGTTCGATTCCGATAAAAAAGACGCGCAGGAGGTTGAACACGCCGAAAACACCGATGTTGTGTGTCCGATGTGTGGTGGTGAGGGTCGCGTCATGAGGAATGCCTGTACGCTCAAGATATGGAAAGAAGAGACAGGGTGGACGAGTGAATGACCGACAATAAGATAGAGCCAGGATATTACTGGGCGCATGTGAAAGGGAGTCCGCATTTGAAGGATATAATCAAGGTGGATGGAGAGTATGTGCAACCTATTGAGTATGGTTACTGCGATATCGATGGATGGGAGATACAGGAGAAGATACCTTCCGTGGAGGCGATTCGCAAATCGAGGGCTTTGTTGCGGAATCATTGGCGGGTGAAGCCAATTCGAAGTTATCCGAAGCGATATGGGGGTTCAAGTGAATGACCGGCACTGACATAAAGCTGTTCGCAATACTTTTGGGGATACAATTGTCTTGCCAATTGGTTGGTCTAATGCTCGGGGTAATGTTATCTGGTATTTTTTGATAAGGGCGTGAGTGAATGGATGACTATGTGGAACTATATGAGCGCCATATTTCGCACTACAATGAGCATAAGCAGTTTCATGACCATTATGTCCAAGTGGGTGATATGGTCATGTACATCTACTGGCGTAATTGGTGCTGGCATTGGGATATGTTCGAGCTTGAGACGCAGCTGGAGGCTAATGGCGCGGATGAGGACGGGAACCTTCTTCATATGAGCGTAACGGGCGGGGTGAATGAATGAACGACGAAGAAAAACGATGGCACGCCGATGAGTTGTATATATGCTTCAAGTGTGGCCCCAAGCCGTGTATAAAGGACCGATATTATATGATGTCCTGCGATGAGCCCAATTGGATAAAGTATCGAAGGGAAGATGGGCGCATGAAGATATCACTGACTACGGATGAGGCTGATAGTATGAAAGAGGGTGAGGTTGAGCTTATCAGGTCGATAGGGGGTGTATCTGAAGGTTATTCATTCCGACGCATAGAAGGAAAATATGCCATCTTTGATGACCCTGACACTTATGGGCCTGAATCTATCGGGGTGCGTATTGAGCTACCTTACTGGGTGGGGGGTGAGGTGGCGTTATGTGAGGATGCGTTCCGGCATCCGGATGGGAGTGTATGTTACTGGGTTGACCACGCGGCCGATATCATGGACCGAGCCAAATACGGTACAATCCTGGCATATGAGATGGACCCGAAGGACGCTCGCTGGCTTATGAATGTCACCAAGATTCGACCGGAGCTGGTAGGTGGCCAGTGGGTGGTCCACTATAGCGGGCCGGTCAGACGGAGGGATTAGTATGAACCTTGAAATCACGGAACGAGAAGATAACAGTACGATATTTGACAATTACGCTGAAGTGGCGGGTCTGTGCCCTTACTGCGGTGAGATTCATACCGCAACGGACCTTCACTATGCGACCCTTGATTGCTGCAGCCATTGCCGGAAGACAATCCACATCAGGCGGATACCTGTTAAGGGGGGTCGTTCGGTGATAGTCTTTGAGAAAGGCGAGAAGGAGGACCGTGAGGTCCGGTAGATGCGAGGAGGAAGCCATATGGAACTACCAGAAACCCGATACCTGCAAAAAGGACAATTGCGATGCTGTAATCCGGAGGAAGCTGTTTTTGAAGTCTTCATCGAAAATGGTCGATTGCTGGTTCAGTGTCCGATATGTTGCGGTGTGCTGATTGATGTGGCATATAAAGAGGTGAAAAGATGACAACGTCAGAGAGAATGAAGGTGTATTGTGGGATTTGTGGAAGCGAAGAGTTCAGGTTCGAAGGTAATGCTATATACTGTAGCGATTGCGGCACGAGACAAGTGCCGCTATGAGATGTTGCGGCCAGGTGATGATATGGTGTTATGTGATGACTGTGGACGGACGAGGAATGTCAGAATAATGTATAATCGGTGCTATATGGCATTGGTGATAATATGAGCGATGGAACCATAACCGATTTCAACAACCGTGATAGGTTTGATTACTACTGTCCAATATGTGATGCGGGTTTCGATATTGCATCGACATTGATAGCGCATATGACCTCTGTTCATAATGTAGATTTCGAAGATGCTGTATAAGGGGTTAGTGATGATATGAAATGTGTTCTATGTGGATATGAAGTTGATGCTGATGATACATCAGGAATGGAAGAACATATGGTATCTGAACACGATGAGGAGCTGGACGATGCTTTGAGGGAATTTATTCCAGAGGCGGTATCGAGGTTCTTTAAATGAAAATGCCGTATAAGGGATACTGATAGGCCAGGTGATGATATGGTGTGTTATGAATCCAATAGAAGTTTATTTGATTTGATAGTAAGCATAGATGATAGTGGTGCTGAAAAGCATGTTATCTGTATAGTTTGGGCTCCCTTCAAATGGTATGCATTTTATGGGAGTAAGAGAGGCCAGGACCGGCATGATGGCGAGTTCTAGGCTAGGTGATGATATGGATAAGGTAATGTATATCGAATCAGAAATAGATGAAAATGACCCAAACTGTGTTGCGGTAGAGCTGTATGACGATGGTTCGGTGATGTTGCGTGATGGCGTTGGAACTGTTGTATTGTATGAAGACCAGCTCAAAGAACTTATGTATTGGCTGAAAATTGCCATGGGTGCGAATAGTGTTGTTGATATGTCTCGCGTGTTATCGGATGATGATGCAAAGAAGGAGATTTCATCTGCGATAGATGAGGAGATTCTTGCCGGAAATGACGAAGTCACGGCATTGGATATCATCGTAAGGACGAATCTTCCCGCTGAGCAAGTAAATAGGATTTTGGATATATTGACGAGCGAGAAGATGAACGTAGCGGAAGAAAATCCGATGAATTGCTGTATTTGGTGCGGTAAGAAGATGAAAGAACGCGGGTATTGTTCGAATGAATGCCGGAATGCGTATTTTTGGGCTACCGTAGTGGGTGATTGAATATGGGCAGACTGACCATAATTGGACGTATTTTGCGGGCCTCCGGTTCACTCCAGGTTAGAGAAATGCCTGGAGGTATGGAATACAGGTATAGGAAGTGGCATCCTCTTACCTGGATTATTCATGCTCCGTTCTTTGTGATAGCGATTCCGGCGTCCATGTTCACGGAAAGAACTCTATTCCAGCTTTGGATGGAGGTTTTGAACAGTATTGATGGAGTCTGGGATATAGATAGAAAATGGAAAGAGGCATTCCGTAGTTACAGGGATGAACGACTGGACGGTGATTGAATGAACAAAGAGCACATTTGCAAGGATATGCATAACGATTCTGATGTTGTGTATGAATACGGGGCATGGGTGATAAAAAATACGACGTATCTTCCATGCGAAATTTACGATATTATTTACTGTCCGTATTGCGGCGAGAAGTTGGAAGATGTTCAGGAGAAAGGTGATTGAATGAAGTTGTATTGCAAGACGAAAGTTGTCGGGACGACCTATCGGCCTGTGCCGTGGGGCGATATGAAGGACAGGTTCGACAAGGAGGGTGAGTATCCTCTTCTGTTGGTCCGTGAGCCTACGAACGAATACGATAGCAACGCTGTGATGGTTTGCTTCGGTGAGCTTCACATAGGATATATCAGCAAGGAGTGGGCTATCGGGCTTGCCAGGGTCATGGATGGCGGCACCCCCGCTCGAGCCGTGGTCAAGGAGATAACCGGTGGTCGCACGCCGGATATGAACCACGGATGTAATATCGAGGTTTGGCTTGACGACGAGTGAGGTGGCGATATGATTCATGTTGATGAGGAAGAGCTTGATGCTGCTCGCAATCTTCTTATCCGTATCAAGAAGCAGGACCAGAGCCTTGCGCCTGAAGAGGTGGTGGACGTGTTCCAGCGTCTCGGGTTCGATGTGGGCGGTGAGGCATGGGATGAGCTCGATGTTGTCATGGCCTTCATCTTCGGCGCCATGGTGAACGAGAGCCGGGACCATGATTGGTACCAGCATATAGTAACATATGATATAGTGGAGAGTGATGATGATGATGAATAAGTACATTGGAAGGATTCTGTGCCGTCTCGGTCTTCATGACTGGGATGATGAGTGTGTGGATTGGACCGTTTGCTATCGATGCGGGACCGAAATGGCGACCACCGAGAAGGGCGTTATGATACACCGGATGAACAAGGAAACGCGTCGAGATTGGGAGAACGGGCAAGGCAAATCTTTCAAGAACCGATGGAACGAGCGGTGTTGAGGAGGGATGAATGTGGGTGATAGGACGATATGCGTGCTTTGTGGCAAACCCATAAAGACACTCAATGAGACCGGAAGGGAGAACAGAGAGTGGCCCGTCAAGATAGAATCCGGGACGTTGTACGAGAACGAATCGGGATATATCGATTGGAATGCCAATGGCGGACACGAGGGCTTTGCTCACGAGTCATGCTGGAAAAAAGCAAAGGGAGGACGATGAGATGTCGTCGGAGCAGAAGCGGGTGATAACGAGAACGGAATACGAGTGCCCGGAATGCGGTGATGTGTGGCCTGCCGGTCAGGGTAACGGGCATCGGTGCAAGTGCCCTGGGGGGCAGTGGCACTGGATGATGACATCCCTTGGCCTTCGATGGGTTTGGGAAGAAATCGAGTGAGAGATGCGAGGATTTTGACCTTGTTATTTTTCTTGTTTGTTGAGATTTATCGGAAACATTTATATACACCATTTGTATTATGGAAACTTGGTGAGAAATTTGAATTCAAGACTGATGCAGTTCTTGGGTATGAAGGACATACCGGATGTCAAGATGTCATTCGATGTTCCGCTCGATGATATGACGAACCTTGTTGAAGGTGATAGTATCGTCGTCGAGTTCGAGGGTATGTTCTTCAAGGTTGTGCGGGATAGAGATACCGAGAAGAGGAAGGCTGATGCACGGGCTCTTGTTCGTGGTGAGAAGCCCAAAGAGGAGAAGGCGGTCGTACCACAGGCTCCGCGACCTCCAGGTATACCTATGCCGAACACCAGTGAGCCAGTTAGTCCTCCGCCGGGTATGACGGTGAAGGATATGAGACCGCGCAAGGAAGGGGATGAGGATGGCGCCAGGAAAAAGGCCGAGAATAACCTTCCATTGCATGAGAGGATGATGCTTTACTGTGTCAATATGATGCGAAGCGAGGGTGTGGTGTGGGCGTCCGATGTGCGAGAGCACTTTGGAAAACACGGCGTTGGTAAGCAGCAGCTGTATAACGGCTGCAATCGCGCCATGGACGAGCTCATCGAGGAGGGGGGATACATTCGTGTCCACGATGGAGGAAAGAAAGGCATCCAGATAAAGGAGGGATTTTAGTTGGCGCTTGAAGAGGTTGCTAAGTTGATAGGTGAAGGTAAAAAGGTGAAATTCGATTTCGATGCGTCCCTTGCCGATGGTATAAGGTTGTTTGACGGCGGTGAGGTTGAGGTCTACATACGTGGTTACAAGTTCGTATTGAAACGAGTGATGGAGGAGAGCCCTGACAACGAGTCCGAGCTTTCTCGTCCTGTGGCTACATTGAGCGTCGACAGGGTGTTGGATGACATCAGGCAAGGCATGAAGCCGAAGGATGTGGCTGAAAAGTACAACGTTTCAAGGCAGAAGATATACAACCTGAAGTACAGGTACATGAGCGGTACCACTGATTCGAGTGCGGGTCCTGCGCCTGTGCCGGAGAAGAGCTCGAAGAAGGAGCCTCGGCGCAAGGGCCGTAAGACCAGTTACAAGGCCAAGGCGCTTGAGGTTCTCGGGACACATATCGATAGCAAAGACCGCGTTTATCGTGTTGATGCTGCCGAGGAGGTCGCATCCGAGCTCGGTATCGAGAAGGCGCAGGCGTACAATGCCACGTATCTTGCGATGCGTGAGCTTTCGGCTGGTGGCGATTTTGCCGTGGGTCGGGATGATACTGGTTCCTATCTCTACCGGGTGTGAACTTTGATTTCAGGAGAGGTTGTGGAGTGGGCCGATGATATGGTTGCGTCCCATCGCCGGATGTATGATGACCACGGTATCGTGATACCGGTCTACTCCTGCCTCACCGACCAGGGTGTCAGTAACATAAATCTGCTCGAGGTGGCGCGTAGCGGGGGAGATATGGACGCTTATATTCGGCATGAGGTGGATGCTTTGCGCATTGCGGGTGTGAGGGTTCGGGCGGGTCTTCTGTGTTCTGCCGTGATTGTCGACGTTCACAGGCGAGAGGTCGTTTTTGTTCTGACCTCCCGGGTGGGCAGCATGACAAAGATGCTGCCTATACCGGACTTTATTGATAACGGATGGGTGGAACTGCCTTACGGCTCATCCTCGCTTGATGGTATGCTGGATGATGATATGGGGTATGCCTGATGGATAACGGTGAGTTCGATTATGACTGGATAAGCAAGGTCTATGACATCATGTCCTTGATGAACCATTGCGTGGATGATAATATCGATATGTTCCTGTCTGAATGCGCTGAGGCGGGTATAGGTCGCGATGACCTCGAGCGTCTTCGCGATGAGGGTCTTATCGATTACAGGCCGGGTAAGCTGCCGTCCCTTAACGAAAGCATCCTGACCTATATGGAGCCCGATACCATACGGAAATACTGGCTCGAGCTGAATCCGGATACTCGCAAGAGAATGATACACTACAAGGTCGTGCCTACTGTTGCCGATATACTCCTCGATGCGGGTGTGGTTCAGGAATACGAGGTGAAGTATGCGCCGGGAGAGTGTGTTCGAAATTTCATGCGTGATGGGAAGGGTAGGATTGCGAAGAGCGTATATAAGCTGCATGACCACATCGTGAGCTACTATGCCCGCCGCGGTCAGAAGATATATCGAATCAGTGACGCCTACCTGTCGGAGAGGGCTCTTGCCGCGTTGAAAGAGAGCTTTCGCAACAACATTCAGGTTGTTCAGATGGAGGGCAGCTGTCCGGTGGGTCTAGACAGGGATGAGTGCGAGTCCTATCTTCGTTCTGAACCCGGTCAGGATATGTATGCCTACAAGGACTACACCATCAATGGTGTGCGTGTTCGTATCCATCTGTCCCGCATTTATCGGGGCGTTTATTTCGAGGTCCTGCCATCGGAAGCTCGGAAGAAGTGTATCAGGTATGAGGACATTATCGCTGCTCTTGCCGATGATTATCTTCTTGACATCATAGAAGAATCACCTCGTGCTCGGAGCTGGAAGGATGTTACCGTGTTCGACGGGTGGGTTCTCTTCTATGATAGTATCAACGTGAAGTATGGCTACAGTAACTACTGGGATGGTCAGCCGGTTATCATAACGGGATATATTCCTATCTTTGGTCGCAAGTACTACCAGAAGCGCTGTCGGTTCATTCTTGATGAACCTGACAGTATGAGCAACGTTGATTTCAGAACGTTCTATGACCGATGCTTCAAGGTCGGCGTTGGCATTCCCGATGATGTATTCGCCGATTACAGGGATGAAATCAAGGCTATACAGGGCCATCCGCGGGGCCTCAAGTGAGGCTACCCTCGCGTGTTGGCGGAGCTGGAGGGCGACGATGGAGTATAACGTGTATGTCGACGGCTCCTGTGTTACCGGCGGTAAGTCCCGCCCGATGCGGGGTCGTATTGGTATCTACTGTCCGGAGCTGCAGATGATTGTCAGTCGTTCGGTCGGCGTAAGGCATACTACCATGACCGTCGAGTGGTGTGCTCTGGTCCATGCCATGTCATCGTTGAGGTACGTGATGAAGCCCGGCGATTCCATCGACTTTCATAGCGATAACCTGTCTGTTGTCTACGAGGCAGACCAGATTGTGGTTCCAAGCGAGGGCTGCCGTCATCTGTGGGAGCAGTTTCGCAACGATGTAGCTATGCTGAAATCACGCGATGTGGCAGTCAATGTTCACTGGGTTCCAAGGGAGCAGAACCGCATAGCGGACAAGCTGACCAAGATGAAGATGATAGGAAGGACCGGGAAGTGATTGTATGGATGATGATGAGCGTGAAATGTATCGCGATGCGGGGGCTGTATCGAAACGGGCCCTCGATGCCGGTTGCAGGGCGATAGAGGTAGGTGTAACGTATCTGGAAGTGGCGGAAGCTGTGGAGGGCGTCATATTCGATGCGGATATGCAGCTGGCCTTTCCTGCCATTGTGGCGGTCAACGATGTGGCTGCCCACTACAGTCCTGATAGTGCCTGCAAGAAGGAGATAGGATGGGGCGACGTGGTCTCCGTGGACTGTGGTGCCGACAACTGCGGGTTCATGGGCGATAACGCCCGGACCATCGAGGTCGGCACTGTCAAGTGGTCGGGGCTGATAGATGGCAGCAGGAAGGCTATCGATATGTGTATCGAAAGGGCTATGCCAGGCGTGAATGTTTCCGACCTTTCCAATGATATGATGAAGGTCATAGCCTCGCACGGATATCAGCCTGTTCCCAGTCTTATGGGGCATCAGATGACACGGCATAATCTTCATGCCGATAATGGTCTGCCCAATTTCATGATTCCGCCTTCTCCGTTGCCGGAAAAAGATATGGTCATTGCCTGTGAGATATTCGCAAGCAGCGGTAGCGGCGTTATACGGGCCATAGGGAGCTCTGGTATCTACATGAAGGGTGGGAGAAATATATCACCCCGGCATGAGTCCGTGGTGGGATGTACCGTTCATCCCATCCTGAAGGAGCTCATATCGGGGTCGATGGTCTCGCATCATGAGGAGACCGTGCTAATAACCGATGATGGTTGCGAGGTCCTCACTTCTTTATGAATATTGCCACAAGAAAACCCTGTAATTCATTGCAGGCATGAATTGTGGGGCATAACGTATAGATGCAAGTTCGGTCCATGAAACAAGAAGCCCCTGTCTTTAGACGGGGGAGTATGTCACTCATGAATTTTTGCCTTTCTCCCACAAAGTTTATAGTGGTCGTGCCAATAGGGATGGCCGGTGAATTCAATGGGCAACATAGTCGTTGTTGAGATTGATATGCGGAAGGACTTTTCGGACCAACCCGATGCGGCTCTTCCGGTTAACGGGTGTCTCGGTATCGTTGGCTATCTGCGTGTAGTGGAGAGCAAGGGCGACATCGTGATAGAGATACATGATAGTCACAAGAAGAACGACCCTGAATTCGAGGATTATCCGCCTCACTGCGTCAGCGGCACATGGGGTCATCAGCGTATAGATGGTCTTCCGAAGAGCGATTTCAGGATTCCAAAGACCGGAACTGACGTATGGGATAGCGCCGCAGACAAGAACATCAAGCTGATGGAGAGCCTTTTCACCACGGCGGACAAGATAATAGTCGGCGGAGTGGTGACCGGAATATGTGTCGACGCTTTCGTTAAGGGCGCTATTGAACGGAATTACGGTGGAAAGCTTGTTGTAATCCGCGAGTGTGTCGCCAATCTGAGCAAGATGGATGACGTCAAGTCCGAGGAGAGCTGTTTCTCCGCGTGGAACAGCGAGGGTGTCGATATCGTTGATTTCGATGCCGCTTTGAAGTCTACCTTCAAGGTGTAGTCATGGGTATCGGCGGACACAGCGGTGTCATAGATGCTGCCAATTCGGTCGGGACCATATTGGATGAGGATGGCTATAAAGGTATGACCCATGATATTGTCAAGTTCCACTCGTCCAACAAGTTTGACCGAAAGTCCATGACATGTCTGCGTCTTACATTGACGCGAAAGTTTTCAGGATTGACCGAACTTAAACGGTCCCTTGATGGCATAAAGGAGTTCATGCGGGAGGGCTGTATGCGTGTTCATCCGCGTGTGGGTAAGACCTTCAATCAGAACGGTAGTGCGACCACAATGGGATTTCTCATGGATGTCTTTCCTCAATACATGGAAGATATGGAGTACGTCGTGGCGGTGAGGTCGAATTTGAGTGCGTCCGAGCTGAAGTCCAAGAAGAGTTGCAACGTCAGGAATATCTTCGATTATGAGCGTCCCATATCTATTGATTTTGTGCTTGGCAACGTTATTAATATGTGGGGCTCGGTCAACGAGGCTCGTATATTTATTCATGCCTATCTGTTCGGCACCTGGTTCAAAGCCGACCTTGCCACTGCCTATAGGCGCTATTTCGATATGCTCATGAACCGATATGTTGGCAGGGTGGAATGGGGTGACATAGGCGGGATGAAATCTGCCAAGGATGTACTCGAGGAGACGTTCTTCGTGGTCGAGGAACATCCGGACCTGTTTCGTGATGATATCAGGGACCATGTATTACTGGTGGGGCCTCCGGGTGTGGGCAAGACACTTCTGGTGAAGGGTATGTTGAATAAACTTTCAGGTCACGCGAATCTCGTTCCGTTCACTGCGGCCGCAGAGACCTTCGGCACCGGTGAGGATGAAGGAAGCGAGGCGCTTTCCCGACTGTTCACGTTCCTCAATGACATATCTGCTCGCACTGATAGCTGGACCTATCTCTTTATCGACGAGATAGACAGGCTTAGTATGAACCCTGCGTCCGTGGCCGTTCTACTTCGGTGTATGGACAATGATGGTGTTCGCAGGTTCAGTATCGTTGCTACCACCAACCGGCCCGATGTGATGGACTTTGCATTGTTCAGACCGGGTAGGTTCAATCCGATAATCCACGTGGGACTACCTGACGAGACCGATAGAGAGGGAATATGGGCCGTCGCTGACAGGAAGTATGATTTCGGTCTGAACGGGCATACTGCTGAACTTGCGACATCGACCGGTAACTTCACCGGCGCAGATATCATGGGTATCAGTAAGCTGGTCTATCGTCGTCTGCGATTGAATCGCAAGCTCGGTAATGATTATGACCCCTGTTCTGATATAATGTCCATTATATTGAAAAGCCGGGCCGAGACCTCAAAAAGGAACGATATCTGTGCGGGAAGAGTACGTGAGTTCACGAGCAGTGTTGACGCCAATGTGATGTATATATGAGGTGATGAGATGTCGCAACGAGTAAAGAAACAGATAGTGATGCCGGTACACTACAGTATGGCAGATGTACGTTTGGGTAGTCTTATCAATATCGGATGTGCGAAGCTGCCGCGGTCCTGGGGCATAATACTTGCCTGCAGTAATAGTACGGATGTTATCAACGAGTTCCACAGGGATGGAGATTATCTCTGGGCGATGTGGGCTGATGATGAGGAATCGGCTATACGTATCTTCAAGGAGGCTACGGACAGTGACATGATGCCTACCGATAAGGGCGGCAGGATGTCCTGTTATTTCGTTCGCTACCATCCTCATATATGCGTCGTCAAGACAATAGGCGGGATTGACATGGAGAAGGTTCATTCAGTGGTGAAAAGACCACAATGAAGATATAGTGAACATGTTAATTGTCATATAATGATAACTACGGATGCCTTTTGTCTCGCCATGGATAATATGCAGACGGAGCGGGTCTATACTTACCTTGAACGCACGGCGATGGTCGAGGTCTGCAAGGCCGTGAAGTGGGACAATGTGGATGGGTCGCCTTTGATGTCGCAGGATGTAGGACTATTGTACGATTTCATTCGTGAGCATCCGGGTTCGATAGTCCTGTGGGCCATGCAGAATTCTCATCTGTATGATGATTTCATGAGTGATATCATTCCCGGCCATGATATTACGGGACGGCTTCAGTCTATCGTGGCCTCGCACCTGCGGACCTGGTGTGAGATAGTGTTTGCTGACATCAGGTCCGAGGTTGCGCGACGTTCTATACACTGGATGGACATGACGGATGTCGGTGATGTTGTGTTCGGTGCCGGTTCATATGATGTTATTTCCGAAGACACACTTCTTTCATGGTTCATTGATAATCCTCATGATTGGACCTATGATTATGATTATGGCTGCCGAGATATTGCCAAGGTCATGGCTGATTTGGTTCGCAGCTTCTTTACCGCGGTTCGTGATTCGCATGATGGTAGATTATATGAGGTGGTAGTTAACGACGCACTCGTTGAGCAGCTATATCTTGACCTTATAGATAGGTTCGTCGATGAGACCTCCTTTCAAACATTGGGTCTTCTGGTGTCATGCGACGACGAAATCAAATCTGAACTATCTGATTATATGGCTTCGTTCCATGGTGTGGGTGAGTATGATGTCGAGCGTTACTGCAAGTGGGCGTTCGCTGGACGCATGCTGGATATTTTTCATGAGGCCAGAGAACGTGCCGGCAAGGGGGCTGAAGTATGAAGCTATTATCTTTCGATGAGCTGTCCGATGATGCGCAGTGTGTGGTGGAGGATTACTTCTGGGAGAACGTGGAATACGATGCGGCGGACTGGGGTTACTATGAGTTTAGCGAGTGTCTTGATGTGTTGTCCAAGGTTGATTTCGCGGTCGACTACAGCGGAAATGTAATATGTATTTACGAGGAAGTGGAGTTCGATATGACCCTTACGGTGGATATCGATAAGTTCATGGGTGTGATAAGTTCCTATCCGTATATATCGAATATACCGCAGGTTCGCACGCTGGGTGGACGCGGTATTATCGTCACTTTTCGGATTTATCCGGACTATACCGTCGAGGTGGAGCAAATCGAGGAATCCGGAACGGGTCCCGATGTTACCGATAGTGAGACCGAAATGCTGGAGAAGCTGCTTTCTGACTATGTATGCGGTTCGGAGGGTGGTGTGTTCGATGATATATCTGATTGCGCTCTGGAAGCGTTCGATAAGCTGTCGAACGAGCTGTATAGTAGGTCGTCGCTTTCTGATATAGCCGATGCGAATCACAACTATTTCACTGAAGATGGAGAGGATATGCATGATTCATATGATATTCCCGTCGCTTATCTGGAGCGAGGTGATGTGGTTCGCGATTCTGATAAGTATTACGTTGTCGCAAAGGTGGAGGGTGATGCGGTGTACGGCGTTTTGGGTGATGACCATGACGATGCGAAGAACAGATATTTGATGTCGCATCCTTGTGAAAAGTTACGCGGTGATACGTTTCATTATGTTGGACATGTGGATGGTGAACCCCTGGTGGAACAGGATATATCTGTCGATGAACTTCATTTCGGGTCATCTATCTGGGATTCCGGTTACATGTTGACCTGTGATGAGTGTGGTTCTTCGTGCTTTACTGTGACTACCCCGGGGAAGTATGTTGCGGCACCTCGCGCACGTTATCCGCGTCGCGAGTGGTCTTTCCGGTGTCGTGCGTGTGGTGAAGAGTTCATTACTATCGGGACCGTTGCTTTGCGCTTTATTACGGAACCCCCACCCGCAAATGATGACCGATGGTTCGTGTTCTATACGCCTCAAGCGGCCGTGGGTTACATAAAATCAACATGCGAAAAGGTCGTTTCCGAGTCTGATGGCTGCACTGTCTTTGTTGGTAGTGGTGGAGATAGATGGGAGCTGTACGGGGACCTGTTCGCTCGACGATTCGCCTCCTTTGACGTATATGTTGCCAGCGGTATCACGCCGCAGCTTGCCGATGATGGGGCTCTCATAACCCAGGATATCGACGTGGATGAGCTTCTTTTCGGAAAACCCCGCACACCCGAAACTCTGTTCGGGTCCGGCGACAGGTCAAATGATGATGTTCGCATCCTGTATGCTGTTGGTAAATGGCAGGGCGGTAGATGCTACATACCCCTGGGAGAACATGATTCGAATTTCGGTACTCTCGATATGTATCGTTTGATTGTTGATACGACCTTCCGCATGGATGATGTCGCTCCGCCTCATCTATGGTCCAAACTTACGGTGAAGGATTATGTTCGAGCTCTGGAGGAGTTCGAGTTCTACATGTATGATATAGTGCTGTGTCAGTTGTTCCATGTGCGTGGCAGGCACCTAGTGCACCACAATGTGGAGTATCAGGGGTGGCGCGTCGAGGATTTCGAGGCGTGCGATGATGCCAATCTTTACCCTACCATGTCGAGACTGGGTTATGTTCATGTGTCTCGTGACCTTGTCCTGATGCCTGCTGATTTACCGCCCGTTGTGCAGGATATCGAGTCCGACGCTCTTCTTTTCTCGTAGGTCTAGCGATTTACGTAAAGTATATATATGCTCATTCCGAAATGCCCATTTAGCCGGAGGCTGGTATGGATGGTCTCGAAAGAAGAATGGAAAGAAAAGTTTGGTGCCGGATACAAGGAGATAGCCGAATACATCAATGCGTACAACAAAAAGGTTCGTCTCGCATATGAGTTCAAAGCTGTACTGGACGAGGAGCTGGGTCTTTCTCCGGAAGTGACCGATGAGGTGTGGTACGAGATACTGCTGCGGATGATGGCCGAGAAACATTTCGAGGTCGATAAGCGGTTCTGCGGTATATCTACTGTGTTCATGAAGGATAAGGGCGGCGCCGTTAAGAGCGGCAATATAGACCATCAGCTGTCTCTGCTGTTCAAGCAGACGTTGACGCTTCAGAACATGTCAAGGGCCATAAGTGGTCCCGCGGCACGTGCCTCGAATGAGGACGAGCAGCTCGCTCAACTCCAGCAGGGTTTCGACCAGATACTCATGGGTGTCAAGATGGGTGCCGTTACGATGGATGAGGCCGAGCAGAGCCTTATTGATATGGCTGGAAGTATGTCCATGCCCGATGGGGAAAAGATGAACCTCGAGGGAAAGGTCGAGTTCATCAAGATGTTCAAGGAATATGCGGCTCAGTGCGGGTTCGAGCCTTCCGATACCATACCGGCTTCACTTCTGAAGGATTTGAGGTCGGGTGACCGCTCCGATTTCGCACCTGAACTGAATGCGTGGATTGATGAATCGGGGATACTTGGCGATTCCCCGGGTGATGATACCGATGTCGAAGTATGCGTCGAAGGGCAGGACGAAGAGTCAGGATGATGATTCTGACGGTTCGCATGATGATAACGTCTGCCCTGAATGCGGTGGTCATATCGTCACCGATTATGACCGCGGTGAGAGGCACTGCGAGATGTGCGGCATCGTGGTCGATGATAACATGATTGACCACGGTCCCGAGTATCGTATCTTTGACCATACCCAGGAGGACAAGGCCAGGGTCGGACCGGCCAGCAACACCATGCTTCATGATAAGGGTCTACCCACGGAGATAGACCCTTCCATGAGGGACGCCTACGGCAAGAAGATAAAGGACTGGCAGCAGATAAATCGTCTTCGGAAGTGGCAGAACCGGGCGCGGCTTCATAACTCGTTCGAGAAGAATCTCGCCCGGGCCTACATGCAGATATCGAAGGTCAGCTCTGTTATGACACTTCCCGATACCGTTCGTGCAGAGGCGGGTCATATCTACAAGATGGCTGTCAACAACAAGTTCCTTCGCGGTAGGAGTGTCGATTCCGTCATAGCTGCGTCGATATATACTGCCTGTCGCATGCATGGTGTGCCTCGTACCCTCGATGAGGTCTCGCAGGCCACCGGTGTCGGCAGGAAGGAGGTGGGCCGCGTATACAGGTTCGTGACCAGAGAGCTGGATATAAATCTGCATCCCGTTTCCGGCGGCGAATACATGGAGCGCTTCTGCAGTATGTTCGATATCTCGAAGGATGCGGCGACGGAGGCCCGGAGGTTGGTGGCCATATGCGAGGCCAACGACCAGTTCAGCGGAAAGAATCCGATGGGGGTCAACGCCGCCTGTATCTACATCGCCTGCAACAAGATACACAAGCAGACCGGAAGCGGACGTATCACTCAGCGTGAGATTGCGGACAAGATGTCGATAACCGAGGTTACGATACGCAACCGTATCCAGAACATAAAGAAGCTGCTGCGTGAGCTTGGCGAACTATGATTTGTGTCGCATTACCTCGATTTCCATGAGCTCGGTCCAGAACGTATCGAGCTTCATCAGGAGCGTTTTCGCCAGATGTATATCTCTGTTCTCTACGGCCGCTTTGATATCACGTACCATAGTTTCCATGCGGGCCTGGTTCATGTCGGATGCACGCTGATACAGACTTCGACCCGCATACGCTGATTCAATGTATTCGTACGCTTTTTTGAGTATTGCCTCGCCCTCTTTTCGGTCCTCTTCCATATCGTCGTAGGGTGGTTCGAAGTCGTTGTCGGGTCTGTCCTCTACGGTGCCGTCGGGCATCGTCACGAGCTTTCGTTCGCCGTTGATTATCTTTCGGGCGAGGGCTGTATCTATGCCTTCGAACGCGTCCATGAGCTGCACGATGGCGCGGTCCATATCCCTATCGTACCACGCTATGTTTCTGGCCTGGTCCGTGAAAATCTCGCCGATGCTACCTCTGAATGCTGGCATTATTGATGTCTCCCGGGTCTTGCTCTTTCTCGTATCCTTCCGGGTTTGGGCAGCGGCCCGCGGCTATCACATCTTCACATGGGATGCCATCCCATCCGCAATTCCCGAATGTCTCACGGTATTCGCAATCCTTCAGTTTGATTTCCATTTTTTCACCGCCGTATTGTTCACATGATACTGTCTTCATTGACGACCACTATTACCTGTAAGTATTTGCAACTATATATAATTTTCCTATTTGCCGGAAAAATACCGGCGGAAATATTTATAATCCTCCTGCATCCTACGCTTCAACATGGACAGAGATATGGAGCTCCGTGTTCGCGGAAGCATAAAACGAAGCCGGGTGAAGCTGCTCAACGACGTGCAGGCGGTTACAGACAGTGTGAAGCAGCTGGAGATGACGACAGAGCGTCTGATAGACACAATCGTGGATAACCCGTCGGTGCGATGCCCTCATGGTGCATGTGTTTACTGTGTGAGGGGTATATGCAATGATTTCGAATGCAACAGGGGGAACGGCGATGCCCTGTGTTTCGATTTCTTCGACACTCCCATCCGCGGTTCGGAGGTCGTTCATTACGACATAGATGCGCTTATCGTATATATCAAGTCGCAGCTTTCTACCCGTACGGTCCAGTGGGCGGACGAGGAGCTTCGTGTTGCGGTCTACGCCGATACGGGATGTGCTGCCGCTGATGCTGATATACGTGATGTCATGTCTGACTTTTGTGATATGCGTAATATCCCGTATCATCTGAAGGATTCATGGCAGGATAATGATACGGTGGGTCATATCTACGTTTTCGGTGACAAGGTGGGTGAGTGATATGTTCGACGATAGCTATGATGATAGAGTACCCTTTCTTGACTACTTTGTCGGCGTCAGGGTCTGGGACTACGAGCGGCAGGACTTTGTAGATGATGCCATGCGCATCTATCTTCGACCTGCCGGGGATGGGAATGTTGTGGACCATGTCGTAAACGGCGACGGAAAAGAATTCAGAGGTGCGATAACTCACGGGACCGGTGTTTTCGATGTGAACCATATGATGATTTACACCGGGGACATAATCATACAGACGGCGCTGCTTACCGATTGCAAACCATCGAAGAACCGCCCTGACCGCATCAAGGAGTATGCGTTGGTTCGACGTATTCACAACGAGTTTCAGACCATTCCTATCGCTTCGCTGCCTGGCTTCGAGAAGGCCTGGGCCAGCGGTCGATATCGGACGCATCATCCGTTCTGGCCGGACACCTACTCCGAGAACGGTCATATCAATGTTGGTGACGGGAAGTGGATAAAGGGCGACCATCGCACCAATCGCGATGTTGTCATCCATGGCAACATCTTTCAGAACTGGGCCATGATTCCGGAGAAATATCGGGACCGTATCAGAGAACGGACGTTCGAGTACGGCAACGACATCGATGTAAGACGCATCGCTGACCCGAACGTGAAGGACGACCACTGGATTTGCAAGTGGTGCAAGCTTGATAACGATTACGGGGACATGACGTTGTGTTCCAGATGCGGGGCCGACAGGCTTACCGGTGTGCCGGAGGTGTGATTTCATGGTAACCATAGAGGACCTTATTGATGTTCGGAATCGAGCTGTTCGCAAATGGGAACTTCTCAAAGGAGAAGAGTATTATGATGACCGTGTCGTCATAGATGAAAGAGGTAATATCGAGGTCTGTTACAATGCGACCACATGCGGGTGTTACTCTTCCGAATGGGAGTGCACTGAGATGTCGTTCGACGAGCTGTTCATGGATGATGCCGAATGGCTCGAGATGAGACACGAACGTATTCGGGAGTGGGATGAGGCAGTGCGTCGCCGACAGGAAGAGGAAGCGCGCAGGGCAGAAGAGAAGGCGCTTGAGAAGCGCCATGCGCTCTACGAGGAGCTGAGGAAGGAATTCGAGGGTGATGATAATGATGATGTATAGTGCGATATACTACGGTATTATAATCTTGCTGGGACTGGCTAACTTTGCTTTGTTGTGCTGGGTAATCCACAATGCGCGGATGTTCCCGCCGGAAGAAGAGGAGTGATGATGATGAATGTTATCGATGAGGTGAAGAAAAGATTCAGGGATGAGAAGTCAATGCAGACCATCGTAGTCCAGAATAAGTTTTACAAGCTCTGGAAGGAGGAGGTGGACGAGTGATACACTGCATACGAAAAGACGATGATATATCGCTGTGTGGTCGCAATACTGATGATATGGAGGAGAACGAGTACCGTGAATACGCGGATTTTCTTACTGTGCAGCACAGATGTCCCGATTGTCTGTCAGCGCTTCATGGCCGTAATCCCGGCAATGAGATGATGGCCTGTGTCAAGTGCAATGAGATACGTTCACCCATGGTGCTTTGCAGTACCTGTTACAATCTCGACTTCGACAGGATAGAGATACCCTATGATAATGCTGTTGACGTGTCGGAGGCCAGTGTCGGCGACATCGTGATATACCGGGGCCATGGTTTTCTTCTATGCGAGTTCATTGCCGCGGATGAGTTCTATGTCCATCCTGTATCCATCGGCACGGAGTCGCGGTATCAGTATATGAGTGGAATGTCAAGGTGGCGCGAAGAGAACCCCGATAGCCGTATCGATGAGAACAACTTCCTTCTGCTCAAGAATTATGACTGCGGCCTGATAAAGGCGAACTACAAAATCTGATGTGTTGATATGAGACTTGATACCATAATGATACGGGCATGGGATGTCGAAGCCGGTCGAATGTACTATGCGCTCAAGACACATACGCGGGGCATTCTGCAGTTCGAGTTCCATGGGAACCTGTCCGACGATATAGTGTACATGCCCTATGTCGGCATCAGGGACGAGTATGCTCGTCATATATATGATAGGGATATAATCAGGCTGACGGGTTCTGCGGGTGTCATTGTCAGCGAGGTCGAGTTCGGTCCCAACGGGGCCTGTTTCGAGGACAATCGACAGCATATGTGCCGCATCCTGCAGATGTCGGACAAGACCCGCATCCATGTTCTCGGCAACAGATACGAGACACCGGAGCTTCTGGGCATGTGCGGTCGGTTCTTCACGCCGGAAGAGGCGGAGATGATAGCCGATATCAGCGTGGAGGAGGACGATGCGTGATGAGGTTTCGGGTGTTCAATCGCTGCACCGGACGGATGCACTATTTCGACCTACTCGACCTTGTCTCTGATGGCATAGACCCGGATGAGTTCTCCGACGACATGGTCGTGATGCGATGCCTTGACGTTACGTGTCGAAGCGGATGCCTTCTTTACGAGGGCGACGTCGTCAGATACGAGTTCGGGGGCTCGAGCTGCGGTGTATGTCGCTACAATGGCGATGTGAGCTGCAGCGACTGCGATTATCATTACGAGGGTGAGAGCATCGGTCGCATCGAATATCGCGAAGGTAAGTTCCACGGTCCTACCGGCGTATCGGGTCTGTTCATCGATATAGCTTCGCGCGTTCATTGCATCGGCAACATATACGAGGACCCCGACCTCGCCGAAAAGTATCCTTCATGTTTGGTTGCCCGGCCCCCGGTATAGATGGTATGTCACCGCCCCAAAATTGCCGGAGATGTTCCGGCGACCGAAATCTTCATATGGCGGCCGGTTATTCACTATCATTGTCTGTGTTGGGGTCCTTTGGGACCGTTCTAATATGCAGATGAAACGCTAATGCGAGGAATAAACATGAGCGTAGAATCAGACAATGACTTTATGGAGAGGCTCAGAAAAGAGCAAGAGGAGAGAGCGGCTGGTGCTAACCAGACAAACACCCCCCTGAGGTTGGAGAAGGATACCCTTTACAAGTTCAGGGTGACCGATGCTTTCGGGAAGAAGGACAACGAGTACGGTGACTTCATGGCACTCGTCTTCGACCCCGAGAACAGTCCGGTCTGTAAGGGCTTCAAGTCCGAGGGCGAGAACATGTTCTTCGTCCGCAGAGGTGTCATGAGAACGCTGAGGCAGATGGTGCTCAGGGACTGCGAGAACAACGATGCGTTCCCGGAGCTCATCAGCGGTGTGGTCGTCGACCAGAAGTCCGGCGAGAGGAGGTCCATCCCAGTGAAGGTCCCCAAGATTGCCGAGCCGATAGACATCCAGTTCATCATCATCGAGGACGAGCCAAAGGCCGGCTTCGATAACGGCTTCAAGCACGTGCTTGGCGAGCCAGTGGATGCCTTCACAAAGAAGTGGGAGGCCAACAACGCCTTCATCGACCGTGTCAAGAAGGAGAGGGAGGATTACCTCGAAGAGGTCAGGTCCACCGGTTCCGATGACACCAAGAAGCTCGGTCACAAGGAGATGGGCTTCGACAAACCTATCGGTGTTCACATCGTCGACATGTTCGCATCTGTGAACTCCGAGAACCCGTTCATGGTGGTCAAGATAGACCCAGAGGCGTCCCCTCTGTGGCCTGGATACGACCCGGAGAAGGATGGTGTGTTCGGAAGGATGCATCTCTCCACCATGACCCTCAAGAGCTTCATGAGTATGCCTGGCATCAAGGAGCTCCCGCCCAAGGACCAGGGCGCCGCCGTTCAGGTTGGTTACGATACCGACAAGGACGAGCCTGACCTGGTCAGGGTACCCCAGATACCGGAGGACGGCCTCAAGGTCAGGTTCTTCCGTATCAAGCGCGAGTCCAAGAGCAGCGGCATGGCATATGCCCAGGTTCTCGGCGAGGTCGTGGATAGCTTCGAGTAAGCTGTCCTGCCTTCTGGACGGGCTTTGAACGGCCCGTCCTTTTCCTATTTTGCCGTCACGGGCAAGTTGACGGCTATCGGTCTTAATCTCCTCGCTGTGCAGTGTCATTCCGAGGTGTAAGACCGCGGGAGGCATCGAGGATGGGGACCGACCTACTGGCAGAGAAGGCCAAGGAGGATGATTTCCTTGAGCTCGCTCTCAACATAGTAGATGGTCTACCGAAGATGTACAATACTGTTTCTGTTGCCAGGACCCGCGTTGCCCAGCGAGGTCCGATTGATGTGGTCGGCACTATAACCGGAGTTCCGGAATCCGTGCCGCCCAACATGACCGCTAACGATTACAAGGACCCGGAGAGAAGCGAGGCTCTCTCGCAGGGTGTCATTCAGTTCTTCGTGCTCGAGGGTGACGGTTCTGCTATCCCTTGTGCATTTCATAATGTTACAGGTCTTCGAGATTATCCGTACGGCAAGGACGAAGACGAATATGAACGTCTTGCAGCCGATGTGCTCGATGCCTGTCGCTACGGCTATACGGTGACCGTTACCGGCAGGTTCGTCAATATGGTGTCGCATCGGCAGCGTCAACGCGTGCTGTATGTCGACCATATCAATGTCGAGGACTCTGCATTGCAATCGAAAATAACTCCGAACCAGTTCGACAAGTTCATGGAATTATGCGATGATGCCGATGTTACGCCTCTTGATGTGTTCATGGACGAGGTGTTCGCATTCTTCGATGCTGACGACTACCTGAAAAAGACCATTGCGTTGTTCATGCTGTCGCCAAAGTCGGCCAGCGAGATGCTTCATATACTTATCCTGTCCGCACCCGGCGAGGGCAAGGACTATCTCATTGACAAGATAATTCAGCCCACGGTCAGATGCGGAAAGCTGGAAGGCAACCAGCAGATAACTGTCGCTGCGCTCATCGGTGCCATGGACAAGAACGACCTATCGAGTGTGGGGCAGGGTTTCTTTTCCAAGTATCACAGAGAAAGGTCGGCTGTTTCGGAGATACAGACATGGGACAGCGAGAAGTTCTCTGCCCTGCTCGGTCTTATGTCCACGGGAAAGGTCAACCTGAGCAAGGGAAAGGTCACGGAGAAGAGCACGGATGCGTGCGAGAACATTTTGATGGCAGGCAACATACCGAACACCTGGACCGAGGGTATGGATTACATGAGGAAGCTCGATTCCGTGCTGGGTCCAAAGAACAGGGAGTATGTCAAGCAGTTCCTGTCCCGATTCACTCTGATATTTGCCAAGGTATCTCTTTTGAAGAATCCGGATTCGTGGAAGAAGAGCCAGATAATACTGCGCAATATCGACGCCGATAGCGCCATGTCCGATGGCGAGAAGTTCGCCCGTGACACGGAGATAAAGACCATCTGTATGCGGGATGATATCAGCAATCGAGAGAAGTCCCGTCTTATCCGTGAACGGAAGATTACCATAATGCGTGATAGTGGTATGGGTGACGACAAGATAATCAAGCGTCTTCGATTTGCCGCGTTCCAGGAGTTCTTCGGGCAATACTTCAAGTACGTGTCGAACAGACCCATGCCGGTGGAGAAAATCGATGATGTTCTTCATCGCACTCTGAACTCCATGGCGGACCGTCCGGAGCTGAAAGGCATACTCAAGACGGAGGCAGGCTCCACGGATTCCCGCAAGCTTCCCGGTTTCACCAATCTATGCAAGGGTTTTGCCAGGGTGCACGGTCACTGTCAAATCGAGAAATCGGACATAGACGAGGCCGTTGACCTGTATATGGAATCCATGTCCACCATGGTGGAGAACTTCGGTGCTGATATACTTGCTTCCGGTCTTGAGATGGTGGAGCTCGATATGCTTCGGTTCATTGCGCAGAACCAGGGATGCACCGTGGATGATGTGAAGCATCGACTGAAGTTCTACTCGTCGTTCTCCGACGAGATGTTCAACGAGCATATGGACCATATAGAGTCCTACATCAAAAAGGATGGCGACCGGCTGATACTGCTGAAGGAGCGGGTCAGTGGGAATCTGCTCGGCGCTCTGAACATCGAAATCGACGATGATTTTGATGAAGAGATAGAGGCCAATCGCAAAAAGAGCATAGAGGACTTCGAGGAGGTGGACGCCGGTGGTCAGTGATTATGCAGATATATATCGTAAGGCCGTGGTCTACCTGTTCCGACGCTACCAGAACAAGTCGATGCGCAAGGACTATGTTCTGAAGGACATGGCGTTCACTCTTGACTGGTTCATTCCCGAAGACGGCGACAAGTTCCTCGACTTTTGCAAGGCGGAGGGGTTGATAACGATTCATTACGGCAAAGTGGAGCCGACCTTTGACCTGGATAGTATCGACGTTCCCTATGATTGGGATTTGAGTCTGGCCCTCGGTATAAAGCGAGCGTCGGAGATATGGCTGGACAAGGCGGCGTATGCAAAGCTTCAGAGGGAGCGTCGGGAGTTCGAGGCCAGTGAGCGGGAGGAAAAACGCAAACGGTTGGCGGCCATGAGGATAGAGGAGCCAGGCGAGAGGAAGTTCGAGCGCGGTGATTCGGGGTCGATTCGTTATTACAATACCGAGTCCGACCGCGATGACGTACGGGCGTCCACTGTAGCTCGTATAATGCGTTCAGGGTTGTCCGAACTTGCGGCACAGGGTCTTTTCGATTATCATGAGCTTAACTTCGGACTTTACGATTATGATATGTTCTACGAGGTGGCGCGGAACCGGGAGAAGATACAGCATGATGTCATGATAGAGAAGGCATACAGGGCGCTTCAGGAGGTAGACCCGCTGAAATATTGAGGTGTTATCATGAAGAAGGATACGATAGAACGAGGAGAGAAGGCTCTTGAGCTCATGGAACAGGGCTACAGTCTTGCACAGGCCGCCAGGGAGGTGGGTATCAGGCCTCGCAACGTCAAGAAGGTCGCCCGTCTTACGGGCTGGAGGATAAAGCGGGTCAAGGGAAGGATACGGGTCGAATCGAAGTACTATCAGGATTTGGCAGACCGTATGATAGCGTTCATGATGGCAGGTTATTCCGCCACCGCAGCCTGCAAGTATCTTCATACAACGCTTCGCAAGATGTCCACGGTAAAGCTGAAGGTTACGTCCGGCAGGCGGCGTAATATCATCATCAAACAGAAGGGGCGATACAGGCTCAACGTATATCATATCGTACGCTATTCCATCGTGTTCTACGGTCGGCTCAAGTCCCGCAAGGAGAACGTTATCACGGGAACGACTCCGTTCAAGTTCGACCTGGAAGAGGATGATTTCGAGGACGATAGATATGCCAACATCCTGTGGCAGCTGGATTTCGACCCGTTCACGACGGGTCTTCCACCGCACCTTGTCGGTCCGTTCTATGCGAAGGCGGTCCTGGATACGCTGGAATCTACTTTCATGCGGCATAGTGCTCCGAACAACGACAGGGAGCGTAATACACTCCGCGAGTTCAGCCAGTATCGCGATAGGAGCGAGATAACCAAACTGGAGATGATATTCAAACAGGTCAAGGTCCATTTCGACGGGACGGTTGCGTGCATGCTTCGCAACCTGTCCGTCTTTGACGAAGAGGTATCGGTGGGAATCGATACCAGAGATGCAGACGTCGAATATGTGACGCCCACCGAGTTTTCGAAGCGGTGCTCGGTGATAGATAGAGGACGTTTCGAGATAATCGTGAGGAGACTGAACCGTAGCTACAACTATCCCGACCCGCCCGCGGCGATGGATTTCAAGCACAACCTGAAGGACGAAAAGAGGGCGAGCAGAACTGTATAGAGGTGTCAGGGATGAAGACCAAGCGAATTCGGATATGGGTGGCGGAGTATCTGGAAACGGGTCCAAAGAACACGCATCAGATACTCGACTACCTGCACGAGAGAAGTAAAATGGGCACAACCTCACAAGGACTCGGCAACGTTCTTGCCAAGGACGAGAGGTTCGTGAAAGTTGGAATAGAACGGGTCAAAAGGGAGTATGGACCGTCGACCGATGTATCCATCTGGGCGCTGGCGGAAGAGTTGATAGGGGCGTGACATGAGACAGGGTGAGAGGATAGGCGCCGAAGGCGCCGTATTCCTTAACTGCAGCGGCTACAGCCTGTTCTATACGAATCCAGATGATATCGTTCGCGTTTCAGACTATCACTCGCCTCACTGCCTGTTGATGGTCAACAATAACCTCGGTGATTCCTACAGGGATAGCATAAAAGAGGTTACGCAGCAGCTCGAGGAGCTTGCGGCGTCAGCCAAACGGCGCGGGGATGAGAACAATCCCTACTTCTATCTGAAGACGGACCCCGGCGGACAGCTGATGTTCACCAATCCCCGCATATATCGTTCGTTCCATAATCCCAACGTGCGATACAGGACCATCGAGGTCCATGCAACACGTTCGTACAAGGTGCCGGATATATCTACGAGCCTCTTCCGGGACCATGGCTATCATACCGCCGAGTTCGACATTCCGTATCGTGAGCGGGCCATGCTCGATTTACAGGGCGACGGTCGAATATGGATACTGGATACGGGTGGCAAGCCCGTAGAGCTCAAGGTCTTTGCCTATGATATTGAGACCTCGAAGTACGATATCAACCAGATAACGATGGTGGGCTGGGCCGAGTTCACCATCACCTATCGAGCTGAACGCAAGCCGGACGGCAGCTGCGACTTCGAGATACTTCACCTTCCGGACTGGAAGGAAGTGGATATAGAGCAGGTGGTCATGCCCAACCTTGCTGATGCGCTGGACGTGCTCATCAATCTGCTTTATATGTTCGACCGCAATCATATCATCGTGGGTCACAACATCATGGCTTTCGATAATAAGCAGGTCATAGACAGGCTCAAGTGGTTCATCGAGGAAGAGCACGACGAATTTGCAAAGCGTCCTGCCGACGAGCAGAAGTTCGTCAAGCAATTCATCCGCAGCAAGACCAAACAGGGCAACATATTCTTCTACGGTGATATGCAGGATACGATAGACATCTATCCGCTATCCTTTGATACCTACTACGCGGCGAAGCTTCTATACAAGTTCCTGCCGGCGTTCAACCTGAAGTTTTTGGCTCAAAACTTCAATTTCGATGTGAAAGAGGTGGAAGGTAGAGAGCGTATCTATCTGGATGCCAACAGCATATCCATAGATACGCCCGAAGAGACGGAGATGACACTGGCATACAACAAGGACGATGTACGGGAACAGATAGCATTGACCATACAGCTTATCGGTGATGCCATGCGCCTTTCTCATCTGACCGGCATGGCGTTCAACGACATCCTGCCGGCCGGCACTACGAAGGTATGGGATTACATGTCTCATATGAGGGCGCATATCGGACGCCGCATAATGCCGTCAATCGTTCCTGCTGCGAAGATGTGCGAGGAGATATTCCACAAGTTCGGCTCCTACGATGGAACGAAGCCGTGGACCAAGAAGACCCTGACCGATAGGGCTCGCAAGGCCATGAACCAGCCTGATGCTCCCTCCGACAAGTTGTTGAAGCTCATGAAGTACGGTTACGAGGCTCCTGATTACATTCTGTATCCGCATCTCATCTACAATCCGTACCACAAGAACACGGTGCATATTACCACTGACCTCAAGTGCCAGTGCAAGGAATGCAACGAGGCCATGCAAAGACGGCCTGTCAATCTGAAGTTATGCAGATGCAAGTTCTGTAACGATTTGCGACGGAAGTTCCCTGGCGGGTTCCCGATAAAGGGGTCACGACAGGCACACGTAGATTTCATGGTGGACGAGCTTCGCGGTCATGGTCACGAAGAGCCCATGGATGAGCTTGAACGGATGGTGGTCAACAGTAAAGGGTTCCGTGAGTTCAACATAGGTTATCACTTTCCCGGCGGTATGACGCTGCATCCCGATTGGGATGACGTTCGTTCTCATTTCAAGATATGGTGGAACATTATCATAGCGGATGTTGGTGCCATGTACCCTGCGAACCTCCGTGCCGAGAACATCGGAGGCGATACTACCAGATGGGCAGACCCGAGACATTACGAGATAGATGGAATCACTTTACGCCCGAAATCATCGTCACCGTATCGTCTTGCGAAAGAAACGTACCGTTGGGTGTGGCTTCGTCGCATACGTCAGGATATCATATCGAACTTCATGGTGGGAATACACCACGAGGAATTGCACGGGAGTGAGCAATACAAAGAGTTAAGCAAGGAGTATTCCTTTGTCAGGGAGGGCTATCTCGTCGCTGTAGTTATCGATGACGACCCTGGCGGTGTATCACAGGCCATGAGAGCTGTTCTGGATGTCACCGGTATGCTCAAGGAGCTCAAGTTCCAGATGGCAAAGCCTGATTCGGGCGCCAGCGACCTTGAGAAGTCGCAGATAAAGAACGCCTATCAGTCCATGAAGGCTCTACGCAATAGCGGTAGCGTCGACGGTAGTCGTGAACTCCTGTTGATGGACCCGCTCGATAACTACACCCGGCTTCGGGCCGATGAGCTTTTCGATATGTTCGATGCGGATGTGTATACTGATGACCGCGGCGACGTGCTGTTCGAAGTGAAGGATGTGGAATCCTTCGGCTGGAAGGCCGTCGCGGTGAATGATGCAGGTACGGTTTGTGTTCGACCGTTGAAGAAGGTTATGCGTCACTACTATGCCGGCGATATGGTCTACGTTCGTACGGTTATAGGTGAAACGATTGTTACACCCAATCACTCCATATATGATATCGGTAAGGGTAGTATTCACAAGATTGAGGCCGGCAATGAACCGGAACGGGCGGTCTCGGTGGTGTCTCTTCCGAACAGACAGGTCGATACCGTGATAGACTGGCTCGATATGATAGATGATACTCCGTTCTTCGTGTTCATGAAGGATTGCTTCGATTGGCCGGATTATATACCGAGAACGGACGTGAAGCGCAACGTGAGCTATTCGTCCCATCGTTCCGGTCATTATATCAAATGGAAGCTTGAGGACTGTCCGGAGATAGACCGGCTGTCTGATTCACAGAAGGATGATTTGCGCATAGGCAAGACGGGTAAGAGCATGATACCGTGCCGTGTTACGATTGACGAGGAGCTTGCCCGGCTTCTGGGATATTATGCTGCGGAGGGCTGGATTAATGCCTATGAACGGGCTACCAGTGTTTCTCATTCCGTGTCGCTATGTTCGGCAGACGAGGAGATGCTCGATTATTACTGTTCCATAATGGAGCGCCGTTTCGAGCTTCCCACATACAAGGTGAAGCGAAACGATGAACGTCGTGATTCCACATTTTTCCAGGCCAGCTGGTATTGCGAGCCTCTTGCCTATCTTTTCGAAATTTTGGTGGGACGGTCATGTGAGAACAAGACGGTGCCCGACATCATCATCAACGCTTCCGACGACGTTAAAAAGGCCTTTATTTGCGGAGTCATAGACGGTGATGGATATGCGACAGAGGATAGATGCAGCCGCCCTGTTCGAAGTATAAGGAAACATCCGTCGAAGGCGTATTCGGATTATACCTACTGGCAAATCGCATCGAATAGCTTTTCATTGTTGTTCGGAATCAGGATAATGCTCGCTCAACTGGGGGCGACATGCGGTTTGAACTATGATAAGCAAGGCGGTGGCCAGCTGTATAATATCGCTGAACGACCCTACCGCTCGAGAGTTCTCAACGATGTCATATCCAATCCTGTACGGGAAGCCTCGATGCATCATCCTTCCGGCACCTACGTTTACGACCTTGAGGTCGGTGGGGTCCATAACTACCTTGATTCGTCGTTGATGCTTCTCGAGAATACCCATGGGATACTTACGAGCCCCAACGTATCGTGTCGTCAGTTCTGTCTGGCCGGGGGTGCTCGCATCACGACCCTGGGTCAGCTTGTTCTGAACGACTGTCTGGACAACTTCGACAAGGTCAACGCGCGAAAGATTTATGGTGATAGCGTGACCGGAGGCAGACAGATACGTATCAGGTTCGGCGATTTGGTGCGCAGCGCCACGTTCGATGAGCTATGGGACTATCTGTCCTCGATGTTTACCGTGGAGGTTCGGGGGCATAACGAGTATATTCAGCTTAACGGCACGTACGAGGTAGAGACGTTCAATATCAACACGAAGAAGGTAGAGTGGGGAAAGGTGGATTACATTACCAGACACCCTTATGACGGTAATACTGTTCGTATAGTGGTGGGTGAGGGTAATCGGGTATGCAGCACCGAGGTGACGACTCAGCATAGCGTGTTCGACGTGAAGGGTAGAGAGATAGACGCAGGTGAACTGACCGTGGGCTCCAGGGTGCTTGTCATGAGCAAGGACCGGAGCAGTGCGGTATCCGGTGAGGTTCGCGCTCTTACGCTCGGTAGCACGACAGGTCCCGTCTATGATTTGTCGGTCCGTGGAACACCTCGGTTCTTCGATGCGGAAGGTGTCGCCCTGCATAATACCGACGGTATCTACACGGCGTGTTCCAAGGACGCGGCGTCAGTCGAGCTTGTCAAGGCCCTTTTCGAGCTCGACCAGGCCGGTGAGGACTTCGTACCGCCGGAGAACGTCGAGCAGACCGTCAAGCTCATCAATTCCAAGTGGCAGGCCATACTATCATATCCGGATTATGCTCTGGATATCGAGGACCATCACGGTATGATGCTGGTCAAGCACAAGAACTACATGACATTCGACGTCATCAAGGATAAAGAGACCGGCAAGCCAATCGAGATGAAGATAGGTTTCAAGGGCAACAACTTCAAGTCGAGCGATAAGCCTCCGGTGGTCATGGACCAGCTGAAGGAGATAATGCTCGAGGTGGTTCGTGAGAACTGCCTGTGGCATGATGAGGAGGAGGAGTTCGTACGGGTGCGTTCTGACATCAAGACCAAGGCCCGAACCAAGATTGAGGCACTGCCCATCGAGGACGTTCCGATGAAAAAGCTCTCCTTTACGCAGAAGGTCAGGCCGAGGTCCACGTATGCCGAAGGCGAGAAGGAGTGTCCAGCCTGCGATGGTATGGGATGCGAATATTGTGACGATACGGGAAAGAAGTTGAGTATATTCGCGGCCAGGTCGGGTGCTTTCCGGCGGTTGTTCTACAGTGAGAACCCGTTCGTATCTACGATATCGGTCAAATGCGTCGTATGCAACAATCCTCTGCCCTATATCTACAAACCGAGCAAGTCGGCATCAAAACCGCTGGCATACATGTGGCCGATAGAGGCCATAGAGGAGAGTGACGAGGCACGTGAGATGTCCGGCGGTATCGACTACGACTGGTACAAAGCCGCCTGCTTTGCATATATAAAGGGCGCTTTTGACTTCGATGACTGGGCCAACGAGCCGTGGATATGCAAGTCCATGCAAAGAACGCTCGACGGTAATGTAAAGCTGTCGGTGGCTCTTCGCACAAAGCCGAAATCCGTCAAACATCTTATGGTGCCGGGTAACAGCCGGTTCATGAAGCTTATCAAGGAGGGGGAAGCGGTGGAGGATGAGATAATAGAACGTTTGGACCCTTTCTAAACGTTAGGTTTATATATGTTCCTACCTAATGTTATGGGTAGAGAATACTACGATAGGTGATAACATGACACACGTTTGGCCCAGTAGACAAATAACAAAATTCGTTAAACCCCCGAAGGATATTACTGTCGATGGTAGCAACGTGAACGTATCGCCTTCCATCGAAAAGAACTATGAGCTACAAACCGATGAGACATTGACCGATGTCCAGTCTGCGTTGGAGTCGGTTTTCCAGAACACGCAAAATCTGGTATGGAATAATACGTTGAGTCGTCTTGAGGTCTGGGGTGAGTGTCCAGCTTCGACGACCTATAACACAGGGCTGACATATCTGCAGAACGCTTGGCCTGGTCGAAAATGGCAGGAGAAGTTCAATACTGGTATCGTTTTCGTTCCTGCTATACTAGGTCTTGATATGGAGTTGTCATGGATTTTGAACGGCAGGAGCAACGGTGCGGTAGCAGTCGATGAGAATAATATCGAATCAGCACAGGCAGACGGCGGTGGTCTTAGAATGCTGGTCGAGTCCGGTGGGCAGGATAATGATTATACAGCACTATCGTTCGGGACATATCCTATAAGAACCGCAAAGAATCCTCACGTATATCTTACCGCACAATTCAATAACAGTTCCGATGTGGGTTACTATGTCGGCCTTGCTGACGATTCCATATCCACGGGAACAGGAGCGTTTGGCGTACCCGACAATGGCATCTATGTCCGATATGACACCGACGAGGGTGATACAGGCGTGACCTGGGTCATCAGAATAGGCGGGGTCGATGTATATACCAAGACCATAGGAGCCGTCACGGGCACGAAAACCTGCGGAGGATGGCGACCTGATGCCGACGGGAATCTAGAACTCTTTTTCCGTGGCTACTCCGTGGATACATATACGGGAGCATTACCGTCAGATTTCATGACACCTTACTTTGCAATCGTAGCCAGAGCCGGAGCATTAGCGTCTGATATTTCGCTGGACCTGCATGATTTGATAATCGTTACAGATGATGGTTTCTAATAAGGTGTGATAAGAATGACACATACTTGGCCAGATAACCAACCGCCCTCTTACATGCATGACCCGCATCTACGTGTTCGAGGTTTTGAACGACGTATAGACGCTGACGACCTGGAAGGTCGAAGTGGAAGCGGCGGCGACCTTCTTGATTCTATATCGGAACAGGGACAGCCGCAGCTGACAGGTGATGTTACCCTTTCCGAAGGTTCGAACATATCGCTTAATCAGGTGGGTCAGAACATAGAGATATCGGCGACCGGCGGCGATATAACTGCGACCTATGCCGAGCTTTACTACATGTCTGAAGCTCCATGCGGACAAGCGTCCGGCATCGTAGTGAGTGACGTAACACAGTGCACATATTCTACTATAACGACACTGACGGCGGGACTATCGAACGAGATGAGCCCGGTCGGGTTGACAGGTATAATCCCAATCGAAGAAGATGGATACTATATCGTCCAGTTCGGTCTTTCCCTGGCCGGTGCAACAGACGGGAACAACAAGTTCGCAGCAGTGCACATCGACGAGAATCCGTCGAAGATAATAGCCGAAAAAGCACAGCTTGCAACAGGTGCTGACTACTTTATGAATATGAAAGCAAAAGGCATACTCGAGCTAGAATCCGGACAGGAGCTATCGGTCAGAGTGACACACGATAATTTTGCCCCTGAAGATATTACCGTGTATCTCATGCAGTTCACGGCAATCAAACTATAGGTGATATGATGGCATTCGAATGGCCCGCAAAGAACATAGCGCGATATTCGCCCGACCCGCATAGACGGTTGACCGGTCTGGTTCCAAGGGTAAAGGCATCTGAATTGGACGGAACATGTGGAGGTGGTGGTGATGGTGTCACATCCATAGCAGAACAAGGGCAGGCCCAGATAACAGGCAATGCCACGTTGTCGGAAGGAGCCAATATCACGCTCACCCAGGCAGGGCAGGATATCGAGATTGCGGCTACCGGCAGCAGTACCTTTGACCCGGCATATGGTGATTTATATTATGATGACCATACCTGCTTACTTCCGGTACCATTAACACTTGCCAATGTTGGTGTGTGTGATGATAACTATTCACGGATAGAAAGCTTGAGCTTAAAGACAGGACCAACTGAAAATACGACCCTGGACCCTGTCACCGGGACCATTACAGCTACCGAGGCAGGGGTATATCTTGTCCATTTCAGTATATCATTGAAAGGTGATAACAGCAGTAAACTGGTGTCGGCGTTCCTTAACGATACGGTCACAAATATCAAGGCCCGACATTTTCAGGTGTCGGCATTGAACGATACTATAAACATGAGGGCAGAGGGAATACTCGAACTTGATGCGAACGATGTAGTAGATGTAAGAATAACCGACGACAATCTTGTTGCTGAAGATATTGCTATATACTATTTTCAGTTCTCAATAATAAGGATAGCGTGATACCATGACACCACTACAGACAACACGTCAAAATGGATGTAGATATCTGTCGGACCCGCATAGCAGGTTGCGCGGTTTTGTTCCACGGGTCAGAGCGGAGGATGTAACTGATTGCGCGGGCGGGGATACAGACGGCGTTGAATCCATATCCAAAACGGGCGAAATACCGCTCACAGATGATGTTACGCTATCCGAGGGCACGAACATATCACTCACACAGGTAGGCGAAAATATCGAGATAGCCAGTACTGCCAGCGGTGTTGCATACGGTGATTTATACTGGGAATCGGATGCGCCCTGTGCATTACCTGACCCGTTTTCGATTGTCGATGTCGGTACATGCGATGCGGGATATGTCAAAGTAGCAAATGTATCAGAAGGTGAATCGGCAGAGCTGACCCTCGATGGTACCGCTGGCACGATTACCATACCGGCTGGACATGATGGAATATACGTTGTTCAGTTCAGCATAACATATGATGGGGGCGCCACACCCAAACTGGTGTCCGTCCATGTGAACGATACATTTTCAAAGATAATAGCCGAAGAGACGCAGCAAGGACTGGATGCCGTACAGCTATCCGCTGAAGGTTTCCTGTCGCTAAGTGCGGGTGATGTCGTAGACGTCAGAATGACACTATCCGGACCCATTGCAGAAACGGTAGATATATTGTTATTTCATTTCTCTGCGAAAAAATTGCGAAGTCTTTAGTCGGTCCGTTTCTTGATGATGCGTCGGACCTCCTTGATAAGGCTCCATGTCCAGACGATGGCGAAGCCTGTGTTGGTAACGAATATACCCCAGTACGGACCCTGGACCGCGTGAACGTAGTAGAAGGCACATCCCAGCAGACCGATTATAGACGCCAGCAGGCGATATCTGTTCAACACCAGAATGAACACGGCAGCTATGCCGGTAACGGCGATAGCCACCTGCGTTGTGACCTCGAGCCAGTCCATGGTCATGACATTCGGAAAGAGGTATATATGGTTTGGCGCTGGCGGCAAACAATATATATGTCGTTACGTATTGGTTCATCCGATATCATGGCTAAATCCGGCAGGGTCAAAGAAAGCGACAGGTTCAACGAGTTATGGGACCAGGACCTGAAGGACATCGATAACCGCCGAATGGACAGGGCATTTATGGAAATGACAGAACACAATACATGCATGGCCCAGGTGGTGCGGTTCTATTTCAATACCCATAAAGAGGACGATGTTCGCGCATTCGTCAAGGCGAATCGAAAGAAGTACGGAATAAAGAAGGTCAAGTGGTCCAGTGTCTGGTCCAAATATCGCTTCTATGATGGAAGGACCTCGGTCAGAGAGGTTGGCCGCTATCTGCATCATCGGGTAGCTTATTGCACTCTTTCGGACGGGAGGATGGTAAAGATAATCATCCAGGTCGGAGAGGCACCCACGGCGAAGACGATAGATGAGGCCACTACCCGTAATGTTTCCAGAACGGTATTCGGAGTGTAATATGATGGGTAGAAAGGTTCCTACCCCTCCGGACGAGCTTGATTGCGAGATTGCCATGTATCGCGCTCTGGGCTACTCCTACGACACGATAAGGAAGATAACGGGGCTCACACCCGGTGCGATAAGTAATCGCACCAAGCGCGTCGAAAGATACTACGAGGGGTCGATACCAGAAGTGGCCGTGGTGGAGATGATGATGAGAAGACCGCGGTTCCGCAAGGCCATGAAGCCCCATATCCATGCCATAGCGAGTGAGTAGCATGACGATGTACATATGTATCGTTCATCGCGGTCTTCCCGACATGACGCAGAGATGTCTTGATTCACTGAAGCTTACGCGGGATTGCAGGATATATCTGGTGGATAACGGCGGCGGGTGCCGGTTCGACGAGACCGAGAAGGTAAAGGCCTCTGTCGTGAAACGAAAACCGGTGAATATCGGCGTCATATGGAATGATATGCTCGAAATGATAATGCCCGACGATTATCTCGTTCTGCTTCATAACGACACCGAGGTGGTGAGCGAGAACTGGCTCACCGAGATGAGGCTTGCATATGATTTCTTCGAGGACTGCGGTGTGGTTCTGACAAGGTCTTCGATAGGAGGATGTGCACAGGAGCAGTGGGCTACCAACGTGACCAATTTCAGGTTCTCGTCGGTGGAGCGGGCCAACATGTATCTCAAGGGATACTGCATGATGCTGTCATACGATGTACGTCAGACAGTGGGAAGGTTCAACGAGGAGCTGCGCATCATGACCGACCGGGAGTACTTCGCCCGCGTGGTAGCAAGTCAGCGTCGGCTCGTGATAGCCAACAATGCTATCGTCGACCACCTTGGCGGGGCTACACACAACGAGATACTCAATCTGTCCGACTACCGTGATGCGTTCGCTGCGGACGTTTCACTCATCGGCCGATGATTCATTCCAACGATGTCAGACGGCTGACTCCTGTGGCCTTCTTCGCTTCGTCCATGAAGAACACCGCGGTCCTGCGCAGACTTTGGCCCGATATCCAGAATTGGATTGCTACGAGTGCGGTAAGGAATATGGCAAAGGCCATGCTGCCTATGAACCCTGCCTGGACGTTCGCAAAGAACCTCTTTATGTCTTCTTTCGAGAATCCATCCGCGAAGTAGGTTTGATATACGGTCCATCCCAGGAATCCGAGGCCGCCAATGGCTATCGCCGGCACCACAAGGGGGGCAATCCTGGACCTGTGCTCCGGATGGAGCGGGTCCTCAAGGATTGGTGGTGCCTTCCACCACTGCGTTCGAGCCACGGCCGCCTGCGGCGTACCGGCTGCGGGTAAACACTTGTAGCCGTCGCGATACCATCCAGACGGGCACGTGCCGGACATTACGTCCACTGGATAGTATAGCTGAAAGGGGCTCCATCCGTGAGGGTTTCCATATACCATTGTATCACCTGTTCGGTCTAGAAGTGCAGCTCATCTATATCGATATCCGTCGCAACCGGCGGTGGAGGGTTTATGCAACCTGCCATCGGGTTTGGCTCTATATCGCTGTCAACCCACGCTCGGTATATGCCTATCAATGTATTGTAGGCGTTGCGTATGTGTTCGGGTTCGTAGTCAATGTCGACTTCCCATTGTTCTCCATACTCGTCAATCGCCTGCAGCCCGTGGCTATACATGATGTATTGCGTTCCATCGCCTGTTTGCATGGTGAATACCTTCTCGGTTCTTTCCAGGTCGAACGTTTCCATCTTGCTGAAGTAGTATACAATAGGCTGATTGGCAGGAGAAAGGGCGCTGTAATTTCGGGGTGGGGTGGTTTTGCCCGTGGATTTTGATGGGGGGCGGGGTTTCCCCCGTGGGCTTTGCCCGACGCGAGGGAGGGAGGACCGAGCGGCGGGAGAAAGGGCACACGACTGAGTGTCAGGGGAAAGGGCACTGGACTGGAATCGCCTGGAAAATGCACTAAATAATAGCTTATCTATATCGATATCCGTCGCAACCGGCGGCGGAGGTGGGTGCGTTGTTCCATCGAGTGTGCCGTTGATGTACTTTCCGCTACTTATGTATGCGCAT
>Ga0180433_10001556_pt1 | contig 38105 bp, 33 predicted proteins | sample SS_ome_8_FD_132980 | JGI IMG/M metagenome (GOLD analysis project Ga0180433, IMG submission 132980) | Hypersaline lake sediment archaeal communities from the Salton Sea, California, USA - SS_1_D_1 metaG | ecosystem: Environmental > Aquatic > Non-marine Saline and Alkaline > Hypersaline >... | reverse complement strand
TGTCTAGCTCCGGCTCCTAGCGTCTAGCGAACGACCCTCTCCCTCCCCTACGATAAGTCGACATCCGCTCGTTCCTCGCGGTATCTCCTTTATCTCAGTGCGGGAGAGTCTCCCGTTCGTACGACGCTGGGCAGTCGCCTTCGCTTTTCTGTCAGCCTCCTCGACTCTCCAGCTCGTCTGTGGGGTCTTCGGCTCGTGCTGTTCCCTAAAGGATAGCCGCCACCTTCATTTCAATCAACCGATCTCCATTACAGATCCTTTTTTCATAGTTAGGCGATAAACCCTTTTTTATTTTTTACAGGCAGGTCGTTTTTTCCTTTATTGAATTTGATTAGTAAGAAATAACCTACTAATATGAGTAGATACATAAACATCCAAATGTTAAGACCACCCGTAATAATTGCCATTCCAATGGCTCCAGCTGAGATAACATAATAGCTCATCGGGATTAAAGCCCGGCGAATAAGTATTCCTTCTTTTCCAATTAGTCCTACAGTTGCAGATGCAGCTACGACGTTATGAACACAAATCATATTTCCAGCAGCACCGCCAATTGCTTGTAAAGCTACAACATAGCTTGCAGCTTGAATATCTAAACCGATATTTTGGGCCGCACCAAATTGAAAGATTGAAAACATCATATTACTAAACGTATTACTACCTGCAATAAAAGCACCTAATGCACCGATAGTTGGTGCAAACATCGGCCAAAGAGGACCTACAACACCTGCTAAACCTTCTGCTAGCATAAGCGGCATGCTTGTTAATTCTTCCGTTTGTGTATTTAAGAAAATTTTAATCATTGGAACGGCAAATATTAAAGCAGATCCTGCACTAATAGCTGTTTTAAATGAATCCTTCCATGCCTTTTTGTAAGAATCCTTATCCATTTGATGTAGGAAATAAGTTACGATTGATACAAGGATAAAAATTGTTCCTGGTACATATAAAGGAGAAGTTTTGATTCCTATATTTGTTCCAAATAGTTGGTCTACTTTCAAAGTTACACTTTCAGCTGTTAAAAGTCCTTTTATCTCAGGAGATATACGTGTAATAACTAGTAATAATGCGACAAATACATAAGGTGCCCACGCTCTAATTAAAGAAATATTTCGATTACTTTCAAGCTGCTTCGGTTTTTCTTCATTGAGTTTACCAATCCATTCGAGTTGCCAATTTGAACGCTCTTCAAAATCGAATATTTCATTTTCTTTTGGCATAAATAAACCTTTTTTTGCTGCTGGTATGACAATCATCATTCCGATTAACGCACCAATAAGTGAAGGAAACTCAGGACCTAAAAAGACAGCAATTAAATAATATGGTAGGGTAAATGATACTCCAGCAAATAATGCAAACTTCCAAACCTTTAAGCCCTCGGTAAAAGAACGCTCTTTTCCAAAGAAACGTGTTAACATACAAACCATAAATAAAGGAATAAATGTACCAACAATAGCATGAAGCAAACCAACATTTGCAGCAATTTTAAGTAAATAGGCTTGATATTCCATATTTCCCAGTGCATTTATTACACTAGGTTGATCTGCTAAACTACCATTTACTCCAACTAAAATTGGTGTGCCAATCGCTCCAAAGGAAACAGGTGTACTTTGTATAATAAGAGCAACTAAAACGGCTGCCATTGCTGGATATCCAATAGCAACAAGTAGAGGGGCTGCAATGGCTGCAGGTGTACCAAATCCAGCTGCACCCTCAATAAATGCTCCAAACAACCAAGCAATAATAATCGCTTGAATCCGACGGTCTGGTGAAATATTAATAAAGCCTTGACGAATGGTTGAAATAGCTCCACTTTCTTTCACAGTATTTAATAATAGAACAGCTCCAAAAACTATCAGCATGATTTCGACGGTTGTCACAACACCGTTTAATGTAGCTGCCATAATAACGCTTTCACTTGTTCCCCATAAAAAATAGGCAACGATAGCTGTAATGATTAATGAAACCGGCATGGCACGCTTGGCAGGCCATTTTAGTAAGACAAGAAAAGTAAATACACTGATAATTGGAATCATGGCAATAAACGACATTACCCCTACATTCATTTCTTTTCCCCCTTTTAAAATCAATGAAAATTCAGATAATTGATTTAATTTTATAATTTTACGGTGATATAGTCATCTGATGACTATATGATAATGTAACCGCTATCAGAATTCAAGTATTTTTTTTGATTTTTATCTAGCGTTTCCATTAAAATAAGAATATTAACAATTAGAATTGTAGTCTTTTCTTAACTTTTTGAGGTGAACGAACATGCAATATAAACAAATAAAGCCAAGGAAAATATATGAAGAAGTTGCGGAAGCTATTTTAGATATGATTAAAAAAGGGGATATTAAACCTGGAGAAAAGCTTGATTCCGTTCAACAGCTTGCGGAAAATTTCCAAGTAGGACGTGCAGCGATACGTGAGGCACTTAGTGCATTAAGAGCAATGGGACTTGTTGAAATGAAACAAGGAGAAGGAACGTTTGTCAAAGAGTTCGATCCCATGACATTCACTTTACCACTTTCAACAGCTGCATTAATGAGCATGAAGGATTTAGAGCATTTACTAGAGGTTCGTAAAATATTAGAAGTAGGAGCGGCCTTTGCAGCAGCTAACAAAAGAACAGAACAAGATATAAATGCTATGCAATTTGCCTTAAATGAGATGAAATCAAATCTAGAAAATGAAGAATTAGGTGAAAAAGCCGATTGGTTATTTCATATAGCCGTTGCAGCTGCCTCACAAAATCCAATTCTCATCAGTTTAATGAACAATGTTTCAGGTATGATGGTTGAAGCCATGAGAGAAACGAGAAAAATATGGCTTTACTCCCAACAAACAACTGCGGAGCGACTTTATAAGGAACATGAGGAAATATTTTACGCAATAAAAGAAAAAGACCCAAATAAGGCGCAAAATTTAATGTTAAAACATATAACAAATGTTGAAAATGTGTTAAGAAAATATCATCAATCAAATATACAGTAGAGGACCATATTTAAAGGTCCTCTTATATTTGATTGAGTCCTAAGATATGTGATGGAATTAGAAAGTAATAGTAAACATTTGCATCCGTTTTATTCCATATTAATCTTCCCTTTAAATTTCTATTTTAGTAGAATAAAAATAAACTAGTCATCAGATGACCAGTTGACTAAAAGAAAAAAAAGAGCTACATTTGATAAAAAGAAAGCGTTATCTTACATATTTTGAATCAAGCGAGGGGAGCAGAATGAAAGTCTCACTATTTGTAACATGTCTTGTTGATATGTTTTATCCGAATGTGGGAAAAGCAACAGTAGAACTATTAGAAAAATTAGGTTGTGAAGTAGAATTTCCAGAGAATCAAGTTTGTTGTGGTCAGCCAGCTTACAATAGTGGCTATGTTAAAGATGCAAAAGAAGCAATGAAAAATATGATTCGAGCATTTGAACATGCTGAATATGTTGTTACTCCATCTGGTTCTTGTGCCACGATGTTTAAAGAGTATCCGCATATATTTAAGAATGATCCAATTTGGGAGGATAAAGCAAAAGATTTGGCCAATAAAACGTATGAGTTAACCCAATTTATTGTTGATGTTTTAAAAGTTCATAATCTAGGGGCTAAATTAAAGGGTGCTGCCACTTACCATACATCCTGTCACATGACAAGATTGCTTGGAGTTCAAGATGCACCTTTCCGATTGTTACAAAATGTAGAAGAATTAGAAGTTACTCCATTAAAAAATAGTCATAATTGTTGTGGCTTTGGTGGAACATTTTCTGTAAAAATGGCGGAAATTTCAGAACAAATGGTCGATGAAAAAGTGAAATGTATAGAAGAGTCAGGTGCCGAATTTTTAATTGGCGCAGATTGCGGATGCTTAATGAACATTGGGGGGCGAATCGAACGAAACGGTAAAAATATTAAGGTTCTTCATATAGCGGAAGTATTAAACTCACAAGAGAAATAATATTGGGGGTTAGTCCAATGCCGATGAAGATTAGTGATGATACCTTTAATCAAAGGGTTCAAAAAGGAATACAAAATGATTTTATGCGACAAGCTGTATCCGGAGCTCAAGAAAGATTACGAAACAAAAGACTACAAGCAGCTGAAGAACTTGGGAATTGGGAGGAATGGAGAGCATTAGGTGAAGAAATTCGTCAACATACCCTAGAAAACTTAGATTTTTACTTATATCAATTAAGTGAAAATGTAGCAAAACGTGGTGGACATGTTTTCTTCGCCGAAACGAAAGAAGAAGCCAATGAATATATTCGAAACGTGATAAAAAAGAAAAATGCGAAAAAGATTGTAAAATCAAAGTCAATGGTAACGGAAGAAATAAATTTAAACAAATGTTTAGAAGAAGAAGGCTGTCAAGTCATTGAAACCGATCTTGGTGAGTACATTTTACAGGTAGACGATCATGATCCACCATCCCATATTGTCGCACCTGCTCTCCATAAAAATAAAGAGCAAATCCGAGATGTTTTTAAAGAAAAGCTATATTATAAAAAGACGGAAAAACCAGAAGAATTAGCACTTCACGCTCGAAAAATGCTAAGAAAAGAGTTTTTAACAGCTGATGTCGGCATAACAGGTTGTAACTTTGCAATTGCAGAATCAGGATCTATTAGTTTAGTAACGAATGAAGGGAATGCTCGATTAGTAACAACGATTCCCAAAACACAAATTACCGTCATGGGAATGGAGCGAATTGTACCAACTTTTGAAGAGTTTGATATATTAGTAAGTCTATTAACTAGAAGTGCCGTTGGCCAAAAGCTAACTAGCTATGTAACTGTCCTTTCGGGTCCTAAAGAATATGGGGATGTTGATGGGCCTGAAGAATTTCATTTAGTCATTGTTGATAATGGAAGATCCAAAATATTAGGAAGTGAATTTCAGCCTGTTCTTCAATGTATCCGCTGTGCAGCTTGTGTAAACGTATGTCCTGTTTATCGTCATGTTGGTGGTCACTCTTATGGATCCATTTATTCAGGTCCTATCGGTGCTGTTTTATCACCTTTATTAGGAGGGTATGATGACTATAAGGAATTACCTTATGCATCAACACTATGTGCCGCCTGTTCAGAAGCGTGCCCTGTAAAAATACCATTACACGAACTCTTACATAAACATAGAGAAGTAATTGTTGAAAAAGAGGGGCGTGCACCTATTTCTGAGAAAATGGCGATGAAGGCCTTCGGACTTGGTGCTGCGAATCCATCATTATATAAGTTCGGATCTAAAATGGCTCCATTGGCAATGAAGCCGTTTATCCAAAATGAAAACATAACGAATGGCCCTGGACCTCTTAAAGCATGGACACAAATACGTGAATTTCCTGCTCCAAAAAATAGCTTTAGGAATTGGTTCCAAAGCCGAAAAAGAGGTGACCATTAATGACTAGAAAAGTCTATAATCGTGAAGCATTTTTATCGAATATTGCCAAAAAGCTTGGTAGAGAAGTTCAAACAGTTGGTGTAACTCGCCCTAAATACCGATTTTCCCCTCAATGGGAGGTTTTGAAAAATAAAACACAAGATGAACTTGTACAAGTATTGTTAAAGCAGTGTAAAAATATTCAAACAGACTCCTATCTTGTGCCAAAAAATAAACTATCAAACACGATTGAAGAAATTATCCAGAAATACGGTGGGGGTCCTGTAGTTACATGGGACGATCAGCGTTTAGATGAAACAGGCTTAAGAGCATTTTTAAAAGAAAAACTTCAATGCCAAGACATCATCACACACATTTGGAATCCTCAATTAAAAGATGAAAATATCCAAATGGCAGAAAAAGCCAATGTGGGAATTACCTTTAGTGACTTTACATTAGCTGAATCAGGTACAGTAGTATTATTTAGCTCAGATGAAAAGGGACGTTCAGTTAGTTTACTTCCAAAAACCTATATTGCAATTATTCCTAAAAGTACAATTGTACCTCGATTGACACAAGCTGCTAAAAAAATACATGAATTGGTGGAAAAAGGTGAAATCATTGCCTCATGTATCAACTTTATTTCTGGTCCGAGTAATTCTGCTGATATTGAAATGAATCTCGTTGTTGGAGTACATGGACCGGTAAAAGCTTCTTATGTGATTGTAGAAGATATGTAAATAGAAGGGTTATAGAAAAATTCATATTATGTACTTCAAAATTAAAACCCCGAGAATGCTGAAAAATCAACATCCTTGGGGTCTTTTTTTGGATTTCAGGGAGCTATTACCACTGTTCGAACAGTACCTTCTTTATTTAGAGTATGAATGTATTCGTATATCAATAATCGGTTGTGAAATTTTTTGAATGATTTTACTAGATAATAATAAAGTTACTGAGATAGACACTATGGCAAAAAGAACAAGATTATCAAAACGATCCATCCAAATTTCAAGCTCACTTACACGAAACGCTTGGATGATAAAGCCATGGAGAAGATAAACGTAGAAGGTTCTTTCTCCCCAATGAGTAAAAAACATTTTTTTCTTAGGAACTAATGTTAAAAAAACTATCGTGGTTAATCCTATTAATAAATAGATTACTAACCTTGTTATCAATGCCCTTAACGGATCTTCTGTAAAATAGGAGTATGGCTTCGAACCGTAAAGCCACTCATAATGAAAAGGTATGTAATAATAACATATTAAAATTATTAATCCTAAAATAATAGAAATGATCCGAAATCGCTTCTGAACAATATATTGAAAATGCTCGCGTTTCAAGTAAAATCCAATTAAAAAAATAGGAAAAAACACAAACGTTCTCGATAAACTTAAATATTGATTAATGACATCAACATAACCAACGGCAAGACTAATTGAAATAGCTAAACTTATTGAAGCCCATTTATTTATTTTAGAAAAGAAATATAATAGTAAGTTCCAAAAAAACAAACTTAATAAAAACCAGAGGGACCACTGTGGATTTAATAGATCAAATTGAGACCAACTACTATATTTCCCTATACACAAATAATAGATAGAGTAGATGACTTGAAAAATAATATACGGTAATAAAAATTTTAAAATGACTTTCTTAAAATAGCCTTTTTCATGAACCTTTTTTGAAAAATAACCGGCAATTAAAATAAATGCAGGCATGTGAAAGCAATAGATAAACTTGTATACCGTTAGCATTATTTCATTATGTTCGATATTGGAGCGGATGAAGTGTCCAAATACAACCAACGTAATTAAAACAAATTTTGCGTTATCAAAGTAATGAACTCTCTGTTGCATTGTTTCACCTTATTTCTAGAATGGTTTAACTTCAATAAAAAGATTTATCAGCTATTAAAGTAAATGTAAATGGAAATTAGTCATTTGAAATGTATTTTTGTTTTATGAAATATGGATGTAAACTAATTGAAAAGAGATAAAATGGGAAAAATTTAAACAAATGAAAAATTTGTGAAATAAGAAGGACTCCATAAAAGGATGTAGAAAGTAATAAAGGCGAATTTCAAACAGAGGGGTGGGGAGTTTGAAACAATTAATAACAACGATTGAGAAAGTGGAATTTAATGAATCACTAAGAAAAGAAAATGAATTTTTAAAAGAAGAGCTCTACCTACATAAAGTAATATTTGAGCAAGCGATGGAAGCGATTATCATTGTTGATCGTGAATTAAACTTTATCAATTTTAATAAGGCAGCATGTGAGTTGTTTCAACTGCCGAAAGAAGACTTACTAAAACGTAATTTTCAAGAATTTTTATCTATTATGCCAATAGATGAAATTGAACGACAACGCAACCTCTTTTATGAGAAAGGTTATCATTTCGATGAATTAATTTTACGATTAGATGGTGGAGAAATAAAATATGTAGAATATTCAGCTAAGTGTAATGCGTTTGGTAGCTATGATTTAATCGTATTCCGTGATGTATCAAAAAGAAAAATGCTAGAACGTGAAAGAACGATTAATGAGCAATTGTTTAAAGATTTATTTAACCGTGCTGTAGATGGAATTGTTATTTTTGATGAAAATCATTACTTTATTGATGGAAATTATTCTTTCTGCTCAAGCTGTGAAATTAAAAAAGAGGAATTGAAATATTTAAAGCTAGAAGATTTTGTTCGTAATAAAGAAAAAATAATAGAACTGAAAAATTCATTACATAAAAATGGAAGGTTGACAGGAGAATTAGAATTTCAACTTCGAAGTGGTAAGGAAAAAATATTTGAATTTACTTCAACAGCAAACATTATGAGTGGTTCCTATATGTTAATATTAAGAGATATTACCGAAAAAAGAAAAATGGAAAAGCAGTTACTTGAAAGTGAAGAACGATTCCGTGAAGTATTTGAAAATGCATTAGATGCCATTATCATTTGGGACTATGAAGGAAGAATTGTCCGCGCAAATAAGTGGGCTTCTCGGATTTTTGAATTACCACTTGAAAAGCTTCTTGAAAGAAGAGTTTGGGATTTTGTCGATTTACATGATCCAAAAGTGAAAGAGATTCAAAGGGAATATTGTCAAAAGGGAGAAATTCGTGAGGAATTATTATTCCATATGCCAAACGGTCAATTAAAGCAATTAGAGTTCACGTCCAAAAGAAACTCTCAAGACGGATATCATATGATGATCCTTCGAAATGTTAGTGACCGTAAAAGAATGGAAAAGGAACTTCGAGAAAATGAGCAAAAATTCCGAAAGATTTTTGATGGAGCCATGGACGGGATTGTATTATTCGATGATGACTTTAACATCATTGATGCTAATCCTGTTGCTGGCAAAATATTAGGTTTATCGATTAATAAAATAAGAGAATATAATTTAAATAATTTTATTAGTAGAGAAATTATTGAAAAATACTTTGAGAAAAGAGATAAACTTACAAAAGAAATTCCGTTTACGTTAGAGAATGGTCAAGAACGAATTATTGAATGGTCTTTTAAACGAAATATTATTGAAAACATGAATTTAGCCATTTTCCGAGATGTAACAGAGAAAAAAGAAATGGAGGAGCAGCTTAGAAAATCCGATACTCTAAATGTCGTAGGAGAATTGGCTGCAGGTATAGCTCATGAAATACGTAATCCTATGACAGCACTTAAAGGATTTATTCAATTGCTTCAAGGAAGTATTTGTGATGATCATTCAATGTACTTTAATGTCATTTCATCTGAATTAAGAAGAATTGAATCAATTATTACTGAGTTTTTAGTATTAGCAAAACCTCAAGCTATACATTTTCAGCAAAAAAATATTATCAATATCATGAAGGATACGATTGAGCTATTAAACGCTCAAGCTATTTTAGTTAATGTACAAATAGATTTAGAATATGACAATGTCACTGAAATATACTGTGAACCAAATCAGCTGAAACAAGTGTTTATTAATATTTTAAAAAATGCGATTGAAGTGATGCCAAAGGGTGGAAATATCTTTGTAACGATTGTTCCTGTAAAAAATGATAGAGTTCGAATTTCAATTCGCGATGAAGGGACAGGAATTCCAAAAGATAAATTAAAACGCTTAGGAGAACCTTTCTATACAACGAAAGAACGTGGTACAGGCTTAGGTCTTATGGTAAGCTATAAAATAATTGAAGAGCATAATGGAAAAGTCGAAGTTGAAAGTGAAGTAGGAAAAGGAACGACATTTCATATTACTTTACCCGTTAAACAGCATGAAGAGTTAGAAGAGGTGTAAAATGTATTATCAAACGTTATCTACTCCAATTGGTACACTTTTTATAATAGAAGAAGAGGAACAATTAACTTATATATTTTTTGATGAAAAAGACTTCCATGAGCATTGTAGTAAAAAAATAATTTTGAAAAAGGAAACACGCTTATTAAAGGAAACAGTTAAGCAGCTAAAAGAATACTTCGAACAAAAAAGAAAGACCTTTGATCTCCCAATTAAATTACAAGGAACTGACTTTCAAGTTAAGGTTTGGAACGCCCTATCTTCCATTCCTTATGGCCAAACGAAGAGCTACCAAGATATTGCAATACAAATTGGTAAATCAAAAGCTGTGCGTGCAGTTGGACAAGCAAATAAGGCAAATCCTCTTCCGATTGTCATTCCATGTCATCGGGTAATTGGAAAAAATCAAAAGCTCGTTGGTTATGCAGGAAATAAAGTAGACTTAAAAGCTCTCTTACTAAATTTAGAAAAAGAAAATATTAAGAGTTAAAAGCAAAAAACACCTTTTTTCATAATGAAGGTGTTTTTTGCTTGTCACATTTTTTGGAATCGACTCATATTATTTACTAAGGGAAATAAAGTTGTATTAAGGAAACAATAGGGGGTTATGAATGATGTGGAAAAAATCAAGGCCACAAAAAATTGCAGTTTATGCTAAATTACTTTCAAAGTTCCATATCTTATCCGATAATCAAGCAACAGAAATTATGAAGTCTTTACAAAATAGTCATGTAAAGGAATAATTCAAAATAAACGATAGATAAAGGTGAGAAAATTGAAGAAAAGAATCAAATTAAAAAGGGCCTGTCTCAAAACGAAAGGATCAGACCCACAACTCAATAAATAGTTATTAATAAAGTGAAAACTAGTTATATTTTGGCTTAGATATGTGGGGTCAGACCTAATGAGACAGGCCCTTTAATATTATTAAATTTTTCATTGGAACATTCTGTTCTTTCTATAATCCAAAAGGGTTTCTATTGTTTTTTCTGCCAATAAGAAAGGGCAAGAGCTCCTATTAAGATACTTCCTTTAATAATATCTTGAGCAAAATAGGGAACATTTAACATCGTTAAACCATTAAGTAAGATACCAATTAAAATAGACCCAAAAAAAGTTCCGATAACATTTGGTTTGCCAGCGCCAAAAACTGAAAATCCGATAAATGCTGCAGCAACTCCATCCATTAAAAGCGGAGCCCCAGCAGACACTTGACCAGTTCCAATTCTTGATGCTAACAATATACCTGCAATAGCTGCAAAAAGACCACTTAGCATATAGGCATACGTTCGATAGCGATTAACTGGAATTCCGGATAATTTTGCAGCTTCTATATTCCCGCCAACTAAATAAAACATACGACCGTAACGCGTATATTGTAAAAATAGATGTGCAAGTATGACCGTTAAAATCATAAGGAGTGCAGAAAATGGAATCGAAAAAATTTCTCCTTGCCCAATAAATAAAAAGGAAGGTATGAATTTGCCAGGAGCTGTTCCACCTGATTCTAGCGGCATATTATTATATATAGAGTATCCTTTTGTGTACGTTAATTGAATACCATTTACAATGTACATAACGGCCAACGTTGCTAATAAATCAGGTAGTTTCACTTTTACGACAAAAAATGCATTAAATAATCCAATTAATAATCCTAGTAGTAGAGGAACAAGAAGAGCCACTAACAATTCTTGCCGATAAAGGACAAGGGCAGCGGCACTACCAATCGTTGCTAGACTAACAGTTGATCCAACTGATAAATCAAATCCGCCAACAATAAGAGAGAACGTAATACCAATCGCTACAAATGTAACGATTGAAATGGATTTTAAAATGTCAGTAAAATTAGCATAAGTGAAAAATTCATCGATTGTAATACTAAAAAATGCTGTAATTCCTATTATGACGAGTAGAGTTCCATGCTTATAAAGAAAGGGTACGATCCAGTCTTTTTGACTTTTCTTTGATTTCGTTACAAGTGCTTGTTCCAACTTTGGCACCTCCTGTTGAAGCGTAATACACAAGCTTTTCATAGGTTGCTAGATTATTTAAAAGAGATTTTACAATTTTCCCCTCTTTTAAAATGATAATTCGATCAGCTAATGATAAAAGCTCTTCCCATTCGCTCGAAAAGTAAAGGATACTTTTTCCTTGTTTTGCTAAAGTTTGAATGAGCTGAAAAATTTCCTGTTTTGCGTTAACGTCTATACCTTTTGTTGGTTCATCAAAGATATAAATATTGTTATTTGTTTTCAGCCATTTTCCAATGACTACTTTTTGCTGATTCCCACCACTTAAATATTTGACGTTAATATTTGGTTTTTGAGGAGAGATGTGAAGCTTTTGAATTAACTCACCTGATAATTCTGCTTCCTTACGATGATTTAGGAAAAAAGCATGACTAATTTTCTTTAAGTAATGGATGGTTAAATTAGTTGATGTTTTTTCATCTAGAAATAAGCCGTGATTTCTTCTTTCTTCTGGAATAAGGCAAATCCCATTTTGGATGGCATCTCGAGGTGACTTTATTCGACACTCTTTACCGTTAATCTCCCATTTTCCTTTTCCACCATTTAATCCAAATACAGCCTGGGCTAATTCGGATTTACCACTTCCTGCAAGACCTCCAATTCCAACAATTTCCCCTTTATATATATCAAGGTCAATCGTTGAATTTTTTTCAGGAATATAAAGTTCACGAATGCTTAGTTGAAGGTCTTCTTTTACATATGATTGTGCCTTTTTCTCAAAGTAGATATTTTCTCCAACCATATGTTGAATCATTTCTTCAATCGAAATGTTAGAAGTACTTCCTTTGTGGACAATTTTTCCGTCACGAAGAATGGTAACTTGATCGCAAATTTCTTTTACTTCCGAAAGTCGATGGGAGATATAAATTATTGATATCCCTTGTTTCTTTAATTGGCGAATAATATCAAATAAGATATTCGTTTCCGTATCACTTAAAGGGGCAGTAGGCTCATCAAGAATAATGTATTTTGCTTGATCAAATAAAACCTTTGCTAGCAAAATCATTTGTTTTTCACGTAAAGAGCATTGTTGAATCAATTTATCAACAGGTATATTTAATTGAACACGGTCAAGTGCTTCTTCAGCCTTTCGTCTTACTTTTTTCCAAGAAATAATAGGAGGGAGCTTTGTCCCATTAATTAAGTTTTCATAAACCGATAATTGTGGGAAAAGGGCTGTATCGACTTCTTGAACAACAATACCAATTCCATGATTTTGAGCATCCTTTGGATTTTTGAACGTAACCTCTTTTTCATCAATTTCAATACTTCCATGATCCAATTGTTCGTAACCAGATAAAATTTTCATTAAAGTACTTTTTCCAGCGCCATTCATACCTAAGAGGGCGTGAACCTCTCCCTCTTTAACCGAGAAATTCACGCCTTTTAACACTTCGGTCCCATCGTATGATTTATAAATATTGGTCATGTTTAATGCCATCTTATTTCACCTTTTCTTCTAGTGCTTTCATCCAAGGAGAAGTGGCAACAGTCGATTGTCCCCAGTCTGTAATATATTGATTAAGCTCATCCATTGTAATGGTTGAGTCAGGTAGCATTGAACGTTTAACTAAATGTGGCTCTAAAGAGTAAATACTAGGTGTTTCTTCACTAGCTAGCTTTTGGTAGGCAAATCGAACTTGAACTTTCCCAACTTCTGCTGGATCTGTAGCCGTTGTGGCAACCCACGGGCTATTTGGTTGTTGAATCATTTCTAAGTCCTCATTACTTAAGTCAATTCCGTATACTTTAATTTCATCACGACCAGCTTGTTGAATCGCACGTGTAGCACCTTTTGCAAATTCATCCCAAGTAGCAAAAACAGCGTCGATATCTCCTTTATTTGGATATTTCTTTAAAATAGCCTCCATTTGTGCTTGAGTGTCTAGAGCTGTATTTGCACTTGCTGTACCAAATTTAGCCACTTCCTTAATATTTGGGTAACGCTTTTTAAAGGCTTCATAAATGACATGACGACGTTCCATTGGAGTATATCCAGCAACCCAAATGGTAACAATCTCACCTTCACCATTTAAATCTTCTGCTAAAGTCTTTAACGTCTTCCATGCTAGGCTGTAGTCATCCTGATCAATAACTGTTACACCATCAACATTTAAATCATTATCAAAAGCAACAACGGCAATTCCTTGTTCAACTGCTTTTTTAACAGGTGTTTCAATAGCATCTGCTCTTCCATGGTCAATTAAAATGGCATCAACCTTTTGATTAATGGCTGTTTCGATATATGTAGCCATTTTAGATAAATCATTCTCCGCATTATAGATTTGTACTTCTCCACCAAACTTTTCAACTTGTTCTTTTACCCCTGAAATGTATTGGGATGAAAATGTTCCAATCGACATTTGCATGACGACAGCGATTTTAACCGGCTCTTCAAATCTTTCCGGTATTTCATTGCTAGAAGTTGCTGTATCAGTTTTTGTTTCTTGTTCAGTCTTGACATTTTTTGTTTCTTCTGAAATGGCATCTTGTTCATTTGTACATCCAGCAATAAATAGAATAAATGATAATACTAAGACAAAAAGTAGTCTAACTTTCATATTATTCTTCCTTTCTAAATAGCTTTTTAATTTCTTTTGAGTAATCACCCGATATGATTCCTTTTTCCGTAATAATCGCTGTAATATATTCATTTGGCGTTACATCAAAAGCAGGATTAAACACTTTAACATCTTCAGGAGCTACTCGTTTACCATTAAAGAACGTTACTTCTTCAAAATTCCGTTCTTCAATTGGAATATCTTTACCAGATGAAAGAGTTATGTCAAATGTTGAAAGTGGTGCTGCCACAAAAAATGGAATATTAAATTCTTTTGCTAAAATAGCAAGGTTTAATGTTCCGATTTTATTGGCTGTATCCCCATTAGAAGCAATGCGATCAGCCCCGACTATAATTGCTGAAATTTGCTTGTATTTCATCGTATGGGCTGCCATGTTATCGGTAATTAATGTTACATCAACACCAGCCTGTAGAAGCTCCCATGTTGTGAGTCTTGCACCTTGTAAAACAGGTCGGGTTTCACATGCAAATACTTTTAAATCAATTCCACGTTCTTTTCCTAAGTAAAAAGGAGCAAGTGCTGTACCGTAACGAGCAGTTGCAATCGCCCCTGCATTACAAATGGTCATGATACGGTCTCCATCTTTAAATAGCGATAATCCATGCTCACCAATTTTTTTACACACTTCTTCATCTTCAACTTGAATTTGAATTGCTTCATGTATGAGTGCCGTTTTCGCCTCATTAATTGAGGTTACATTTTCGATCGTGTTCACCATTCGATCAAGTGCCCAGAATAAATTGACAGCAGTCGGTCTAGAATAGCTTAAATACTCTTTATCCTTTTTGAGATTTTGTTTGAACTCTGCTAAAGAGGTTGTTTCGTATTTTTGGGCTGAAAGAGCAAGGCCAAATGCAGCTGTAATGCCAATAGCAGGTGCCCCTCGTACTTTTAACGTTTTAATCGCTTCAAACACTTCTTCAATGGTTGTTAAAGTTAAATATTCAGTAATATGTGGAAGTTTTTGTTGATTTAATAGTTTAATTGAATCTTCCTTCCATTCTACAGATCTTGGAATCGTAAATGTGTTTGTAGTCATCTTGATGTCTCCTTTGTTCGTGCTAAATGATTAAAAATATTTTTTATTTCAGTAATAGAATGAATATTCCGTTTATTTTTAATGAGAAAAGCACCCAGTTTAAGTGAATTCTTTTTAGCTGTAATACGAGATTCATATGGTTCGATTCCGTCTAAATCAGCAACATGAGCTAATCCAATTGTTCTTCTAATAATCTCACAACCTGCAAATCCAATGGTATCCTCTAATGTATCTTGTAGAACTTGTTCCAAATATCCATCGACATTGGCGAATGCTTCCACATTATGATCATTCCATAAAGAAGTAAAGGTACTAGAAAATGTTGTCCATGTATTTTCAATGTGTTCAAATAGTGAATCCCTTTTCTCATCTTTTCGAGATAGTGCATTTAATAATAAATTCGCAATAAATTGACCGAGATCAAATCCAAGTGGTCCATAGAAGGCAAACTCAGGATCAATGACCTTCGTTTCTGTTTTGCTCACAAAAATACTTCCAGTGTGCAAATCACCATGAATTAATGCATCCTGATTTGTTATAAATTTTTTCTTTAACTTCGCGACTTCAAGCTTAAGATTTTGATCATTCCATAGTCTTTCCACATCATCTTGAAGCTCTTTTTCATAATGATTCGTTTCATGATTGAAGAATGGATCTGTAAATACTAAGTCCTCCGTAATTTTACAGAGTTCAGGATTATAGTATTGTTTAGCAAGCTCTTTTTTTCTTGATGGACTTAAAGCAAAATCAGATGTGAAAAATAACGTTCTTGCTACAAATTCTCCGATATGTTTAGAAAGCAACGGATAATCCTTTTCTTCCATTAGCCCTTTTCTCAAAACATCTAAATCTGATAAGTCTTCCATAATGGTTACAGCCAATTTTCGATCAGAATAATAGACTTTAGGAACGTATTCACCAGCAATGTCAGCGTATTGAAGTAATGCATTGCTTTCAATGGTCGCTCTATTAAGTGTAAGTGGCCAGCTTTCTCCTACAACTTTTGCGTAAGGAAGTGCTTGCTTAACAATGACACTTTTCTGACTTTTTGGGTCGATTACTCTAAATACTAAGTTTAAATTTCCATCCCCTACTTCTTCGGAGATTAATGAGCTATTTTTATCCAAAATGTCAAGGCGTGAAACTAACTGAATGGCTGTTTCTGTTGTTAATGGTTCATATTGATTCAAACTGAATGTCATTTTCATCCCTCCACATAAATAGTTCAGGAAGGAGGCTTTTCACCAATAAGAAAAGCCTCTTTCCATAAGAAAAGAGGCTTGAAGACTGATTTCTTCTCACCTCTTATCTTCCAGAAAGTTTAACTTTCTGTTGGAATTAGCACCGTGCCTTACTGGTGTACCCCAGGCGAATATATCGCCCCATTTCACAATGGTATTACGGTCGGTTGCTGCGGCATCATAGGGCCAAATCCCTCCGCCAACTCTTGATAAGAGACCATATCGATATGGAATTGTCATCAAAAGATTGGTGATTTTGGAAAAGTGAACTTGATGAGAATATTACCAGCATTTATTTTTAGTTGTCAATGCTTTTTTTGAAAAAATTTTGAATTAAGGAATCTATTGAGCAAGGAAAACGAGTCAGGAAGGAACAAAAAATAGGATTTCAAGTAAAACTGTAGGAGGGAGTACAGAAACCGTGGGTAAAAGAGTCAATACGTAGATAAGGCTGCGAAAAAATCCGGATAAAGGGTGTGAAACCGCGGATAAAAGAGCCAAACCGCGGATAAAGGGTGTGAAACCGCGGATAAAAGTGTTCAAACCGCGGAAAAGAGTGCTCAAACCGCGGATAAAGGTTGTGAAACCGCGGATAAAGGATGTGAAACCGCGGATAAAAGAGCCAAACCGCGGAAAAGAGTGCTCAAACCGCGGATAAAGGTTGTGAAACCTCGGATAAAAGAGCCAAACTGCGGATAAAGGTTGTGAAACCGCGGATAAAAGAGCCAAAACCGCGGATAAAGGGTTTGAAACCGCGGATAAAAGAGCCAAACCGCGGATAAAGGGTGTGAAACTGCGGATAAAAGTGTTCAAACCGCGGATAAGAAAGCCAAACCACGGATAAAAGAGCCAAAACCGCGGATAAGAGTGTTCAAACCGCGGATAAGAGTGCTCAACCCGCGGATAAAAGTGTTCAAACCGCGGATAAAAGAGCCAAACCGCGGATAAAAGAGCCAAACCGCGGATAAAGGTTGTGAAACCGCGGATAAAAGAGCCAAACCGCGGATAAAGGTTGTGAAACCGCGGATAAAGGTTGTGAAACCGCGGATAAAAGTGTTCAAACCGCGGAAAAGAGTGCTCAACCCGCGGAAAAGAGAGCCAAACCACGGATAAAAGAGCCAAAACCGCGGAAAAGAGTGCTCAAACCGCGGATAAAAGAGCCAAACCCGCGGATAAGAGTGTCCAAACGCGGAAAGGAGACTAAACCCGAAGGAAATGCACCCACCAAAACCTGGTAGATTCATCCTGCTTTACTCAAATCAGAGTCCAAACCCAAAATTTCGTTACAAATTTTTTTTAGCAAGCCATTGAATTTACTCTAGCTCAAAATGACATGTCACTTTAATAAAAATCAGGCCTTCGATCATTAAAAATCGGAATGTGCTTACGAACCTCGGAAACTTTTTGTAAGTCAATCTCCCCAGTGATTATTTCTTCACTTTCTCCAGCCTCAGCTAGTATTTCTCCCCAAGGATTAATGATCATTGAGTGTCCGGCAAATGTATTTTTCGGGTCATCGCCAACACGATTACATGCGACAACATAGCATTGATTCTCAATTGCCCTTGCCAAAAGAAGTGTGCGCCAATGATTTAGTCTTGCTAGTGGCCATTCTGCAACAACAAATACAACCTTAGCTCCTGAAAGAGTATGTTTTCGAATCCATTCTGGGAATCGAATATCATAGCAAATAAATCCAGAGCAAACTTCCCCTTCTAGTTCAAATAATGAATCTGTGTGCCCTGCTTTTAAGTGAAGGTGTTCATCCATTAATTTAAAAAGATGTAGCTTACTATATTCGTGAATGATATTTCCGTTTCGGTCTGAAATATACATGGTGTTATAAACACCATCACCAGTTACCTTTGCAATAGATCCATTTACGATGTTGACATTATAGGTTTTAGACCAATTTGAAACGAATTCTTTCATGTTTTTACCATTTTGATCACCAATTTCTTCGATTCTCGTTAAATCGTATCCAGTTGTCCAAAGCTCTGGTAACACAATGATGTCCGGCTTTTCATTGGACACAGCTTCTTTTATTTTTGATTCGATATGTTTCATATTTTCATTTGGATCTCCAAAAAAAATGTCCGTTTGAATACATGCTACACGCCATTTCATTTCATTCACTCCCAAAAAAATGAAAATTTTACTTTACATTTTGTTAAATACGATATATGATGTTTGACTAGAATTTCAAGAATTTTTTAAAAGGTGAGGATGGTATGAATTTTGAGTCATCTGAATTGTTAAAAGGCTTACCTACTCAGTTTTTTGCAAGCCTTGCTTTAAAGGTACACAACTATGTGAAAAAAGGGTATGATGTCATTAATTTAGGTCAAGGTAATCCAGATCAACCTACACCCGAACATATAGTAACAGCAATGCAAAAAGCGGTTACAAATCCAGCTTACCATAAATATTCTCCTTTTAGAGGTCAGAGATTTTTAAAGGAGGCAATTTCTACGTTTTATGAAAGAGAATACGGAGTTCAGTTGGACCCTGATGAAGAGGTTGCTATTTTATTTGGTGGTAAAGCTGGTTTAGTCGAAATTCCACAATGCTTGCTGAATCCCGGGGACACTGTTTTAGTACCAGATCCAGGATATCCTGATTATTGGTCAGGGATTGCGCTGGCAAGGGCAAAAATGAAGATGATGCCACTTTTGAAAGAAAATCAGTTCTTGCCTGATTATGATGCAATTTCTGAAAAGGTGAAAGAAAAAGCAAAACTGATGTTTTTAAATTACCCGAATAATCCAACGGGTGCTGTAGCCACAAAAGAATTTTTCCGGGATACTGTTGAATTGGCAAGTAAGCATAATATATGTGTCGTTCATGATTTTGCTTATGGTGCCATTGGATTTGATGGTGTTAAGCCTCCAAGCTTTCTTCAAATAGATGGTGCTAAAGAAGTGGGTATTGAAATTTATACTCTTTCTAAAACATATAATATGGCGGGATGGCGTATTGCTTTTGCTGTTGGGAATAAAAGTGTCATTTCTGCATTAAATTTAATACAGGACCATCTTTATGTTAGTGTTTTTAGTGCTATTCAAGAAGCGGCTAAAGTTGCGTTATTAGATTCACAAAAATGTGTGAAGGATCTTGTTCAAACATATGAATCTAGACGAAATGTGCTCATAAAGGCTATTCATGACATAGGATGGAAGGCTGAAGCTCCTAAAGGTTCCTTCTTTGCATGGCTTCCGGTACCAAATGGATTTAATTCCGAATCGTTTACAGAAGAAGTTTTAGAAAAAGCTCATGTTGCTTTTGCTCCTGGAAAAGGATTTGGAGAGTATGGTGAAGGTTATGTTCGAGTCGGTTTATTGACTGAAGAAGAAAGAATTGTAGAAGCTATTCAAAGAATAAAAGATTTAAAAATTTTATAAAAAATAGTTGACAAGATTTATTTTTCCTGTCATAATCCAAATTAATTTCTAAATTGAATATTTGAAAAAATTGTCATGTAATGCATTCTTATCGAGAGTAGGTGGAGGGACTAGCCCTATGAAACCCGGCAACCGACTTAACCCATTGATAAGGTTAAGCACGGTGCTAAATCTTGCAGCATAGTGCTGAGAGATAAGGATGGGTAAGTTAAGACTATCCAGCCTCTTCTCAAAACTATGTGAAGAGGCTTTTTATTTTGAAAAGGTAAACAGTCATAGTTTATATTCAAGGGACTTCTACGGTAATTTCAGCAATAAAATGAAATATTATCTTTTATTCTGAAATATCAAAAGGATGGTGACAACATGAGTCATGTTATAGCGACATACCTTGTTCATGACCGAAAAGGACAGTTTACAAAAAAAGCAGAGGGAATTGCACTTGGTTTAACAGTTGGTTCATGGACGGACCTCCCTACATTACAAAAAGAACAATTAAAAAAGCATAAAGGGGAAGTCATTGAAATTCAATCTTTACATGAACAAAATCCTAACCTCGGTGAAAAAGGAATAATAAAAATTGCATATCCAGAAATCAATTTTAGTTCAGACTTACCTGCATTGCTTACAACGGTATTTGGAAAGCTTTCGCTAGATGGAGCTATTAAACTATTAGATCTTGAGTTGTCTGAAAATTTTAAACAAACATTACCAGGTCCGAAATTCGGTGTTGAAGGCATACGTGAAAAATTGAATGTGTATGAACGTCCACTTCTCATGAGCATTTTTAAAGGAGTAATCGGCCGTGATATTTCTTACTTGAGAGAGCAATTAAAAAATCAGTTGCTAGGTGGGGTTGATTTAGTTAAGGATGACGAAATTTTATTTGAAAATCCATTAACCCCTCTCGAAAAACGAGTGAAAGCAGGAAAAGAGGTTCTTGATGAGGTGTATCAAGAAACAGGGAAAACATCACTTTACGCTGTAAATCTAACAGGACGAACAACAGAACTAAAAGACAATGCGAAAAAGGCGATTGAAAGCGGGGCAACAGCACTTTTATTTAATGTGTTCGCTTATGGATTAGATGTATTACAAGATTTGGCGGAAGATCCTGACATTTCAGTACCAATCATGGCACACCCGGCCATCAGTGGAGCGTTGGCAGCTTCACCATATTACGGTTTTTCCTATTCTCTTATATTAGGGAAGCTCTTACGCTATGCCGGTGCAGATTTCTCCTTATTCCCATCACCATATGGAAGTGTTGCTATCCCGCGTGAAGAAGCATTAAAAATTGCTGAAAATTGTTTACAAGATGATGATGTAAGACAGACGTTCCCTGTGCCATCTGCCGGAATTCATCCTGGACTAGTACCACAATTAATTGCTGACTTTGGTAAGGAATGTATTATTAACGCTGGTGGTGGAATTCATGGGCATCCAAATGGAGCCATTGGGGGAGGAAAAGCCTTTCGTGCTGCTATTGAAGCAGTACTTAAAGGACATTCTTTACTTGATGAAGCAAAAAATGATGAAAACTTAAAGCTTGCAATTGATTTATGGGGTCACCTTGAGGTGAAAGCATGAAAAAGGTAACAATCATCTGTGATTTTGACGGAACGATCACTAAACAAGATAACATTGTGGCGATTATGAAAAAATTTGCCCCACCCGAATGGGAAAAAATTAAAGATGATGTTTTATCCGAAAAAATCTCCATTCGCCAAGGAGTAGGGAAGATGTTTTCACTTCTACCTTCTCATTACAATTATAAAATTATTGAATACATTTTATCGACAGCTGAAATTAGAGAAGGATTTGAACAATTCGTTCAATATGTAAAAAGGGAAAACATCCCATTTTATATCGTTAGTGGTGGTATGGATTTCTTTGTAAAGCCACTCGTGAAACATCTTGTTAATGAGAATGTCATTTTCTGTAATGAAGCGGACTTTTCAGGAGATTTTATTGAAATCAAATGGCCGTACTCATGTGATGAGAATTGTTCCAATGATTGCGGGTGCTGTAAACCATCTATTATTCGAAAGATTACGACAAAGGAAGATTATGTTGTTGTAATCGGTGATTCTATTACCGATTTAAAAGCAGCACAATGCGCAGATTTTGTTTTTGCACGTGATTTATTATTAGAAAAATGTATGGAATATAATCTTCCGCATCAACCATTTGATACATTTGATGATATTATTCAACATTTAAATCAACTAAAGGAAGTGAGCGTATGATTTACGTTCAAAAAAAATGGGAAGAGCTTGCTGAAATTAAAAAAGAATTGGCACAAAGAGATTGGTTTCCTGCAACAAGCGGAAACCTTGCCATTAAAGTTAGTGAAAAACCACTAAGCTTTTTAGTAACAGCAAGTGGTAAAGATAAACGAAAGCATACAGCTGAAGACTTTGTACATGTTGATGAAAAAGGTAATCTACTAGAAGGTGAAACAGGGAAGCCTTCAGCCGAAACATTGCTTCATGTTGAAGTATTTAATCGAACAAATGCTGGATGCAGCTTACATGTACATACAGTGGATAATAATGTCATATCTGAACTGTATGGGGATCAAGGATTTATTACTTTTTCGAAACAAGAAATTATTAAAGCATTTGGATTATGGGAAGAAGATGCTGAAATTACAGTCCCAATTATTTATAACTATGCACATATTCCGACTCTTGCCAAAGAATTCGCTCAATATGTCAAGGAGGATTTTGGAGCTGTACTCATCCGAAACCATGGGATCACGGTTTGGGGAAAAACCTCTTTTGAAGCAAAAAAATATTTAGAAGCTTTCGAATTTCTGTTTTCTTATCATTTAAAACTAAAGCTTTATCAATCTCTTTATTCAATATCAATTTAATAATATTAACGCTGTGTTGTTAAAGTTTGTAGTTGATTTAGAATGATTGAGCGAAAGGAGCGAGACTCCTGCGGGAAAAGCGAGCCAGGCGAGACCCCACAGTGCGATAGCACGAGGAGGCTCGCGGGTCGCCCGCGGAAAGCGAGCTCCTGTAGTGATATCAACTGATGCATTTAATAGATCAAATTTTTAAGGAGGAAATATCGTATGCCAGTTATTCGTTTACATGAAACAAATGAGAGAATTGAAAATCAAGAGGAAGTTGTCAAATTTTTAGATCAAGAAGGCGTTATATACGAAAAATGGGATATTTCAAAACTCCCTAGTCATCTCGTAGAAAATTATGAATTAACAGAAGAAGACAAAGAAGAAATTTTGGAAGTATTTAAAGAAGAAATTAAAGATATTTCAGAAAGACGTGGATATAAAGCTCAAGATGTAATCTCACTATCCGAAAAAACACCGAATTTAGATCAATTACTAGAAAACTTTAAAAGAGAGCATCATCATACCGATGATGAGGTGCGTTTTATCGTAAGTGGACATGGTGTATTTGCTATTCAAGGAAAAAGTGGAACGTTTTTTGATGTAGAGCTTGAACCAGGTGATTTAATCTCTGTCCCAGAAAACACTAGACACTATTTTACATTACAAGAAGACCGTCGAGTAGTGGCTATTCGAATTTTTGTCACTACAGAAGGTTGGGTTCCGATTTATGAAAAAAATGAAGAAAACTCATTAGCTTAAGGGTACTACGATTTATTTTATATTAAAAAAGCTGTCTCATAAGGGTCTGTCCCCACATATGTAAACCAATATATAGATATTGAACACTTATCTATATACTGAGTTGTGGGGTTTGATCCTTTAGTTTTGAGACAGGCTTTTTTAATATATTAGAATTTATATCATTTTCACGAAGTAATGAATCTATACATATTGTCATTTGATGTCTAGCTCCAAGCGCCATCAGCTTGGGTCGCTTCGGATCTGCTGTGGCTGCGAAAGCCTCCTCGCGGGTCCTCCACTAATAATTTATTCATCCTTTATGCTTAATAGTTTTACCTTCAAATCGTTTTCCATTTCAATTAACTCTTGTTCGGCTTGTTTACGCTTCATTCGACCTTCCTGTTGAATTTTAAGAGTTTCTTGAATGGTTGTTATTAATTGTTCCTGCGTTTTCTTCAATGTTTCGATATCGACAATTCCACGTTCATTTTCTTTAGCTGTTTCAATCGTGTTTGTTTTTAGCATTTCAGCATTTTTCAAAAGCAATTCGTTTGTCGTTTTCGTTACTTGCTTTTGAGCTTCTAACGCACCTTTTTGTCTAAACAATGTTAAAGCAATGGCAATTTGATTTTTCCATAATGGAATTGATGTTAAAATTGATGACTGAATTTTTTCGGCTAATGTTTGGTTTACGTTTTGTACCATCCGAATTTGAGGTGCTGTTTGAATCGTAATTTGTCTACTTAATTTTAAGTCATGTAATCTTTTTTCGAGTCTGTCTGAAAATTGAATAAGATCATTTACTTCTTGAATCATCATTTGGTTATTTGTTTCCTCTGCTTTTTTTCGCATTTCTGGAATAATCTTTGTTTGAAGCTCCTCAAGCTTTAATTCACCTGCTGCAATATATATATTGATTGCATCAAAATATTTTTTATTTTGCTTATAAAGTTCATCAAGCATTTTAATATCATTTAAAAGAGTTAGCTTAGACTGTTCTAATTTTAAAGTAATTCTTTCTACTTGAGAGCTGATTTTTTGATATTTGGATACCATTTCATTTAAGGATCGTGATAGTTTTTTAAATAATCGAGAAAATGGATTTTTCTTCTCTTCTGTTAGTTCTTGTGGATTGACTTCTTCTAATTTTGTCATGAGCTCTTTTAAAATATCTCCTATTGGTCCTACATCCTTTTTCTTAACATGGTCAAGCATGGAGTGAGAGAATTTTGAAAGCTCTGCTTGGGCATTCGAACCAAATTGAACGATCATATGTCGATTCGTATGATCAATTTTTTCTGCAATTTCATATGCTTTTTTCTGATGCTCTTCTGGAAGAACATCAAGAAGGCGTTTGGGTTGATTTGAAGCTTGTGTATTCTCTTCCATAATTGGTGTGATCTCACCAAATGGGTCTTTTAATAATTCCTGTAAACGATCGTCTTGTTTAGGCTGCATTATTTATCACCTCGCGATTTTTTAGCAAATTCAAGCTCGAATTGAAGGTGTTCCATTTCGTTTGATAATACCATTTTTAAATCATTTTCTAAGCTTGTACAAAGCTCCTCTAGCATATCTTTTGATTCTTCTAATGATTTACGCAGTTGTAAATCTTTTATCGGCTGTGAGGATAGTCGAGTATAGGTTTCAGAAAGCTCGACACAAGAATCTAAATGGTAAAAGAAAAAGTTTTCTGCTTGATAAAAACGTTTTGGTTCATGATAAACAGTTTGATATATTCTATTAGCTAAACGATTAATGTCTAATAAAACCTTCCATGTTTGAATTGATCTCGTTTTAAGTAAAACCTTTCGCAAACGATTTAATTTAACCTTTGCTTCTTTTAAATTTCTTTGAATGTAAGCATATTCCCTTCTCGTCAAGCCATTTTTCTTAAGGATAATCCTCTTTTCATTCCACTTTAATCCCCAATACACGAAAATACCTAACAGTATTCCATATATAAAAGATTGAAAAAACGTAAAATTGAATGCAAAAAATAAAATAAGCCATGTAATGACCATTGTCGCAGAGGCAAAAAAGCTTCTAATTATAAATAAGAAAAAACTTTTCATGTTTCGCATCTCCTATTTAAAGGTTTCTAATAATATGTACGTATTGACTTAACGACAAGTTTCGCAATTCTTCATCTTTTTTAACAAAAAACGTGATCACTAACGTTTTTCCACCTATAAATTTGGAATAAACGATAATGAAAATTTTTTCATTATAATAGTTAAACGTGAAACACCATTGATTTTCATATAAGTAGTATATTTTGGTTTTTTTTGAACAAATTAAGAGCACATGAGATTTTCTGTTATCGGTACTATGAAATTCCTCGCTTCTGTTAATTATGGAGGGCTAAATGTGAAAAAATTATTTAAAATTCAAAAGCCAACATTTATTGATAATAATTCATATAAAATTGTGAATCAAAGGCCTGTTCTTGCATCTGAGCACATTTATCAAAATGTCAAATTTATGGAGGATGCTTTTTATCATACAGAGGATTTGCATAAAAAAGAAATAATATTTAATAAAAAACGGTGCATTTTTATGTATTTACATGCCATGATAGATAAAAAAGTTCTAGAATCAAGAGTTGTAAAACCTTTGTTAGAAACGAAAGAAGGGGATATTGAACACACTGTTTCTGTTGTTACAGTGCAGAAGGTCAATGATCTAAATCATGTCAAAATGGCATTAATCCGTGGATACAGTGCTTTATTTGTTGAAAATAGTGATACTGTGTATATGTTTAACGTTCCTTCATCAATTACTCGAAATATTGAAGAGCCATCGAATGAGCAAGTTATTCGCGGTTCCCATGAAGGTATGGTAGAGGAAATAGAGAAAAACCTTCATTTAATTCGAAAAAGAATTGAAAATCCCAATTTAGTTGTCAAATTCCTTACGTTAGGTGAAGCGACGGGGACGAAAATAGCTATTTTATTTATTCAAAACTTAACGAATCCTAGGCTCGTTGATCAAGTAGAGAAACGGTTACGAGCTATCACTACAGATGCCATTCAGACACCTGGTTTTATTGAAGCTTATATAGAAGATAGTACCTTTTCACCTTTTCCACAAATTTTGAATACAGAAAGACCCGATCGTGTTGCATCAATGTTGATGGAAGGTCGAGTGGCATTATTAATGGATGGAAGTGCATCCGCACTCGTTATGCCGGTTACATTTTTTACATTTTATCAATCACCTGATGATTATAATAGTCGATTTTATGCAGGAAGCTTATTTCGCTTATTTCGATTAATTAGCTTTATTTTAGCAATATCACTTCCAGCGATTTATATTGCAACGATTTCATTTCATTTTGAAGTGATTCCAGCTGAGCTCCTTTTTACTGTCAAAAGCTCTCTAGAGAATGTACCCTTTCCACCATTAATCGAAGCGGTCATTATGGTTATTATCTTAGAGCTATTGAAGGAAGCAGCTGTAAGACTTCCTGCACCTATTGCCCAAACAATCGGTGTCGTTGGTGGATTAGTTATTGGGACAGCGATTGTTGAAGCAAGTTTAGTATCCAATATGATGATTATTGTCATTGCTTTAACAGCCATATCTTCCTTTATCGTTCCATCAAATGAAATGAGTGTGACACTTCGGATTATAAGTTTCCCTATGATGTTAGGTGCCTCTATTTTAGGGTATTTAGGAATTGTTTTCATTTTAATGGTTTTACTTATGCATCTATGCCGTCTTGAAACGTTTGGAACACCTTATTTTGCTCCGTTTGCACCATTTCGGGCTCAAGACATAAAAGATACAATTATTCGACTACCTAGGTGGAAAATGAATCAAAGACCACTTGACCCTCATCCACAGGAGTTAAAACAACAATCCATTTCGAGGGAGTGGAAGCAAAATGGAAAGTAATTACCATATAACAAGAGCTCAATTATTTTTTGTTATTGTCCAAACACAAATTGGAATTGGGATATTATCACTCCCCCATGATTTGCACAAGGTTGCTAAAGGAGATAGTTGGATTTCTATCATCATTGCAGGATTAGGGGTTCAACTATCTATTTTCATTTTATACTTTATTTGCAAAAGATTCCCTGATTTAAATTTTTATGAATTTACCCCTAAAATTGTGGGGAAATGGATAGGGGGATTCATCAACAGTATTTATGTTATTTACTTTATATTTATCATTGGATTAATAACAGTTTTATGGACATCTATTTTAAAAGAATGGGTTTATTATCAAACACCAAAATGGATGTTTTATTTAATAGTAGCCTTCATTTTATTATATTTCGCCTCTCAGACGTTACGTGTTATTGCAAGGTTTGATATGTTCGTTTCTGTGTTTCTCGTTGTGTTAATAGCCTTGATTGTCTACTCATTTGGTGATATCGATTTTCGTTATTTATTTCCTATAGGACAATCTGGGGTAAAAGATATAATATCCGGAGCAAACCAAGCATTAGTTGCAATGCTTGGGTTCGATGTTTTACTTTTTGTTTTTCCTCTTGTTAAAGCTGAAAGTAGACAAATTTTAAAGACGATGACCTATGCCAATATATTTGTAACATCTTATTATCTTTTTGTTATCTTAGTGGCGCTTGTTACATTTGCTCCAGAAGAATTAAACAAAATTCCAGAGCCAGTACTTTATATGTTAAAAGCTTTAGCACTTACAGTGATTGAACGTGTCGATTTACTGTTTTTATCCATATGGATTGTATCAGTAGCTACATCGATTACATCCTATGGGTATTTAGCATCAAAAGGGTTAAGCTATTTCTTTCGCAAGCCACATAACAGAATGATATCATTTGTCGCTGTAAGTGTATTTATCATTGCTTTTATACCACAAAACCCTTCACATATTGATTTGTATAGTCAAATTATGAGTTATATTTCCTACTTATATGTGATGATTATACCATTTACTCTATTGATTATTGCTATTATTAAGAAGAAGTTAGGGGAGTCATCAAAATGAAGAGGTATCAAATGGTTTTGTTCATTTTGGTCATTGTTGTCCTGTTATGTGGCTGTTGGGATCAACGGAGATTAAAGCATACAAAATTTATGGTGACAATTGGATTTGATCAGTATGATGAGGAACAAATCGAAGCAACGACAGCCATTAGATTATTTCAAGGAATTGTGGCAGGGGAAGGTGAAGCAATTAATGAGATTGTTTCTGGGAGAGGGTTTACAGTCAGAGATACATTAGTAAGTCTCAATCGAAAAATTGCCGATGATCCTTTACCAATGAAGCTTAAAACGATTCTTGTAAGTGAAGATTTAGCTAAGAAAAATATTTTTGAGCTATTAGATACTTTTTATCGGACACCTGAAACTTCTTTAGAAGCAAGAGTGATGGTTACGAAAGGGAAAACGTCTGATTATATTAATTTAAGAAAGATAGAGGGGACGTTAGTTGGTGAGCATTTAGCAGATTTAGTCATTAGTGCTGAAAATGATTCTATGATTCCTCAACAATCAGCACAAGCTTTACAATCATATTTATATGATGAAGGAAAGGATATCGTTTTACCAATCGTCAAATTAGAAGAAGGAGTAATTGAGTTAGGAGGTCTTGCACTTTTTCATAAAAAAAAGATGACTGGCGAAATTCCTTCTGAGGATTCAGAAATATATATGGCTTTAACAGGTAAAGTGGAACGAGATTTACGATTTACGGAAGAAGTTTCAATCGAAGAAAAAAAGGAAAAAAAGAAAACGCACATCACGATTCGAGTGAAAAAACTAGATCGTAAACTAAAAGTAAAGACCAATAGTCCAGATAAAATAGAGGTAAACATTGATGTCAAATTAAAAGCTGATGCTGTCGAATTTCCACCAGATCATTTAGATTCAAAAGAAATAGTAGAAAGCATTAATAAATCTTTAAGTAAAACCTTTACCGAAAGAGCTAAAACAGTGGTTCAAACATTGCAAGAGGCAAATTGTGATGGCTTTGGAATTGGACGTGAATTAATGGCGTATCACCCGAAAACGTGGGAAAAAATTGATTGGAAGAAGACGTACCCCGAGATTAAAATAAAACCGAAGATTGAAATAGAAGTTACCGGTGGAGGATTAACCTATTAGATATAAAAAGAAAAACAAAGGCGACTGAAGAGCGTCGAACGAACGGGAGGCTCTCCCGCATTGAGAAAAAGGAGACACCCGCGAAAGAATAGAGCGGATGTCGACTTATCGTAGGGAAGGGAGAGGATCGTTCGCTAGACGCTAGGAGCCGGAGCTAGACAAAACCGAAAAGCAGAGGCGACTGAAGAGCGTCGAACGAACGGGAGGCTCTCCCGCATTGAGAAAAAGGAGACACCCGTGAAAGAATAGAGTGGATGTCGACTTATCGTAGGGAAGGGAGAGGATCGTTCGCTAGACGCTAGGAGCCGGAGCTAGACAAAACCGAAAAGCAAAGGCGACTGAAAAGCGTCGAACGAACGGGAGGCTCTCCCGCACTGAGATAAAGGAGACACCGCGAAAGAATAGAGTGGATGTCGACTTATCGTAGGGAAGGGAGAGGATCGTTCGCTAGACGCTAGGAGCCGGAGCTAGACAATACACCCGTTTAAAAGCATCAGCCGCTGTAAGTGAAATCCTCATTTTTAATATGAAAAAAGGTGTCCAAAAATTGTATAGAACCATTTTGGGACACCCTTATTTTTGTATTAAAAATTTTTCGAGTATTTTTATCAAAATAAGAAAAAGATGTCTAAATTTGCGATTCTATTTACAAATATAGTAGAATCTGTAATAATACTTTAGGGCGTTACATGGGTGTTAGGAGGGAGGCTTCATCAATGGATTATATTCTATTAAAAGAACAGCTATGTACTGAAATTTCTTTGAAAAGAGAAAAGTTAATCAAAATAGCTGAATTAAAGGGTCTCACTAGTTCAGAAACCATTCAAATTAGCCAGGAATTGGACATGCTTTTGAATACATACCAGCGCTTAATGTTAAAAAAAACCCAATATTTTATAACAAATGTTTCAAACAGTAAGTTCGTAAATGATTCTATATTACAGACAATAGAAAAATAATATATAATATAGAATAACTCTCGATGCAATACCTAGCCCTAATCTACAAAATAATAGAGATTGATTGAAAGTATTTATTTAGTGAATTGTTGATGTGATGAATGAATTTCATGACATGTTTATTAATATAGTATCATCCGATGTAACAAGTCGAATTAGAGCTTACGACTTGTCTTTTTTTATTTTTAGAATAAAAAAAGAGGCTGTCTAAAAAGTACAGCCCTTTTCATTGAAAATTAAATTCGGTTGATTTTATTTCGGTGGCGGACGCTTTCCGCGGGCACGGCCTGTCTAGCTTCGGCTCCTAGCGTCTAGCGAACGAGTCTCTCCCTCCCCTACGATAAGTCGATATCTGCTCGCTTTTCTCGCAGTATCTCCTTTATCTCAGTGTGGTAGAGTCTCCTGTTCGTACGACGCTGGGCAGTCGCCTCCGCTTTTCTATTAGCCTCCTCGACTCGCATGCTTGTCTGTGGGGTCTTCGGCTCGTGCTGTTCCCTAAAGGATAGCCGCCACCTTCACTTTAATCAACCAATCACCATTACAGATTCTTTCTCCCCAGACTTTTTTCAGGACTTATCGGACAGCCTCTATCAAATCTTTTCTATTATATTAAGAAGATAAGAATTTGATGTGAAATTGTTATTATGATAAGTGAATATCGAATGGTTGAGGTTTTCTTATGATCGGTAGTGTTATTGTGACACACGTTCCTTTATTAATTTCACTTTCTATTTCAATATTTCCATTATACATTTCCGTAATTCTTTTACAGATGGGAAGCCCCAAACCAGTTCCGTAATCTTTCAAAGTAAAAAACGGTTCAAAGATTTTAGATAAATATTGGGAAGGAATTCCTTTCCCTGTATCTTTAAATGTCATAATCGCATATTGATTGTTTGTATAAAGGGAAATATGTAAAGCGCCTCCATTTTCCATTGCATCAATGGCATTTTTAGATATATTAAAAATCACCTGTTTAATATGATCTTTTGTACAATTAATCCAAATTTCGTTGTTATCTAATAAGTCAAAATGAAGTTTAATATTGGACAATTCACATTCAGATTCGATAATTGGTGTAACTTCTTTTAAAATCTCAACTAAATTAAATGGTTTATGATTATGAGCTAGTGGTTTTCCTAATAGTAAAAATTCACTAGCAATTTCTTCAATCCGCTTTACTTCTTTTTCAATAATGGAAAAATATTGTTGATCCTCTTTAGATTTATATTTCTCCTTTAATAGTTGTAGAAAGCCACTAATTCCAGTTAAAGGATTACGTATTTCATGTGCCGTACTAGCTGCAAGTGTTCCAACAAGTTCAAGCTTCTGAGCTTCAGCTTTGATTCTTTCTAATTTCGCTTGTCTATGCAATAAATAGTATTGAATAAGTATAAAAATAATGTTGAAGAAAACAAAAATAATAAAACAGTACAAGAAAACTGATTTTTGCAATTCATGAATATTAACAGGGATTAACTTAGCTTCAAGTGACCAAGGTAGCTCGTGTAAATCTTCCTGTATTGTCGAAATATTTTTAGTTAATGGCTCAGCACCCGATTCAAAAATGATTTTTTCATCAACATCTTTGACTTGAATATATAATTCAGGACTTAAAACATTCATAATATTTTTTAAATAATCGACACGTAATGTAGCAACAAGTAAGTTAGTAACAGAACCTGTATCATCTAAAATTGGTGTACATAAGGTAATAATATAGTGATTTGAAAACCTTCCAATAAAAGCTTCGGATATTGCCGTTTTTTTCAGATTAACTGCATCTTGAAAGTATGGTCGATGATTAATACTAAAGGTTGGGTCATACCATCTTGTCCCAACTTGAAAATATCCATTTACATCGACTATGTATAAACCTGAAAATCGAGGCTCTTCTTTATATATTTTCGTAAGTAAATCCTTCATCTCATTTTTAGACTCTACTTTATTTAAAAAGATAGCCATTGTTTCGATTTTTGCCTTTGTTTCTCCTATTAAGCTATCAATTTGTTTTTTATGAATATATAACATTTCTAAGGCTTTCTTTTCATTTTCTTCCCTTATTAGTTCTTCTTCTCTTTCCCAAACCATTAAAGCTAGAATAAAAGTTGGAATGAAAACTAAACATACATAAAGTATAATTCGATTCATTTTACTCTTAATTTTCATTTGCCTTCCCTCTTTTGTTTCCAACTTATAGTATTATAGCATACTATTTTATTTTTGATGAAAAAATGGAAAATAAAAGATGTGAATTGGTAAAAAAGATTGAAAATGGAAATGGATAATTTTACAATCGGTATATGAAACAGGTAAAATGAGGTGAACTCTGTTTGGAGAAAAAACGTTTAACGATTGTTGAGACGAGTGATATACATGGTCATATATTTCCTTATTATTATTCCAATCATTCTTATAAACCAATTGGACTCGGTCTAATTTCTTCTTATTTAAAGAAGCTTCGAAAAGAAGAAGAATCTATATTAGTCATTGATAACGGGGATTTGATACAAGGTACTCCTCTTACGCTCTATTATGTTAAACAAATGAATTATCTACCTAATCCAATGATTAAAGCTTTAAATGAATTAAAATATGATGTAGCGGTAATAGGAAATCATGAATTTAACTATGGATTAAAAGTATTACAGAATGCAATAGACGGCTCTTCTTTTCCATGGTTATCTTGTAATATTCTATCAAGTCTAACAAAACAGCCGTATTTTGGAAAACCATATATAGTTAAGAAATTTGATGATTTAAAAATAGCAATACTTGGTGCTACAACACATTACATCCCAAATTGGGAAGACCCTAATCACATTAAAGGATTAGAATTTGTTGATGCCTGTCAAGCAATTAAAAAATGGGTGAAAATCATTCAGGAGGTAGAAAATCCTGATTTTCTCATCGTTTCCTATCATGGTGGAATTGAACGTGATCTTCATACAGGTGAACCAACTGAAAAACTTACGGGTGAAAATCAAGCATATGAAATTTGCCAAAAAGTTGAAGGTATTGATTTATTATTAACAGGTCATCAACATCGAAAAGTAATTGGAAACGTAAATAATATAACAATTGTTCAGCCTGGCTCAAATGGTTCAGCTTTAGGAAAAATCACAGTAGAATTTCTGAAAGTGGATGGTAATTGGAAGACTAAATCGATTGACCCTGAGATTATAGAGTTTCATCAAGAAGAAGTGGATTCATCATTACTTCAATTGATTAAGGATTATGAAGAAGAAACACAAAAATGGCTTGATCAAATAATTGGACATGTAGAAGGGGATATGCATATTCATGACCCGTTTCAAGTTCGTATAAAAGAACATCCATTTATAGAATTTGTCAACAAAGTACAAATGGATGCTACGAATACTTCGATTTCCTGTACCGCGCTATTTACGGAAGAGGCTAAAGGATTCCATCAAACGATAACGGTTCGAGACATTGTATCGAATTATATTTTTCCCAATACATTAAAGGTGATAGAAGTAACAGGGGAGGATATTAAACTGGCATTAGAAAAATCAGCCACTTATTTTTCGATTGAAAATGGAGAATTAATCGTAAATCCTTCTTTTTCTAAACCGAAGCCACAGCACTTTAATTATGATATGTGGGAAGGAATTGAATATATACTAGACATTCAAAAACCGATCGGAAATAGAGTCGTGAAACTAAAATATGCTGGAGAGCCTATAGATATGAAGAAAAAATATCATGTTGTCATGAATAACTATAGAGCCGGTGGCGGTGGAGAATATACGATGTTTAAAGGTAAAAAAGTAGTCAAAGATGTTCCAGTCGATATGATTGAAATCATGATTAATTACATTTTACAAAGCCCATATGTAAAAGCTACATGCAATCATAATTGGAAAGTAATATGGTAAGAAGGGGGTAACTTGACAAACGATATAAGTTTCATTATTATTTTTTTGAATTCAAGATAAAACTGAAGGATTGATTGACATGATGAAAAATGAAGATAAATCTCTTAAATTATTTGTCGTTTTATCAAAAGCCTATCGTGAAATACATGATTACGTAAATAAACATATTCAATCTTACGGTCTTAATCCAACTGAATTTGCTGTATTAGAGCTTTTATATCATAAAGGTGATCAGCCTTTACAAAAAATTGGTGAAAAAATTTTATTGGCAAGTGGAAGTATTACGTATGTAGTTGATAAGCTTGAGGAAAAGGAACTATTAAAACGAAAAGCATGTGCAAAAGACCGTCGTGTTACATATGCTAGCATAACGGAAAAAGGAACACAATTTATGGATGAAATTTTTCCAAAGCATCAAAAATTAATTGAACAAATGATGAGCGTCCTTACAGATGAAGAAAAAGAAACTGTCGTTCAACTGCTTAAAAATGTTGGTTTGAGTGTGAAAAAATTAGATCAGTAGGAAAAGAGGATTTCTCAAGATTTGAGAAATCCTCTTTTTTTGTATAAGGGAGGGAAAGCTTATAATTATGGAGCTGTATTTTCCGTTGTTCCATAAGGTAAAATTAAAATTTCAACGCGTCTGTTTTTTTGTCTTCCTTCTGGTGTACTATTGGATGCTACAGGTTTAAATTCCCCAAATCCTTTTGCGCTAAACATTTTTGGATCTAGCTTATCATTTTCCAAAATAATTTTCATAAAGTTAACAGCTCTCATTACACTTAAATGCCAGTTTGAATCAAATTGAGCATTTTTAATTGGAACATTATCAGTATGTCCACTAATGACAACATTCCTTGGCGGATTCATTACGAGTAAATCTGATATTTCTCGTGCAAGTTCAACGTCTTTTGGACGAATCTCTGCTTTTCCTGAATCAAATAAGATGTCATCTAAAATGGTAATTAAAAGACCTTCATCAGTTAACGTTGTTTGTAATTTATTATTTAATTGATTTTCAACAATATAGGTGTTGATTTTTTGCTGTATATTTTGTAATTGTTCCTGTTCTTGAAGTTGTTCATTTTCTGGTGTTCTTTTTTCTTGTATTTCATGCTCATATGGTTCTGGTAAAGCGTTTGGGTATTGTAGTAATCCCGTTCCGCCAGTAAGGTTAGCATTAAAAGCACTTGCTAGCTGACGAAATTTTTGGGCGTCAATTGAACTCATACCAAATAACACGATAAAAAGAGCTAATAATAATGTTAGTAAGTCGGCATAAGGAATCAACCAGGTTTCATCAATATGATGATCCTTTTTCTTTTTTCGACGATTAGCCATTTCGGTTCACACTTTCTTCTAATATCGCTTTTCGCTCTTTATCCGGTAAATAAATTGCTAGTTTTTGCTCAATCGCACGTGCGGATTGACCTTCTAAAATAGAAAGAATTCCTTCGATCATTACTTGACGAACAATTATTTCTTGTTTCGATTTTCTTCTTAGCTTGTTGGCAAATGGGTGCCATAGTACATATCCAGAAAAGATACCAAATAAAGTAGCGACGAACGCTGCACCAATTGATTTTCCAAGCTCTTCAACATTTTCTAAGTTTGTTAAAGCAGCTATTAAACCAACTACGGCTCCAAGTACACCTAATGTAGGGGCATATGTACCAGCCTGTGAAAAAATTTGAGCTCCTCCCTCATGTCTGTCTTCCATCGCTTCAATTTCTTCTGTCATGACATCGCGAATAAATTCAGCACTTTGACCGTCTACAGCCATACTTAATCCATTACGTAAAAAAGGATCATCAATCTCTGGAAGCTTTGCCTCTAAAGCTAATAAACCTTCCTTTCTCGCAATTTGGGCCCATTCTGAAAACATAGGGATAAGCTCTTGGATTGTAATCATCTTCTTCTCTTTAAATAAAATGCCAAAAAGCTTTGGTACACGTTTTATTTCACTTGTAGGAAAAGCAATGACAACAGAAGCTATTGTCCCAAGAAAAATAATGACAATAGCTGCTGGATTAATTAGAACGCTAAATTCGGCTCCTTTTAAAAGCATTCCGAACGTTACCGCAATTATTCCTAAGAGTAAACCAAATAATGATGTTTTATCCATAAGCATTCATTCCTTCTTTGTAGTGTCTATCTAATTCATTTATCGACCAATCCTCTAAATATTTTAGTATCTTCTATCGTTTTGTCAAAAGCAATCAAAGAATCAGAACAATTGACTAGTCATTCTCATTCTTTTGGCGGAGTATAGAGAAAAGAAAGGTTAGTATAATGAAAAAAAACGGAGGTGCTTAAAATGAAAATCTATGAAGTCTGGTTAAAAGCATACCATTTAAAAGAAATGAAGGATTTTTATACAAACCAACTCGAAATGGATTTAATATCTTCAGATGAATCCTATTTTAGCGTGATGGCAGGTGCGACAAAGCTTATTTTTGAAAAGGTTGAAAAAAATCCTAACTATCACCTTTGCTTTCGAACAAACCTAGACTATTTTAATCATATAATGAAAAAGCTTCTACCTTTCAACCTATTCCTTTCTAATGAAGAGGGAGAGATTAGTATGCATTGGAAAGGGAAGCAAGCCTACTTTAAAGACCCTGATGGTAATATACTTGAAATGCTTGAAAGACCTTTTATCCATCAAGGTGACGCTCCGTTTGGATGGTTTGATGTTTCAGAGGTAGGCATGCCTGTTGAAAATGTCGGACATTTTCAAGAAGAATTAAACACATATGTAAAAGACGCATTTTCGGAAAAAAGTGATACATTTGCTTTTTATGGGGATGAAGAAGGAGTCTTTGTCGTTGTTCGTAAAGGTCGTCCTTGGTATCCAACTGAAATCGGTGCAACGATTCACCCTATTAAAGTAGTCGTATCAGGAAAACTAGAAAAAACCTTTAATTCAAATAAATATCCATATCAGATTGTTGTAAAAAAAGAATGGAATGAGAAGCTTCCCGCTGTACAATTTCGGATGGCTCGTCATACAAATCAGTTAGATCAAATCATCAACTTTTATGAAAAAGGGTTAGGTTTAAAACGAGTCGGGGAATTTTATAACCATGAAGACTATGACGGGGTTATGTTTGGGCTACCAAATCAAGCATATCATTTAGAATTTACACAATTTAAACAGAAAACGGAAGTATCGGTTCCTTCTAAGGATGACTTGCTCGTTTTTTACTTCCCAAATCGAATGGAACGAGATTTTATTGCAAAACGATTACTTTCCATGGGATATCAAAAAACTGAACCAGATAATCCGTATTGGAAAAGGGGAGGAATTACATTTGAAGACCCAGATGGATTTGGAGTTGTTTTAATGAATTCGGCTGGGTTAACAAAATGAAAGGGGCTGTCCAAAAAGTCAGCCCCTTTCATAGTGAATTTGATTCGGTTGATTTTATTTCGGTGGCGGACGCTTTCCGCTTTTCGGTTTTGTCTAGCTCCGGCTCCTAGCGTCTAGCGAACGACCCTCTCCCTCCCCTACGATAAGTCGACATCCGCTCGTTCCTCACGGTATCTCCTTTATCTCAGTGCGGGAGAGTCTCCCGTTCG
>Ga0180433_10001554_pt1 | contig 38108 bp, 38 predicted proteins | sample SS_ome_8_FD_132980 | JGI IMG/M metagenome (GOLD analysis project Ga0180433, IMG submission 132980) | Hypersaline lake sediment archaeal communities from the Salton Sea, California, USA - SS_1_D_1 metaG | ecosystem: Environmental > Aquatic > Non-marine Saline and Alkaline > Hypersaline >... | reverse complement strand
TTGCCCGGCTGCCCCGCGGCCATTGCCGCTGCCAGCAGCCAGAAACCGGCCAGTACGAACAGCGCTGTCTTTTTCATAGGAGTTATGTAATATATTTGACCGCTGATGTCAAATCCATAGAAGAGAAATCATCAACGGTCGAAAAGGTTATTTACAATCAGTCCTGTGGTATAATCCAGAATGGCCAAAAAAAGAACCTCCTTCCTCCTGGCCCTCTTCGGGGTATTGCTGGGCGTTCCCTTCCTGTGGCTGCTGGGCCGGTTTTACACCCTGGGCGGAAACCAGCGGATGATCGTTCCTCTTCTGCTTTTGAAAACCTTCGGGCTGGGCTGTTCCTACCTGCTGGTGCTCGGATCCCTCGATGCGCCGGTCTTCAACCGTTTCTGCCCCCGGGGCAAGTGGTTTGACTGTCACCGGGTGATCGAATCCCCCGCCGGAAAACCCCTGGGTCTGGTTCATATGGCCGACCTGGGCATCCTCTACTTCGGCGGCTCTCTGCTGCTGCTCGGCTGGTCAGCCTGCGCGGGCCATCTCTACCACCATATCATCTATCTCGGAATACTGAACCTCGCCGCTCTGCTTTATACGCCTTTCTCTGTTCTGTACCAGGCCCTCAAGGTCAAAAAATGGTGCGCCATCTGTCTTCTGGTACTGCTGGTTTTCTGGCTGGAGTTCAGCCAGTTTTTCCCCTATCTGTTCCAGTACCCCGTCCAGACCCAAATCACCCCAGAACTTCTGGTCCCCCTGCTTGCATTCTTCGCCCTGACCGGTGCAATCTGGCTGGTCATCCGCTGGGCGCTGGGCAGGATTTACCGCCGGCCAGCTTAACCGGAATCTTTGGTTTTCTTTTTCTCGGCCTTGGCCCGGGCCTTGCGCCATTTTTTCAGATTTTTCTGATCTGTCTTGATCGCTTTTTTATCCGGGGAAGCAGGGACGGTGACCGGTGCCGAACCGTCTTCGGATGCTTCCGGCCGGGGAACCATCGCCCGGGACCGCTGCTTCTCTTTGCGACGAGCGCGGACTTTCTGGATAATCAGATCCGCCAGACGCTTACCGAACTGGGCGATGAAGCCGGTCACTACCAGGGTGACCACCCATTTGACCGCTGAGGGGATCTTTTCCGATTGAAAAAACTCTTCCAATATCACCGGCTGGTTCCTCCCTTGGGAACCCGGGGGTTAAAAAGAGGAGCCACCTCGGGTGACGGTAGGCGGGGGGATGGGATCCCCCGCCGGGTCGGACTTGCCCCCCAGCAGGGAAATCAGGATCAGAACGATGATCACCGCCAGCACAATCCCCCCGGCGGCGATCGCAATCATCTGCCAGAAGGCCGACCGGGTTTCGGCGCTGGCCTCACTTTCCAGTTTGTCCAGCTTTTCCCCTATCTGGGTGATTTTTTTCTCGCTGTTTTTGACCCGGGCCATCTCTTTGCCCACGGCCGGGTCCGGGGGGGTGTCCCGGGCCAGTTTCTTCCCGAGTTTTTCGTAGTACCCTTCGATCTCCCGATTCATTGCCTCCTGCTTACCGGTCGCCCGGCGAATCTCTTCCCGGGTGTTTTTCAACTCCTTTTCCAGCTTATCAAGGGTTTTTTTCTCCTTTTTCACCACCGCGTCAATTTTTTGCTGGAGCTTTGCCGCCGCCTCTTTTTCGGGAGCCAGCCGTTCCCTGGTTTTCTTCAGGGCCTCCTTTTGATCCTCGAGTTCCTTTTGCAATTCTTCCTTCTCCATTCCCACCGCGTCAATTTTCTGCCGGATCTCCTTTTTCTCCAGGTCGCTTTTCTGATCTTCCTGGAGCCGGCTGCTGTACTGGTCCCGCTGCCGGTTGAGATCGGAGATCCTCCGGTTGATGTCTTCCAGGCCGGATTCGGTCTTTTCGACCTCCTTTTCGTACCGGCTCACCTGGAAGTCCTTTTCCCGCTTCTCGGTTTCCGCCTCCGCTTTCTCGGACCGGTACTGGCCCTTTTCCTTCTGGATTTCCCCTTCGGTTTTTTCTTCGGCTTTCCTCAATTGATCCAGTTGGTCCGACAGCTGGCCGGCGATTTCCCGGCTATCGGATATCAACTTCTTCAGATTCCCGTAGGCGGAAAGATCGATTCGGGATTCCCAGGCTTTTTTACCCAGGGCCATCCACTCCCGGGACTGCCCGTCCTGGAGTTTCTGCAGTTTTCGTCTCTCCCGCAGCATCATGGTCCTCCGTTTGAATTCGGCGAACCCTTTACTGAAAATTTTTTTAATCCCCATATTGATCCTCCCGTCCGGCTGTAATTCTATGGATACAAAGATACCATTTTGATGCTTTTTTATCAACCGGCCGGACAGGACCTAAAATTCGCAATTCTTGGAAAAAAATTTCAAATCCCTCTATAATAGTCCCAGTAAGACCATTGTTGGAGGATGCCATGAAAACGATTGTAATCCTGACACTGCTTTTACTGTGGGTACCCGGGGTCGGGGATCCGGCCCAGAACCTCAAACTCCTCACCATCAAATCCCCCGCAGGTGATGAAAGTTTTGACGATCATTTGCTGATCAACCTGGAAACCGCCGCGGACATCGCCGAAAGCCTCATCCGGGACATCTCCGCCAAAGCCCGGGCGGATATTGAATTCACCACCGTCGATCACCGGGCCATCGCCCAACTGGGCCGGGTTCGAAATCAGAAAATCAGGTGGACCCACCGGGTTACCGGCAACAACTTCCTCATGGTGCCCTGCGCGGCCGCTGACCGGGCCCTCATCTACCAGCTGATCGATGAAATGGTGCCCCGCCCCGGTTACCAGATCGCCGTCGTGGACCCGGATTCCCGCGCCATCCTGAACAGTGCCGAGGTCACTTTCCTGGCTCTCCCCGATTTGACGGTGGTCATGCAGTATCCCGTTAACATCCCCCCGGACCATCCCTTCGGAGACCGGGTCCTTTTGCATATCCGAAACAACGGGTCGGTAACCGCCAGCATGTTTACCCTGGAGGTGGTGGTAAGTTCCGAACCGGAAATCCCGGTCCGACCGGTTCCCTATACCGAAGACTTCCAGGGACTTTCCCGTCTCCACAAGGGGAAGGTGCAGATCGATTCGCTGAATCCCGGGGAATCCCGGGAAATCCGTCTGGACCCGACAGCCAGCCTTCCCCCGGGCCTCAATCCCGGCAAATTCTACCTGGCCGCGGTGATCGACGCCGCCGACCAGGTCCGGGAAACCGACGAAAAAAACAACGTTCACCGGGGATTTTTAATGGTTACCTTTCCTCTCCCGGAGATGGTCACCATCGCACTTCCCGCCACCCGGCTGATCTATCAGCCGGCGGTTTTCGATGTCCAGGTCATCAGCCAGGCAATGACCATCTCCCGGAAGAATGAGTGGCGGAAATGCAATATCCGGCCCCACCTTTTTCAACTGAGGCATGCCAGCTGGAAGGATTTTCACTGGGAAATCGATACCATTGCCCACCAGGTCTGGCGGGTGAGCGGGGCGGAATTCTGCAAACGGGGAGGCGATGCCCGGGAATTACGGATGACCATGCGGGTGACCGGCGGCAGTGATTCCACCGTTCCGGACCGGGTGATCCTGTTGCTGGAAAATGCCCGGATGGAATACCAACCCGGGGACAAGCGCCTGCGAATCACCAGTTACGGCGACATGCTCATCCACGTTCCCTTCTGGTCTGCCGGGGTGTTGTCCAACCACCTCTTCCATATCGGCTCCCAGCTTTGGGATAATTTCTTTTTGGAGATCAATGCCCGGGACCGGACGGTCTCCCGCGTAACCGGGGGAGATTTCCTTCAGCCGGCGGAATCCTCGGAGAAGCTGGATGTTGCCTTGGTCATGGAAGAAAAATAAAAAAAAATTTTTTTCCTTGACATCTGTCCGAAACCGGGTTATTCTACTATTGTTATAGTTTACTATTACAATAATTTTCTGTACCAATAGTTGTATTGGAGGGCAAACAGGATGATTGATTTTCACCTGGATCCAAAAAGCGGCGTCCCCTTTTACCGTCAGATCATTGACCAGATACGGTACGGAATCGCCACCGGCAACCTGAAAGTCGGAGAACAGCTTCCCACGGTCCGGTCACTGGCGGTTCAGCTCAAGGTCAACCTGAACACCGTGACCAAAGCCTACAAGGAACTGGAAATCCAGAACATCCTGGAAAGCCAGCAGGGTACCGGCACCTTTATCGGGACGGCCCGGCTGCAGATTCCCCTCCGTGAAAAAAGGAATAAATTAAAATCGATCTGCAAAGAATTCATGAATATCGCATCCAACTACGGTTTTTCCATAGAAGAATTGATCGCCGAATTAAATGACATGAAAGGAGGCTCCAGATGATCTTTTCCCTGGAAGACAGACATTATTTCAACCCGGTTTCCGTCGCCCTCTTCCTTATTCTGACCGCCCTGGCCGCATCTCTTTACCTGCCGGGGATCATCGATCCGATTCCGGCGGGACTGATCGTGCTCCTGGCCCTGTCCATCAGCCAGTCGGTGAGGATGGCCCGGCAATGGGAGAAGGCGGTGGTACTGCGGATGGGAAAATTCAGGGGACTGCGGGGACCCGGGCTCTTTTTGATCATACCGGTCATCGACTGGGTCTACCGTTACATCGACCACCGGATACGGGTCACGGACTTCAAGGCCGAGCAGGCCCTGACCAAGGACACGGTTCCGGTCAATGTCGATGCCGTAGTTTACTGGATGGTATGGGACGCCGAGAAGGCGGCCCTGGAAGTCCAGCACTACCAGCGGGCCGTATCCTATATTTCCCAGACCAGCCTGCGGGATATTATCGGCAAACACCGCCTGTCGGATCTTCTGCAGAATCGTCGAAAAATCTCCCAGGACCTGCAGCAGATCCTGGACGACTTCACCAATCCCTGGGGAATCACCTGCCAGAGCGTGGGCATCAAGGATATCATCATCCCCATCGGTCTGTCCAATGCCATGAGCAAACAGGCCCAGGCGGAACGGGAAAGGCTGGCCCGGATCATTCTGGGAACGGCGGAAACCGAAATCGCCGAAAAATTCTCCCGGGCGTCAAAAGAGTATCAGGATAATCCGGTGGCCCTTCAGTTGCGGGGCATGAACATGCTCTTCGAGGGACTCAAGGAAAAGGGTTCCCTGGTGATCGTTCCCAGTGCCGCCCTGGAATCGATGAACCTGGGAGCCGTCGGCGGGCTGACCGCTCTCACCCGCACCGAGGCGACCGCGGGACGCGGTAAAGAAAAGGATAAACCTTCATCCCCCACCCCTCCTCCGCCTCAAAAAGGCGGTAAAAAAACCGCCACCCCTTCTGGAAAATGAGCAAATCGGCGTTCTGGGTGCTTGCGTTCCTGATCACCCTGACGGTCCTGCCCGGGTCCGCGGAGGTGGACATCCTGGGGTACCTGGAAAACCGCTTTTACCTGATCCACAACGGGGAAGAGTCCGGACCGGACATCCCCGAAACCTTCAATCTGGCTTACTATAACCGGGTCCGGACCCGGCTCAAGGCCCAACCGGCCCGCGAGGTGACGGTTCACCTCGCGGTGGATTTCTTCTCCTTCCAGGGAATCTTCACCTCCCCCCTGGGCACCACCGCCGAAACCGGGGAAACCGGTTCTGAAAATCCCGATATCCGGATCAACCTTGACCGGGCCTACGTGGACCTTCACTTCAAGTCCTTTGACCTTACGGTGGGAAAACAGCGGGTGGCCATGGGGGTCTCCTACCTGTGGGCCCCCCTGGATGTATTCAACCGGATCAACGTTTTTGAACCCAAGGAAGAAAAGCCCGGAGTGAACGCGTTCCGGCTCTACGTTCCTTTGGGAGACTTTTCCAGCATCACCGGCATTTTCTCCCCGGAGGACCGGTTTGGCACTTCCAAATCCGGATTGCGGATCAAGACCCAGGTGCTGGGGACCGGACTGGGATTTTCCTTCATTCATGACGGGATCCGCGAAACCGCTATCTACGGACTGGATCTGAGAGGAGAGAATTTTCTGGGCTGGTGGATCGAAGTCGGAGCCTTCATCGGGCAGGAAGAAAAGGACCTGAAAACCGTGCTGGGTTTCGACTATACTTTCCCCCTGGGAATGGGTCTTTACTGGCTCAATGAATTTTACTACGATTCCAGCGGCGCCACCGACCCGGAGCTTTACCGGTTTGACTCCCTTCTGGAGGGGAACCGGTTCACCCTGGCCCGATTGTATTTTTTTTCCATGCTTCGCTACGGTTTCAGCGATTTCATTTCCGGAACCCTTGCCTATATCGGCAACTGGACCGACGGCAGTTACATTATCAACCCGGGATTTCAGTACGACCTCTTCCGCAACACCTCTGTTTCGGCGGGCTTGTATCTGCCCTTCGGAAACGCCGGAGGCGAACTGAACCGTACGGATCGAAGCGTTGTCTATTTATGGCTGAAAATATATTTTTAAACCAAGGAGGTACCACCATGACCTTGTTGAAACTGGAACATATATCCAAGGAATACCACAGCAACCGGCTGTCTGTACAGGCCCTCAGGGATGTGTCCTTTACCGTCCAGCCCGGAGAATTTCTATCCCTCGCCGGACCTTCCGGTTCAGGCAAGACCACGGCATTGAATCTGATCGGCTGCCTCGACCAACCCACCGCCGGAGACCTGTACATCGAGAAAACCAACGTCGCTTCCCGGTCCAAGTCCGAGCTGGCCATGCTCCGACGGATGCACATCGGTTTCGTTTTTCAGACTTTCAACCTGATCCCCATCCTGACCGCCTTTGAAAATGTGGAATTCCCCCTGCTTTTGAAGGGCGACCTGTCGACCGATGATCGGCGAAAACGGGTGCGCGGGATCCTGACCGAAGTGGGACTGGGGGATCTCATGGACCGCAAACCGGCGGAGATGAGCGGCGGACAACAGCAACGGGTGGCCATCGCCCGGGCCCTGGTGAAGGAACCGAAATTGATTCTTGCCGATGAACCCACCGCCAACCTGGATTCCGACACCGGCAAGGAAGTCCTGAAATTGATGAAAAAACTCAACGAAAACCAGGGGGTCACCTTCATCTTCTCCACCCACGATCCCATGGTCATGGAATTTGCCCGGCGGATCATCCGGCTGAAAGACGGTGAAATCCAGCGGGACACCCGGGGGAATTGATCATGGCATCCCTGATCAAGCTGGCCTTTAAGAATATCTTCCGGGCCAAGAAACGGACCGTGATCACCTTTTCTACAATATCGGTGGGCCTGGCCCTGCTGATCATCGCCATCAGCCTGCTGAACGGAATAGACAAACAGTCCATCTCCAACATCATTCACAGCCAGACCTCCCATCTCAAGTTGTTCCGGGAAGGATATTTTGAGAAACGGGAAGACCTGCCCCTGAACCTGACCATCCAAAATCCGGAACAGTTCTATCCCCGGATCAAGGCCCACCCCCTGGTCAGGGAAGTGGAAAGTCGCATCATGTTCGGGGCCTCCCTGATCAAAGGCATGGATGAACTGCCCTGCCTGGGAGTGGCCTGCGAGCCCCAGTCCAATCCCCGCATTCTGAACATCAAGGATTCTCTGGTGGCGGGCGAATGGATCTCCACCGATCACCCCGGCATGGTCATCGGGGCCGACCTGGCAGAGGATATCGATCTTGAGGTGGGCGATGCCATCACCATCCGCATGATCACCTCCTCCAAGGGAGAACCCTACAGCTGGAATGCCCTGGATATGGAAGTGCTGGGGATATTCAACTCCGGCAATCCCACCGTGGATACCAACCGGATCATCCTTCCCCTGAACTTTGCCCAGCAGGCCCTTTCCATGGAAGGAGAGGTAACCGAGATCGTGGTCAGCCTGATCAACGACGAGGAGGACACCCTGACCGAAGCCCGGACCTGGCTGGAACAGCTTTATGCCGCCGGTCCGCAGCCCCTGGAAGTGGCTTCCTGGAAAGACCTGGCCGGCACCTTTCTGGCGATCAGCCAGACCAAAACCATGGGCAGCAGCATGATCATCATGATCATGCTGGTGATCGCCGCCATCGGGATCATCAACACCATGCTCATGGCGGTGCTGGAACGAACCCGGGAAATCGGCATGCTGATGGCCCTGGGGATGAAAAAGAGAGAGATCATGGGACTGTTTATTCTGGAGGGGGGCTTTCTGGGCATTTTCGGCAGCCTGCTGGGATGCCTGCTGGGGGCCCTGGGGGGCTGGTATCTGGAAGCCAAAGGATGGTCCATTTCCTCCCTGGGTGAGACCTATGAGAAACTGGCCCAGTCCGCTTATCCCATCAAGGAAGTGTTCTACGGGGATCTCACCTTCAACGTTCTCTTAATGACCTTTGTTTTCGGGGTGGTGATCGCCCTTTTGGCCAGCGTCTATCCGGCCCGCAAGGCCACCGGACTCAATCCCATCGAAGCTCTGAGACATATATAGGAGACCGATCATGCTGATGAACACCTTGAAATTTGCCTGGCGCAATATCTGGAGAAACCGCCGTCGCACCTTTTTTACGATACTGGCCATCGGAATGGGACTGGTCACCCTGATTTTCGCCCGCAGTTATATTCAGGGGATCATGACCAAATCCCTGGAGACAGTAATCAAAACCCAGATCGGCCATATCCGGATCGCCCATCGGGAATACCTGAGACTGGAACGGATCTTTCCCAAAGAATATATGCTCCGCGATGTCTCCAAAATCCGGGCGATCCTGGACCGCCAGACCGGAATCCGGCACCTGGACGAACGGATCATGATGCCCCTCCTGCTGAATTACGGGGACACCAACGAACCGGGGGTGGCGGTGGGCGTCGATCCCGCGGCCATCGAACAGAGTATGCAGCTCTCAGAAAGCCTGGTGGCCGGCGGATTTTTCCCGGCCGGTGAGACCCGGCTGGTCATCGGGGCGGGCCTGGCCGGGGATCTGGGGACGGAGGTGGATGACGAACTGTTGCTGGTGACCACCGACATCAATTATTCCACGTACGCGCTCCCTTTCAATGTGGCCGGGATTTTTGAAACCGGTTACTCCGTATTCGACAAGCACATGTTGTACCTCCCCTTGAAAAAAGCGCGTCTCATGCTCGACGCCCCTGATTCCGCCCATGAAATCCTGATCTTCCTGGAAGACCCCCGAACCGCGGTCGAAAAGGCCAAGGAAATTCAGGCCGCCATCGACCGGATATTTCCAGGACGGGATTATCTGGCGATTCCCTATCAGCAGAACGACCTGGTTCAGTCCTTTATGCCGGTGATGGAAAAAACCTTCGGAAACATCATCGGGATCATCATGTTCATCGTGGCCCTGGTGATCCTCAATACCATGCTCATGGCGGTTATGGAGCGTTTTCAGGAAATCGGGGTCCTCAAAGCCATGGGATTTACGAACGGCAACGTGATCGGCATGATTCTCTTTGAGGCTCTCTTCGTCGGAACCATCGGTTCCCTCGGGGGGGGACTGGCGGGAGGACTCCTTTCGGCCCTCCTGGAAAAAAAGGGACTTAATTACGTGAAAATGATGGGAGCGGAAGTATGGAAAAAGCTGGACATGCCCATTCCGTTTTTCAGCAAGATGATGTACCCGGACCTGACCGCCGAGATATTGATTTCTTCCATCCTCTTCGGGATCCTGATCACCCTGCTGGCCGTGCTCTACCCGGCTTATAAAACCCTCAAGATGCGTCCGGTGGACGCCTTCCGTTCAAAATTAACCCTCTAAGGAGAAAAGATGAAAAAACATCAGATCATTTTCGGACTGGCCCTGTTGCTGGCCCTGGGGAGCCTGGCGGGCCGGGGGGACCTGGATCCCTTTGATATCCTGGACCGGATCGATGAGAATATGACCTTCGATACCGCCTACGTGGAAATGGAGATGGAGATCAAAATCCGCAACCGGACCATCACCAAGGAACTGATCAGCTATGCCGACGGCAACGAGAAATCCTACATCGAGTTTTTAAGCCCCGCCCGGGACCGGGGAACCAAGATGCTGAAGGTGGGGGACATCATCAAAGTCTATTATCCGTCCGCCGAACGGATCATGCGCCTCTCCGGCCACATGCTGCGCCAGAGCATGATGGGATCCGATTTTTCCTACGAGGACATGACCGAGAGATCCACGGAATTCCGGGAAAAATACACCGGCAGGATGCTGGAAACCGAGGTCCTGGAGGGACGGGAATGCTACGTGATGGAATTGACCTCCCGGGAGGAACGGGTCACCTATTACCGACGGAAAATCTGGGTAGACCGGGAACGTTTCGTGGGGCTGAAGGAAGAGCTGTATTCACAGGCGGGAAAACTGTTGAAACTGATGACCGTAGAGAAGATTGAAACCATCAACCGGCGGCAGTACCCGACGGTGGTGGTCATGGAAGACAAACTGCGTCAGGACTCATCCACCACCATGATCCTCAAAGAGGTGAAATTCGATATTGATATCCCGGAAGGCACTTTCACAGACCGCAAACTCCTGGAAAGATAGCCCAAGGCCAATCAGACCAGGGAATCCCTCCGCTCTCCCAGACGGATCAGGCGGATCCGGTTCCAGTCGCTGTTCCCCAGGTGATGGCGGGTGTCCGCCAGGGCGATATGCTTGGCGGGCGGATTGAGGGGACGGTCTTCACCGAAATAAATCCGGCGGCGGGCCTCGATGATCTTCAATCCCACGGTGTCGCAGGCCACCGGATCCTTTCCGACGATCAGACCGCAATACCGGAAGAGGTACTTGGGATTGAATCCGTGGGGACCCACATTATGGATCTGGGGGGTGAACATCACCAGCACGTTCAGGCGGGTTTTCCCCTCTACCTCCGGTTTTTGCCAGATGGTGGCCAGATCGGCGCAGGAGTCCGGGTGGTACTGGTAGGGCGCGGGAACGAACATGATGTAATTCTTGATCAGCGATCCCACCCCGGACCAGTGGTGGGTCCGCATGGGCCGGGCATTGATCAACGCGGTCGCTCTCTGAAAGAGAGGATCCCGCAGTACCCCCCGGTCCCGGATCCCGATCTCCTTCTCTGATACGCCGCAATCCAGCACCCGCTGCCTGAGTGCCTGCTCGACCTGACGGGTGGTATCCAGGTAACGCCAGACATTGGTTTTGATCCCCACCACATCATCGGCCTTAATCAGGCTTTTCCAGGCGGTAACCGCCTGCTTTTCTCCGGTCAGGGCGGTGACCGCCTGATCCAGCATGCTGAGTACCACCTGATATACCGGTTGCCCGGAAGAATCCAATACCCCGGGATCCCGTATCAACACCACAGTGGAAGCCCGGTCCGGCGAAGAATCGCCGGCCCAGAGCCGGGAGTGATGAACCAGCAGGGTTCCCCCCAGTGCCACCTGTGAGGACCGGGTCAGAAACTGCCGACGGGTCAATCGGCGGTCAGTCTTTTTTGACTTCATGGCCGCTCCTTTTTCGGGTAATTTTTGATCCGGACCCGGTCGAGAAGAACCGTGGCCGAAGCCGGGTCCGGTGCCTGCAGAACCATGGCCAGTAAACGCCCCCGGATCCGGCTGGCCACCCACCGGTGATCCCGGGTCTGCGCGGGTTCGTTGGAAACCAGGTCGAACTTTTCAAGGAAATCCCGGCGGGCCGATTCGGCCCGTCCGGCATCCGGATAGTAGACCAGCAACAGGAGGGCAGCGGATCCCGGGTCATCGGAAAACCGGTACCGGGCCAGGGCCGCCGGGGTCTTTCGATCGATCCCCAGGATATTCTCACCGGAGATAAAATACTGACTGTTCAGCCATACATGATGGGTGAAATAACGATAACTGTTCATGACCAGATGCCGGCGGGGCAGCCACTGGATGATCGGGGGAATCGGACTGTCCTGGACAATTGCACCGGCGATGGTCCGGGCCAGTTCCCGCACCACCGTCCTTTTTTCAGGGGTTTCGGGATAGGCCAGGATGGACACGTAGTAGGAACCCTTCCAGAAGGTCAGCAGTCCTCCGCTGTACTGCGACTGAATCCCGGGATCCACGAATGCATCCAGGTCCTCGCAACCATGCCAGAATACCCCGAAAGCGTCGTGGGGATCTCCCATATCGAAAATATCCACCTTGATTTCAATTCCGCCTTCCTGCCGGTACTCGTAGGCGGCGGCCCCTTGGAACCCGTAAGAGAGGAACAGCTCCGCCCCTCCGTTGATATACTCATACAGGTTGTCCGGGCGATAGAATTCCGCTTCTCCGGCCCGTTGCCATCCGTTGATCTTCTCCGGGAGCTGGGCCGTGAAATCCGGCCTCCGGTCCTGCCCCGGAGTCCCGGCGGATATCCCCATGATAGTTGCCCATACGCTTAGAATCCACAGCCCGCTGATGCCCACAGAAGTGATGGTAGCAGGCCGGAAAAAAAATGTCAATTCGCGGGTATCCGGAAAACCGGGGTTGTATTTTCCCTCCGGTTGGATTATAGTGAAATCAAGGAAAAAAGCCATGAACCGGAAGGTCCGATTCCACTCGGCATGGGGTCTGGGGATCCTGCTCTTGATGGCCGGCATCATCCAATCCAGCCTCGGCCGGAATTCAGAGGACCTGCAGGTCCTCTATCAGTCTCCCACGGTGGAAATTCATCTTGACGATCACGAACTGACCTTTTCCCGGCGGGCCGATATCCCTGAAACCGGGGTTTTTATCGGACCCCGACCCCGGATCGGGGAAACCATCCGGGTTCAGCTGGAAGACAGTCGGTGGTCCCGGATCGGTGAATGGATGGAGCGTCATGGGGTGATGAGCCTGAAGGCTCCCGACCAGGCCGGAGATCCCGCCAGCATCCCGGCGGGGAAGCAGTACCGGTTGAAGGTCCGGCGCGGAGAACGGGAACATGAATTGGCCTGGACCGGCGCCAGCCGATGGCATCATTCCGACCAGGAGGACCAGCTCCGGCAGGCGGTACAGGAGCTGCAGGTCCTTTGTGAAGGGTGGGTGCAAAACCGCGATTCAAAGGCCCGTCAACCGGGCTGAAAGCGATGCGGGCGGACCGACGCCAGGGGCAAAATTCTACTCCAGCATAGAAGAAACCACAAGGCATACCCGCCGGTCTTTCCTTTTTTCCGGGCTTACCGGGGTTTGACAAACCCCTCCCCCTTTCTTATAATGAGCCCATGTCCATACCCTCCCCCGAACGCCGGATTATCGTACTGAGTGCCATTGCCGTGGTCCTGGTTTTTCTGGGTTTGAATATACATTACAGCGGAAACCGGCTGGTCCTCCCCCTCGATGACAGCTATATCTATGCGCGGTATGCCGTATCCACCGCCCAGGGACATCCTTTCCGCTATACGCCGGGCGCCGCACCTTCGGTGGGAACCACCGGTCTGCTGTATCCCTATATTCTGGCCCCCTTTTACTGGCTGGGATTTCACGGTCACGGGCTGATCTGGGTGATGTTCCTGCTCAATGCGGCGCTTTTCGTTTTCTCCGCCCTCCTGGTATTCCGCCTGGCCGCTGCGGGCAGCGATCGATCCACCGGGCGCCTGGCCACCGCCCTGTTCCTGCTGTCCGGCCCCCTGGCCTGGGGATATCTCTCGGGAATGGAAATCGGTCTGCTGGTTACCGTCTGGCTGGCATTGACCCTGCAGCTGCAAAAAAGAAAGGAAAAGCACGCCCTGCTGCTGGCCTCCCTGCTCTCCCTGATCCGCCCCCTGGGGTGGTTGTGGTGCCTGGTTCTCTGGCTGGCCCTGCCGTACCGACCGGGCGCCAATCGCAAAAAAACCCGGCTCAAATGGCTGATCCCCCTGGCAGCGGGTAGTCTCAATATCATTGTCAATCTGCTGGTCAGCGGCCAGATGGCTCCTTCCAGCAGTCACCCCAAAAGCCCCCTGCACCTGCCGGGCCTGCACCTCCCCACCATTCTCCAGCATGTCGCCGGATTTTTTCAGATCCTCTTCAAGCATCTTTTCAGCGGCATATCCGGACCCGACCTTCAGGGAAACCTGAACCAGCTGGATCCCATGGCCCATGTTGCCCCCTTGGCCCTGATTTTCCTGGCCTTCGGACTGATCATGGCCTTCTGGGGGAAGAAGGAAGACGGCATCGTCGGAAACGGGCTCGATTTCTGGACCGCTCTCTGGTTCCTGATCGGAATTTTCTGGATCGCCCTGACCACCGGTTCCACCGCCCACTATTTCCGTCACATTCTTCCGGTATGGCCGGCGGTCATTCTGCTGACGGTGTCCGGTATCCGCTCCTTGTCCCGGGGCATCAAAATCCCCCGGCTTTCCACAGAAGGACTGTTCAAAGGGCTGGCGGCCTATTTCATTCTCTTCGGCGTGATTTCCACCGCGCATTTCGCCCTGCTTTACGGGCAGAGTGCCCATGGATTCTCCCGGCAATACGTCGATACGGCCTTCTGGATCGACCGGAACCTGGACCCCCGTTCGCGGATCGCCTCCCTGGATGCCGGGATTCTCGGGTATTATTCCCATCGCGAATTTTTCGATCTCTTCGGCCTCACCACCCCCTCGATGGGCTCCGTCACCCATTTTTACGCCGATGACGAAGGAACCAAATACGAGGTGATGGAAAACCTGCCCCCCTCACTTCGACCCACCCACTTTGTCCTCCATGCCCGTCGTTTTGACCACGCGGACTGGAACCCTTACCAGCCCCTGATGGCGCGAGACGAGGGAAACCGTCCGATCATCCTTCATTCCGCCCGGGTGCTGATTCCGGTCCCTCTCATCGGTCAGAACCTGCAGGTCTGGGAAGCGGACTGGGCCCTGGCCCACAGCGGCAACCAACCCGGAGAAACCGGGGGACGCAAGGTGGTAGACCGAATCGATATCGCCGATCCCCGATCCGAAACCGGGCATCAGGTCCGCATATCATCCGCCACTCCGGGTTTTTTGGGCAGCAACCTTTTCCGGCGATTGAAGGGTCCCCGGGATGACCCGGTGATGGATGGGGGAAGGGGAATCTCCGGATCCCTTCAGATGACCCTCGAGGGAATCGAAGCGGGGAAGGACCTCTTCCTTAAAATCCGCACCCTGCCGGCACCCAATGCCATCCGGCTCCATGTCCAGGCAGATGAAAATTCACTGGGCATCTGGACACTCCCGTCTCCCCGCCCGGACTGCTGGCTGGAACCCGCGTTTAGAATACCGGCCGGGCAAATCCGGGCCTCCCGTTTGCAGATCACCCTCACCGGCCTGTTTATGCCCTTTCATATCTGGGCCCTGCAGTAAAAGAGAAACCTTCAGAAACGGTAGACCTGGGGATCGGGCCCGTCGAATTTGATCCGGCCATCCAGGTGACGCAATTTCAACCGCGGATCCCGGCAGAGTTCTGCCACCGCCCTCTGCAGCCGGCTGGATCTTCGGTATTGCAGGTGACCGCCCGGGCCGTCCGGCAGGCCCGATATGAAGGGTTGCAGGGCCTCCTTTAACACCGGAGGATCCCATAAAAGATCTTCGAACCGCAGGTCCTCCGATAAGAGTTTTGTTTTGATCTGAGAGAAATCCGCCAGGGGTACCGGGTAATCCGCCAGCAGACCGATGTTCAAATAACCGAGACGGGCCAGGGTAAGCAGATGGGGATCATAGAGGTACCGGTCCTCGGCGGCCTGTTTTTCCATGCAGACCCTGAACCGGCGGGCGGCTTCTGACAGGTAGGGAAGGATCTCGGCCCGATCCCGGCCCAGGGACTGCAGCCGGCGGGCGCAGTAAGCATTGAGTTTTCCCTGAAGAAAGTAGATGAAGGGATCCACCCGGGAGACTCCCTGCAGGCTCTGTTCCACATCTTTGAGTTCACCCAGCAGGCGATCCTTGAAAATCACAAACTCCCGGTAGTCATCGCCGCCGGTGTCCTGGAAGGTCATCTGTTCGAAAACGGAGGCCAGTATCTTCTGGGCATGGTAATTGCGGGGCCGGTAACGGATTCCCGTGGCCCGGATCACCCGGGCCGGTATTCCGCCGTCACGGAAGGTTTCGAATTCCACCCGGCCGTAGGGCCACCAGGCGGTGGGGGGTTTGGGATTCTCCGGGGGACGGCCGCTCTTGGGATCCCGGGGATACCCCAGGTACAGCCGGACGGCCGGATCTTTTCCCGGCCGGGGCCGGACCGAGAAAATGATCGAGGTCACATTGGCCATAGAGGCAATACCACCGACATTCAGTCGTTCCCGGTTTCGGGTGAAAATATTTCGATTGTCCGCCAGGATGGAAGCCACTTTCTCCCAGTTGAAGCTCTCCCCTTCCCCGATAATCTCCCGTACCCGCAACCCCACCCGGAAATACCGGTTCAGCTTTGACAGCTGATTGGACCTGCGAATGAACATGTCGTGCCGGTGCAGGTGCGGATCGGTATAAAAATTGGACTGCCAGATGGTACGGATCATCGCATCGGTTTCCCCGGCCAGGTCCCCGATCAGGGCAAAACGGCGGCGCAGTTTTTCCACCTCCGGCTGGTAACGGACCGGAACGGCGGTGGTGGATGAACATTGAAAATCCATTTCCCGGACAAAAATTCGATCCTGCCGCCCATCGGCCTGGCCCAGGATGAAACTCCATCCGGAGGGAGGGCCCTCCCTGATCTCCCCCCGCCGGGCGGTGAGAGTGATTCCGGCCCGGATCCCACCAAAGATCCGATCCAGATCCCCTTCATCCTGCAGCTGTCGGCCGTACTTGAGGATGTGATCACCGAAGTTCAGGAGAGGGATTCCGTGGGCTCTTTTCCGGATGGTGAAATCATTGTCCGTCAGTCGGGTAAAGTGATTGTGGACCCGAAACACGATCCCCTTCTCGTTCACCCCCATCAGTCCGCCGGTATGGGAGCCGGCGGTGGTAAGGGTCACGAAGGGAACCGGAGAGAGCTGGGGAACCCGACCCGAAGGTTCGGGAAGGGGATCGAAATAGATGAGGGTCAGGTTGTTTTCCCAGAGGCCGGCCAGGGGCTCGTAATCGAAGTTACACCCCAGCAGCAGGTCCCTGTCTTCGGTCAGATCAGACAAAATCCCCAGGGAAGTGCATCCCGGCCCCCCGACCGGTTCGTCTTCCCAGGTCCTGCCCACATCCCTCAACACCATGCGGGCCAGGCGGCTGCCTCCTCCCAGGGTGTTTTCCAGAAATATGTTCAGCACATCGGGCTGGGTGTACCCCCGGACCAGTTCATGGAATTCCAGCAGTTTCTCCCCGGGCGAAGGCATTTCTCCGGAATCGGCCCAACCGGCCATCCGGCGGCGATATCCCCCGTACAGCCCCACCAGTGATAAAAACCCTTCGTCGCTGATCCGGTCTACCATGATAATCTCTCCCTGGAAAGGGGCGAAAAACCGCTTGGCCAAGCGGAACAGCAGTTTTTTGCAGATGGTGTTCTTCAAAAATGAGTGAATCAGGTCATCCACGTACCGGCTCCAGAACCGGTTGAGGGGCAGGTGACACCCTTCCCTCGGCGTCTGGATCTGACGGGCCAGTAAAAACCCGTGCTGATAGCCCATTTCCTGGGCGGTTCCCCTCACCCGCAAAACATTGATGCCCTTTTCCCGTTTCCAGAATCCCATGCCTCCCGGACCGGTTTTGACCCGATCTTTTCCGGCAGACTCCAACCCGGAATCGATCTTTCGGTTCAGGGCCGTCAGCAGGGTTTCAAGCCGACGAAAAGCGGGAAAGGAGACCGGTGTTCCCTGCCGCCGTAAAAACAGGCGGCACTTTTTTTTCAAGATTCTCTTCAGTCTGAATCTGGCCAGCATCCTGTCGTTTCTCCCGGTTTGGGATTAAAAACCGATTTCCCCTGCTCAATTATTTTTACATTATAAAATAATCTTTTCCAGATAAATTGTCAACGGTTGTCCGGATCAAATACCCCGGCTCAAGAACCGATGGAATGGACACCTGCCGATCGGCATGAACAGAATGAACAGCTCGGATATTCTTCTGGTCATCCTTCGTTCCCCGGGGTATAATACCCTATGATTCCCCAGACGGTCAACATTCGTGAGACCTGGACGGTCTATCTGCTGGAATGCGCCGATCACACCTATTACTGCGGGGTCTGCAAAACCGGAGGATTAAAAGAGCGCATCGAACAACACAACCGGGGACAGGGGGCGCGGTACACCCGGGGCCGGCGTCCGGTCCGGCTGATCGCCTGCAGCCGGTCCCTGGGCAAAAAGGCGGCGTACCGGGCAGAATACCGCCTCAAACGCCGTCCCCGTCGCCGGAAATATTCCTTCCTGAAAAACCTCTGACTCCCGGTGCGCTCCCTTAGGAATCCTACCCATCCCCGGCCCGGATCCCTTTCTGGTGAATCCACTGGTACAAAAAGGACAGGGTTACCAACCCGATCAGCATAAAGACCGAAGCCCTTCCCCGTCGGCATTCATAATAAAAAAGGGCAGCAAAGGAAAAGAGGGTACCGGCGATGGCCGTCCAGATGATCCAGCGTTTGCTGCCGGTCTCCCGGTAAAGTCTTAAATTGGCCACATTTACCGCCGTATAAATGATCAGGAAAATCAGGCTGCCGGTTTCGGCAATGGCTTTCAAACCCAAGAGGTTGGAGAGGACCAGGATAATGGATCCGTTGACGATCAGGGCCACCCCCGACTGGTGGTGAAACAGTCGGCGGGTCAAAATCTCCGGCAGCTGTCCAGCCCGGGCGGTTTCCTGCAGCATGTGCACCGGCCCGTAGAGAGTGGCGTTTATAGCAGAGGCTGTGGAAAACAGCGCCGCGAGTGCCATCAGGGTGAACCCGAAGGAACCCATGATGGGTTGGGCGGCCTGGGCCAGCACATATTCCTTGGCTCTCAGGATTTGGGGAATCGACAGGTTCCCCACCACCACCACTGTCACCAGCAGGTACAAGCCCATTACCACAAGAACGCTGAGAAACAGGGCCCGCGGGAGGTTTCTCCGCGGATCTTTGAGGTCTTCAGCGGTATTGGCCACCAGTCCGAATCCCTCGTAAGACATGAATACCACCCCGGCGGCCAGGATGATATCCGAAAAAGAGCTTTCCCCGGCGGGCAACAGGTTCTCTCCCCGGATCATCCCCAGTCCCAGGATTCCGAAAAGAAGGAGGATCCCCACCTTGACCAGAACGATGGCCAGTTCGGATTTTCCCACCACCGAGGGGCTGGTAAAATTGATGATGACAAAAAGGAGGACAACCATACTGCTGAAAAGGATGGCCCAGCCGCTGTCCTTCTCCAGCCCGAAGAGCGCCACTCCGTACTCCCCGAAGGCCCGGGCATAAAGAGAGGTGACGATAATATAGCCCAGCCACATGGTAACATTGAGCCCCCCCGAGACCACCGGGCCGGGGAATCCCATGTTGATAAACTTGACCCGGCCGCCCTTGCTGGGGTAGATCACCGCCAGCCGGGAAACCGAATAGGTGGTCAACAGTGCCACCGCGCCGGCGAAAAAAAATGCGAGATAGGCGGTTTTTCCGGCGATCTCCACGGCAATCCCCACCAGGGCAAAAATCCCGGCACCGATCATGGCCCCGACCCCGATGGAAGCCGCCGACCAGATCCCCATGGATCGGGAAGGGGGGGATTGTTGGTAATTCATGTGATCATTTTAGGCGAATACGAATATGATGACAAGAAGCGATATCGGAAAAGACCTTTCAAGAATCCCATATTTCGGAAAGTATGATTGTTATCTGGTAGATTAGAGAGGTTGAATTAGGAATAAAACTGTGGGGATTATACCATAATTTTCATCCCGTGTCAAGAGATCCCGAGATTCATCCCTGCAATCCGTATCATCCGATTTTCTTATGCACTCCTCCCCTCTCGGGAAGGGAAAGAGTGCCTTTGAGGAACCGGCTATTTGTCCCGGTGTACCCGTTGGACATTGAAAGCGGGAAGACAGACAGCCAGGTAGCGGGCGCCCCCCGGCCGGGGGGTGCTGTATCTCACCCATTCCCCCCGCTCCACGATAATCCCCTGTCCCTGTTGGACCTGGTAGGTCGCCGACCGGGTTTCCACCGTCAGCTGACCGGAGAGCACCACCGTGTATTCGTCAAACTCGGGAGTCTGGCCCGGCTCCCGCCATCCCTCCGGGCTGTTCATCAGGGCCACGCTGACCTCATCTGTTCCGCTGCGGACGCGACCGGCATACTCCCGGATCACCTTGGGTTTGTTTCCGCAGGCCCGGATCCGGGCGGGGGATTCGATCAACCGGGCCATGAAACGGGTCCAATCTCCAGGGTAACGGAGGCCGGAAACCGGGACCCGGTATTACTTCCCATCGTCCCGGTTTCCACTGTCAGGAGGTGAAAATTCCGCCACTTCCCGCTCGAGAAAATAACTGATCACCGTCCGAATCAACACGATACTGGCCAGCACCGCCATGTCCCTCAGGGTGGGATGGGTGATGGTTCCGATGATATCCGCCGCGATCAGGAATTCCAGACCCAGCAGCAGGTAGGATCCCATCTGGTAGCGGAGGGTCTCCCGCTCCCGGTAGATGGATTTTTTCCGGAACCGCTGGAATTCCAGCCGAAGCAATCGGAAAAAACCCAGGGCCACTCCCCAGCCGATGACGGCTGCGCCGATCAACCCGATGATGATCGACGCCCACCGTAAAATTTCGGTCATCTCTTCACCTCCCGGTTTTCCCCGGCCCTACAGGCCGCTGGTATCGATCCAGTAAAGCAGCAGGATCAACAGGATGGCCACCGGGATTACCACCCCCCAGGGATTAATTTTCAGCCACTCCGGCAGGGTCAGGGTTCCGAAATGGCCTTTGGTCAAAATCCCCTTTTGCAGACGAGGGTAAAGAGAAGCGTACAGGCCGGCTCCCAGGATGATTCCGATCATACCGCCGATCAGGGCATCCAGGTAACCGTTGCCCACCGCTCCGGCAATGGTGCCCGGGCAGTACCCCAGGACGGCAAACCCCACCCCGAAAATCAATCCGCCGATCACGCTCATGCCCACGGAACCGGGTTTGGGATGCAATTCCACCCACCCCATGGTCTTCATGAAATAGATCCCGATCATGCCGGTAACCGCTGCGGAGAGCATGATTTTGACCACGGTAAAATCCTCCAGCAGGAGCTGTCCGATGATCACATCAAACTTGGTGGCCCCACCCTTTTGCAGTAGAAATCCGAATAGTATCCCAAACAACAATCCCCATATAAGACTTTTCCCGGGGTGATTTGGCAGGTTGTGATTCCTTTGTTTTTCCATGATCTTTCTCCTTTACCCGATGACCCGGTAGATCAGAAAGGCCGCGGCAATACCGCCGATGAAAAAACATATCGCCGCGATCCAGCTGGACACCGCCAGTTGCAGCGTGCCGCTGATACCGTGTCCGCTGGTACAGCCTCCCGCCCAGCGGGCGCCGAATCCCATCAGGATTCCGCCCATCAGCGCCACCAGCAACCGCAGTATCGGTCCGGACCCGAAAGCGGTCACCCAGCGGGAAGGAACCCACAGCCACTGGAAATCACCGGAAAGCAGAGAGGACAACAAAGATCCGATGATGATTCCCAGCACCAGCATCCATTCCCAGTCCACCACCGGTGGAAATTCACGGTAATAGGGTTTTTCCTTGACTCTGTTTCCCCTGAAGAGTCTTTCAAACATCCCGCTGGTCCTGGCGAAGGCGGTGGAACAACCGATCGGTTTTTTGGAGATCAGGAAGGTAAACCAGCTCAAAATCCCGATGCCGATGCCCACCGCATAGGGGGACCAGCGAACCTGTGTCAACCAATTCATTGATGGCCTCCTTTCATTTTTGACTGGCCCAGAGTTCCCGGGCCTGATGATAATCCATGAAATAGCGGGATCCGTGGGGATTTTCACAGACCCGGCAGCGTTTGACGAAACCGGCTGCGCTGTAGCCGGTGATTCCCCCCGCCACATTGACCACTTCTCCAAATCCCCGGCGTTTAAGAATGCTGGCGGCCAGGCTGGAACGGTGGCCGGTACTGCACATCAGGATCACCGGCTTTTTGGGATCCAGTTCCCGGTACCGCTGCCGTATGTCCGGAGCCGCGATGTTAATCGCCCCCTCGATGTGGCTGTCTGCATACTCCCGGGAAGCCCGGGCATCCACCAGCACGATTCCGGAATCACCGGTTACCATTTCGTGCAGGGTCTGCACGGAAATTTGACGGACATTGGCGGTGGGATATCCTGAAACCGCCCAGGCAAACATGTCGCCGTCCAGGTACCCGATGATCCGGTCCACTCCCACCCGCCGGGCCCAGGTATTGACCTCCAGGGCCTGTGAATAATCATCGGCCACCAGCAGGAAATCCTGGTCCGTGGGCAGCACCCAGCCGGCAAAGGTGGGAAAATTCCCTCCCCGGTCGATATGCCAGGCCCCCGGCACGTGCTGACTGCCGAAGGAATCGTAGCTGCGGGCATCCAGAACGGCGACCGTTTCATCCGCCATTCGCTTCCGGAATTCTGCCGGTCTCAGCTCGGCCAACGGCGGCAGATCCTCGACCAGAACCGGACCCTGCCGGTTAATATCGCTGCAGCGGCTGAAATGGTCGGGAGCCGGTGGCATGTCGACCGTCAGTGACCGGATGAATTGCTCTTTTTCTCCGATCTGCAGGGCCGGATTGTGCCGCCGTTCATACCCGATCGTGGACCTCCATTTGGCCCCCATGGAACGGCCGCAGAGGGACCCGGCTCCATGGGCGGGATAGACTTCGCAGTGATCCGGCAGTTTGAGCAGTTTGTCATGCAGGCTGTGATAGAGTTTGCCGGCCAGTTCCCGGGCGATGTCCGGGAAAAGATCCGGGCGGCCCACGTCCCCCACAAAGAGGGTATCCCCGACGAAAACCCCCACGGGATCATCGACCCGGGATTTGTCCACCACCACGTAACTGATATGTTCCGGGGTATGCCCCGGGGTTTCCAGCACCCGCAGTTCCATATCTTCCAACTCTACGGTATCCCCCTCGGACAGCCCGGTATGCTCAAAACTGCAGTTTGCCGATCTGGGGGCGTATATGCGGGCACCGGTTTTCCGGGCCAGGTCCATGTGTCCCGAGATGAAATCGGCATGCAGGTGGGTTTCCAGGATATGGGTGATCTTCACCCCCAGTTCCCGGGCTTCCTGTATGTAGAGGTCCACATCCCGCCGTGGGTCCACCACGGCGCAGCTTTCCTTTCCCGCCAGAATATAGGAACTATGGGCGATCTTTCCCACGAAAAAATGTTTGAGTAACATGATAACCTCCGTGTTTATTTACCTAAATATACATCAGATAAAACAAAAGCACCACCACTGTTACGAACAGCAGGGTCATTCCGCCCCCGGCCCTGAAATAATCCCGGTTCCGGTATCCGCCGGGGGTCATCAGCATGGCATTGACCTGATGGGTGGGGAGCAGGAAGGAATTGGCCGCACATACCGCCACCAGCAGTACCAGGGGACGCGGGTCCAGGGCGGCCATCCGGGCGATACTGATCACCAGCGGCGCCAGCACCACCGTGGAGGCCACGTTGGACATGAAAAGGGAAAAAACAGTGGACATCAGGGCCACGGCCAGCAGGATCATCAGGGGATGCTGGCCCTGTACCACCCCCATCACCCGGGTCGCCAGAAAAGACGCGGTGCCGGTCTTCTGCATGGCGATACCGAGGGGAATCAGGCCGGCGATTAAAAACACCACTTTCCATTCCACCGCCCGGTAGGCCTCGTCGATCCGGATCACCCCGGTGACCATCATGGCCACCGCTCCGGAAAAAAGCGAGATGGAAATCGGCAGGCGCGCCATGGTCAGCCCGATGGCACCGGCGAAACAAAGCAGCGCGATCGGGGTTTTGCCCCTGACCTTCAAACTTCCCTCGATGGGGGTCACCACCACGAAATCCCGGTCCCCTTTCAACCGGTCCAGGTTGTCCCACAATCCGTGAACCACCAGGGTATCCCCGGACCGTATTTTCCGGTCGGAAAAATCCCCGCTGATCTCTTCATCCCGGCTGAAGAACAGCAGCGGTTCCACCGCGTATTTTTTTCGAAAAGAGAGCTCCCGCATGGTCCGCCCCACCAGGGATGACTCCGATGGGATCAGGATTTCGGAAAATCCGGCGCTGTCCGGATCGGTAAGATCGCGGAAAGATTCCAGGGCCTCCCGGAACTTCAGGTCGAATTCGTCGGCAAACCGTTGGATGTCCTGCTCGTCCCCCAGCAGGGCCAGCTCCTGCCCGGCTTCAAAGCCGGTATGCCGCCAGGGCGCGTACTGAATCCCCGATTCGGTGGAGACCGCCAGGATATGCAGCCCGAACCGCTCCCATATACCCGATTCTTCGGTGGTTTTCCCCACCAGCCGGCTGCCGGTCGGGATCCCGTAGCGGCAGATCCGGTGGGGCAGATGCCAGGTGTCGATCAGCCTCATCTGCTCGGATATCTTTGCTTCACCGGCCGGTCTTCGGGGCAGAACCCTCCGCCCGAAAAAAAGAAAAAACAATACGCCGCTCCCCAGTAGAATCAACCCCACCGGGGTCACGCCGAACAGGCCGTATGGTTTCAGATCGGCATTGCGCAGCAGGTCGTTGAGAAGAATCAGGGGACTGGAGGCCACCATGGTCAAAGTTCCCCCCAGAATAGCGGCAAATCCCAGGGGCATGATCAGCTCCGATGCCGGAATCCGTTCCCGCCGGGAGATATTCAGAACCGCCGGCAGGAAAAGAGCGGCGGCCCCGACATTCTGCATGAATGCGGAGATCAATCCCGCCGAAAGCGATATCATCGCCAGCAGACGGGAGCGGCGGCCTCCGGCCAGCCGCAGGATGGCTCCGGAAAACCGGTTCATGACACCGGTGTGGGCAATCCCGGTGCCCATGATCATGACCGCAATCATGGCGATCACGGCATTGCTGCCAAAACCGGAAAGGGTCTCGGCGGGGCTGAGAATGCCGGTCCACCCCAGGGCCAGCATGCACAGGATGGCCACCAGGTCAATCCGGAATACTTCCAGTATCAGCAGTATGACGGTAAGGGCCAGGATGACCAGTACCGTCAGAATCTGGGTATCCATTGTACTCTATGGGAAAATTTGATCCCTTTGCTCTTCATGGCCATGTCCAGTCATCGCAGAATTCCTTTTGACAGAATGCATTGTCACACAACAAAGAAAAATTCATCCACCGGGAAAAGCCCGGCAGGATCGGACGACAAGACGACAATTCTGTCACCCGAATATAACAATATATGTAAATTCCATCTGACTGTCAACCATATCGGCCCGCGGCGGTGAACTCCAGGATGACCGGGTATTTTGACAAAAAGAAAACCTGCATGTATTGTGGATACAGGGAAGTATATGGATGGATTACAGAAAAATGTGATTGCAACCCTTGCCCTGCTTTTGGCAACCGGGATCATGGGATATTTCTTTACCCGGGGATCGGGAATCCGCTATCTTTTCGCTCATATGGCCGCATTGGCCCTGGTGGGACTGCTGGCAAACCTGGCGGCCCGGTCACCCTTGCCGCCGCCCTGCTGGGAATCCTGATCATGGTGCTGTTGAAAAGAAAATCTGCTTCCCATCCACCGATTGTATCCTGAAGAAAATCCGTAACAACCGGGTTCTGTTCATCGCCCACCGCAGGGCTTACCAGAGTCATTCAAGGGGCCCCAAGTGAAAAAAAATACCGGAAAATGTTACAATAGTTCAAGGTACCGCTGTGACCAGGAAAAAAAGACACCCCTGCCTGAAATATGGCGTGATCATCATCTCAGGAATTATTCTGGTCATGGTTTTCTGGTCCCAGGGCCGGCCTTTTCCGGTAGCCGACACATATACACCCTATTGGAGGGTCACCCTCATCGGGCTGGGTATAGTGAAAACCCCGGGGGATCGGCTGCCGGTATCCGAACAGATCCGACACCCCGACCCCGTCACCCGGCTGGATGCCATCCTGGAAATTAAGAAGCAGGGAAATACCCGCATGAACATCCAGATCCTTGTTGATTTTATCCGTTCTTCGCAGACCCATCCCAACCTTAAGGATATGGCCGTCTGGGCCCTCGGGGAAATCAAAGCTGAATCCGTCCTCGGGTTTCTCGAATCCCTGAAGGACGACCCCCGGATCGACTCCTACGAATTGAACAAGGCGATCCGCAAGATCCGGGGAGAATACGGCCTGTGGGACACCATCAAACGCCAGTTTGAATAGATACAATATTCAGGAATATATATATTCCAAATTTTTTTGTATTATTAATATTTCCGGTTTTCTTCCTATTCTCTGTATTTTTTTATTCTTTCATTGAAGACACAGCAATCTTCCGACATTTATATTGCAGGGATACGGAACCTGACATTCATTCATTTCACCTGCACGGTAATCTTTTATAAAAGGAGGGTATAATGAGCAAATCAACCGCTTTGTTTTCCAGGCGGGGACACCGGAGAACCAGTATCCGGGTCACCCTGCCCCTTTCTTTGCTGGCGCATCTGCTGCTGATCGCGGTGATCGCCGGCGGATCCTATACCGCCGCCTCCGACGTTCTGCCGGAGATAACGGTAATCCGGATTACCGGGCAAACGGGCCCGCCGGCCGGACCGGACATACCGCCGCCTCCCCGTGGATCTGCAGACAGCCCGGGTCTCAGGGATCGCGGGGGGCCAGGCAATCCTCCCGGAGAGAATACCGTTGAACCCTTTTCCGATAATCTGAAAGCGCCGGTAAAAATCCCCGAAGAAATCTCGGAGGAGCCGATTGATTTTGCCGGATTACTGGCGGATGAATGCTCCGGCTACCGGGGACCGAGGGTTCCGGGCGGAGTGGAAAACGGAGGGTTCGATCCGATTTTACCGGATCCGAGGGGAAAAGATCCGCTGAACCAGAACCCGGAAGACCCCGTGAAAATCCAGGCACCCCAGCTGGTCCACCGAGTGAAACCGCGGTATTCACCGACTCCGTAAGGACAACTGAAACGGATTCTGGGGAGGCCGGCGGGTCAACGCCGGTCTTCCTGAACCCCCGGTAGGCCGGGTCAGGATTTCAGTGCGTCTTCAAAGGCCCCCAGCATCTTGGGAATGGCGATGTTGAGCAGCAGACCCAGCTGGATCTTGCTGCGATCCACCAGCATGCCCCACTGGAAATCCCCCAGATTGAGGACGATCACCATTTTCTTATCGGCCAGATCCAGGATATAGTACCGGTTCAAACCGGGAAATCCGGCACCGTCCAGGGCATCCACCATGTAATTGGTGATGCGGTTCATCAGCGCACAGGCCTGGGGATTGGAATTCCACCCCACGACAGACTGTCCGTCGGCGCTGCCGTAAATATCGGTGGCCAGCAGGCCTTCCCCCATGTTGTCCTTCTGGATCTCAATGGCCTGGTTAAGTTTCTTGACATTCATATTTTCCTCCTTGGGAATGACTTTTTTTTCCTCGTTACCAAAATCCGAGATTTTGTCCTCTTCATCCTTCCGTTTCATGGCCTCCATCAGCAGGGCCATGAAGGATTCCTTGATGTTTCGGGTCACCTCCGCCCGTTCCCTGCCTACCGAAAAACGTCCCTTTTTCACCCTGAGCAGGTGGTATACCGCCGGCACTCCTTCGATTTCTCCAAACTCGGCATGAACGATTTCTCCTTTGCGAAAATCCAGATATCCGGTGCCGCCCCCTCCTTCGATCCTGACTGTGAGGCTCTTCCTTTCCAGGTTGATCATCTGGAGAAGAGAAGTAAGATCGATGGAATTGACGGTTCCGGTCAACCCTTCCTCCTCGGTAAAGAAATCGAAAATCCGGTCCTTGAACCAGGAAAAGTTGAAGGGTTTCAGAATGATATCCAGCCCCCCCATCTTTTTTACCTTCTGCAGGATTTCGGGGGTGCCGTAGGCGGTCATGGCGATAAATCCCCCCCGGTACCGGCTCTTCTTGAGGTACATGAAAAGATCAAGCCCGCTTTTTCTGGGCATCCGGATATCCGATATAATCAGGTCGTAGGAATTCCGTTTGATCTTCTTGATCGCCTCATCCACCGAGAAACAGATATCGGTGGTAAAGATATCCCGGAATTCCTCCAATCCTTCCTTGAGGCCTTCCAGGAAGAATTTTTCATCGTCGACCAGCAGTACCTTTTTTGTCATGATATCGTTTCTACGCAATTTTATTGCCAGAGAGGATTTCAACCCGTTATCGCCGCCATGGACGCTCGCGGCGGCGACCCGATACACCAGACCTCCCCATGTGGCTCAATTTGACCGGGTCAAATTGAGCCGGTTTGCCAACCGGTGGAGATTCTGGTATATTGGTTTCATGGCGGATGACACCCCGAGGGAAACCGGAAAAATCACCAGGCAATCTCTATTGGACCTGCTCACCCCTCCCCATCCGGTCCTGGCCGCGATCTGTGACCAAATCAGCCTGGGAATCGTTTTTTTGGATCAACGGGATCAACAAAGGCTATTTTCCAACCGCTATATCCGTTCCCTCAGCAGCTCACTGGAAGAGCGGATCATGGGCAACATCCTGGAGATAATCCGCCACCCTTCCGATCAACAGTCCCGGTACAATTTCAGCCGGGAAACGGCCCTGGATGAAGAGGGCATCACCCATGTTTTCGGATTTACGGTCTACCACATCGTCCAGGACATCGTGGTGATCCTCATCAACGAAATCGCTTCCAAATCCGTTTATCAGCATTCCCAGCAGGAAAACCAGTTTTACAACAAATTGTCCGAGCTGGTGGCGGAGATTGCCCACGAAATCGGCAATCCCCTATCCGGCATCAGCATGAGCCTGCAGGTTCTGCGCAGCAACCTCTCTTCCTGGCCGCAGAAAAAGGTGCAGGATTACGTGGAAAGAACGTTCAACGAGATCAACCGCCTTTCCCTCTTCCTCAAACGGATCCGGGATATTTCCAACGAGAATGAACTGGAAATCCGCAATCTGAGCCTTAAATTGGTGATCGATGACATCCACAACCGACACCGGGAGGCGTTGGACCTGAAAGACATCGGGTTTCAAAACGAAGTGGATGAAAAGGTCATCGGTTCCATCGACGATGTGGCCCTTTTCCAGATTCTGCTCAACCTGGTGAAAAACTCCCTGCACATTTTGAGGCCCAAAGACCAGATCCGGATGTACGTTGAAAGCATCGACGACTACTATATCAAGCTGATCTATCGGAACAACGGGACGCCCATCCCCCTTGAAGACCTGGAAAAAATATTTTCTCCCTTCTACACCACCAAGGATCGGGGCGGCGGAATCGGACTGTCCATCTCCCTGAAACTGATGACCCGGATGGGGGGTACCATCCGGGCGGTGCCCCCCGAGGACGGGATCGGCGCCAAATTTGAACTTTATATCCCCACAGGCAAAAACCGATGAAAACAAAGCCCTCCGGCGAACCGGTTCACCTGCTGGTAGCCGAAGACGACCGGCTGCTGTCCCGGGCCCTGCAGGACTTTCTGGAATCCCAGGGATACCGGGTTCATGCGGTCGAACGCTGCGACCAGTCGATCGCAATTCTGGACGCCCATACCATCCACGTGGCCCTGGTGGACAAAAAACTCCCGGATGGCGAAGGCACTTCCATCCTGGAACACATCATCGCACGGGGAATGCGGACCAAGATGATCCTGATGACCGCCTACGGCCCGGATCGTCGGGTCCGGGAATACATCCGCAAGGGCACTTTTGATTTCATGGAAAAACCGGTGGACCTGGAGAAACTGCGCAAACGCATCCAGAACGCCGTACGGCTCTATCAACTCGAATACGCCCGGGAGGCGGCCGAATCCTATCGCCGATCCGAAAATGAAATCATCGGCAAAAGCCCCGCCATCCAGGATATCAAACGATCCGTCCACCTGGTGGCCCAGTCGGACAGCCCGGTCCTGATCGAGGGAGAAACCGGCACCGGCAAGGAACTCGTCGCCCGCAACATCTACTTTGAGAGCCAGCGACGTCACCAGCAGTTCATCAGCGTCAATTGCGCTTCCATCCCCGAGAACCTCTTCGAATCAGAATTCTTCGGATACGAAAAAGGGGCCTTTACCGGCGCCTACCAATCCAAGCCCGGTTTCTTCGAACTGGCCAACTTCGGGGTATTGCATCTGGACGAGATCGGGGAGATGCCGGTGGAATTCCAGGCCAAACTCCTGCGGGTACTCGAGGCGGGCACCTTTCGAAAACTGGGAGGCACACGGGAGTTCCAGGTGGACGTCCGGATTATCGCCTCTACCAACAAGAACCTCAGGGAAGAGGTCCGGTCGAACCGCTTCCGCGAAGACCTTTTTTTCCGGATCGCGGTTTTTCATATACCCCTCCCCCCCCTGCGGGAACGCCGGGAGGATATCCCCCTGATCGCCGAACATCTCTGGAACCAGTTGATCACCCGGATGGGGAAAAAAAAGGTTCGTCCCGGATTCTCTTTCCAGAGCCTGGCCGGGTATCCCTGGCAGGGAAACGTTCGGGAACTGCGCAACCACCTGGAAAAACAGCTGATCTTCTCCAGTTTCGGCGAGTCGGCCCCTCCGCCCGCCGAACACGATGCCACCGGCCGGTCACCGGTGAAAATCCCGCCCCTGGAGACGGTAATCCGGGACCACGTCCTCCAGGCGCTCAAAAAGCTGGATTACAACAAGAGTCGTACCGCCCGGGCCCTGGGAATCAGCCTTTCCACCCTGAAACGTAAATTGCGATCCTGGGATATCCGGGTGCAAAAAGGCCTCCGGGATGAACCCGAATAACCACAGCTCTTCCATCGGGCTGGTCCTGTTCCTCCTGGTTCTCCTCTTCCTCCAGCCCCTGGCAGCCGGATCGGACGATCCTGCGGGAGAGGAATCCGGGGAACCCCTCTGCAGCTTTCGATTCATGGACGCGGACCTGGTCCATGTCCTGTGCTTCTTCGCCCAGCGTTTCAAACTGAACATGGCGATCGATCCGGACATTTCCGGCACGGTCACTCTGCGACTGCAGCGGGTCACCTGGCGGCAGGCTCTGGAGTTGATCTGCAAAAGGCATGGCCTGGGAATCGAATGGGTGGGCAAACCATCCGATGAACACCCCGTCGGACTGGTGATTCAAAAAATTGAAAACCAACAGATTTAGAAAATCAACAGATTTGGAAGATCAGAGAATAACCGAACTTTTCCGGTCCCGGAATAATGTATTGATCTGAAATCTCTTACTTCCCGGACTCTTTCTCCTTTCACTTTTTTACTTTTTCCTTTTGTCTTTTTACTTGAACCGTTCACCGGCTGATAAAGCGCCGGAAATTCAAGAGGGAAAGGGTGACCACCCCGGCGGTGATCCCCGCCAGGATCAGCAGATCCCGGTAGAAATATTCGATGCCGTTGCCCTTCAGAAAGATCTCCCGGATGATCTGGATCAGGTACCGGATGGGATTGATGTCTGCAATCCAGCGCAGAGAGGACGGAATATTGGCCACCGGGGTAAACATGCCGGACAGCAGGATGAAGGTGATCATGGAAAACCAGGAAAAAAACAGCGCCTGCTGCTGGGACCGGACCAGGGTGGAGATCAACAGGGCATAGGAGAGGATAGCGGGCAGAAACACCAACCCCGATAAACACAGATACCAGAGGTTGCCCCGCACGGGAATCCGGAACCAGAGAATGACCGTGACCACCCCCACCGCCATCTGGATCAATCCGATGATGGCCATGGGCAGGGCCTTTCCCAGATAGATCTCGATGGGACGCAAAGGGGACATCAAAAGGGTATCCATGGTCTGCTGTTCTCTTTCCCGGACGATGGAAACCGATGTCAAAAAAAGGGTCAGGATGGTCAGCAGCAACCCCACCATGCCGGGCCCCATGTAGTTGATGCTTCTCAGGTCCGGGTTGAAACGGATCAGATTCTGGAAATCCAGGGGGAAATTCATTCCCCTCCGGGACACCTCCTCCCGCAGGTACTGCCGGATGATACCGCTCAGGTAACCGGCGGCGATGGCCGAGGTATTGGAATCCACCCCGTCCATCAGAATCTGGATCCGGGGAAGACCGAAGGGCCGCCGGCCCGTTTTGTCCCGAAAAACCACCACAGCGGCCACCTCCCCCCGTTTCAGCACTTCCCGGTAAGAGTCCGTCCCGCCGGGCCGGCCGGTTTTGCGGACCTGAAAACAGGGTGTGGCCTCGATCCGATTGCAGAGTTCAAGAGCGACGGGACTTTGAGACCGGTTGACCACCTGGATGGGGATACGGGTAATATCGGTCCGGACCACATAGCCCAGAATCACGATCTGGATGAGGGGGGCGATGAATACCAGGGGGAGCAATTCCTTTTGCCGCAGGATTTCGGTAAACTCTTTTTTCAAAAGGTAGAGGATTCTCATCTCTTTTACCTGCCTCTCCTTCGGATGTGGCCGAATCTCTTCATCGATATCCCGATGAAACCGATGCTGAAGAAAAGCAGCACCGCACCCTCCAGGAGGAAATGTTTCAATGCGGCCCCCTTGAGAATGACTCCCCGTATGATTCTCAGAAAATAGGTGGCCGGCACCACCCGGGAAAGAGATCGGATCACCGGCCCCAGGGAGTCCAGGGGAAAGATAAACCCCGACAGCATGATGGTGGGCAGCAGGGTAATGAGGAACACGACAAAAAGGGCTGCTTTTTGAGAGGTGGTCACGGTGGCGATCAATATCCCCATGGAAAGCCCGGACAGAATGTACAGGATCGAAAAAACAAACAGTATCAGCACCCCTCCCCGAAAAGGGATCTGGTACCAGAAATGGGCGAAAAGCAGGATGATGGACTCGCAGATCAGACCGATCAGCAGGTAGGGAATGGTTTTCCCCGCGATGATCTCCCCGGAGGTGAGGGGGGAGAGAAAAATCAGGTCAATGGATCCGGCTTCTTTTTCCCGGGCCACGCTCAAAGCGGTGAGAAAGGCCGAAATCATGATCAGGATCAGGGCCACGATCCCGGGGACAAAAAAATAGGAACTTTTCAGCTCGGGGTTGAAAAAAATTTTGGTATCCAGGGAGATGATTCTTTGACCGGCGGGATCAGCCTTCCCAAAATCGGCTGCCATCCGCTGGTTGTACTGGACCACCAGGTTGGCCACATTGGAATCGCTGCCGTCGATCACCGCACCGATGACCGCGGGCCCTTCCCCATGCCACTTTCGGGAAAAATCCGCCGGGATGATCAGGTACTGATGCAGCGATCCCTCCCGCAGCATCTGCTCCCCGGTCTGGACCGGCCGCGGACCGGTAAGATCCACCAGGGTATAATAGCGGTTGTGGGCGAATTTTTTCAGCAGCATCCCCGATGACTGACTGCGGCAAAAATCCACCACCCCGGTTTTGATTTCCCCAAGATCGAAATTGATGGCATACCCGTATATCAGCACCATCAGAACCGGCATGACCAATACGATGGAAAGACTGACCGGATCCCGAAAGACATGGGCAAACTCCTTTTTTAAAACCGCCTTAAGCCGTCTCATTCTTCTCTACCGCCTGGAGAAAGACTTCCTCGATGGAATCCGCCCGGTAGCGGGCACAGAGCCGGGCGGGTTCCCCCCGCTCGATGATTTTCCCGCGGTGAATGATCAATATCCGGTCGGCATATTCGGCCTCATCCAGGCTGTGGGTGGTGACCAGTATGGTCTTTCCCCGGGATCGAAGGGCATAGATATCCTGCCAGAACTGCCGGCGGTTGCGGGGATCGACCCCTGAGGTGGGCTCATCCAGAAAGATAATCCGGGGGTCTCCCAGCAGACAGGAAAAGAGTGAGATCTGCTGTCGATGTCCCGGGGGAATATCGGTCACCTTCTGCTTCAGGGTGCCGGGAGGCATCCGGTCGGCCAGAGACCGGATCGCCCCGCGGATCCCGGCCCGGGAAAGACCGGATAAACCGGCAAAGAATTCAACATTTTCTTCCCCGGTCAACAGGGGGTAGAGAGAAAATCGCTGGGACATGTACCCGATCATCTCCTTGATCCGTCTCCGGTCCCGGCGGATGTCCAGCCCGGCAATGGTCACCGTGCCGGCGGTCATCCGCAGCAACCCGTTGATCATCCGGATGGTGGTGGTCTTTCCCGCCCCGTTGGGCCCCAGGAATCCGAGGATTTCGCCCCGGCGGATGGAAAAATCAATTCCCCGGACTGCCACAAAACTCCCGAACCGCTTGGTAAGGTTCTCCACCCGGATCAGGTCATTCACCTTGATTCTCCTCGTAATACAGGTAAATATCTTCCAGGGAGGCCGGTTCCGGGCCGGTCCAGGGGACTCCCGCCAGAGCGGGAACCGTCTCTCCCTCTGCTTTGAGCAGCCGGATACTGCGTCCCTTCAGGTGGACATGCCGGGGAACATTCTTCCCCGCCCGGATCCGGTTGATCGCTGCAATCGGATTTCCCCTGGGCAGCAGCCGGTAAAGCTTCAACGGGAAATTCTTTTTTAATTCAGTGATTTCATCCTCCCGGAGGATCTTCCCCTTTTTCAGAAGGATGATGTGGTCTCCCGCTTCGGCCTCGTCCAGGTAAGGCGTCGACAGCAGAATGGTCTTTCCCTCTGCCTTGAGCTCCTGGATGATTGTGAAAAATTCACTGCGGGAAAGAGGATCCACCCCGGTGGTGGGTTCATCCAGGAATATGATCCGGGGAGAAGACAACAGGATGGCGGACAGGGACAGTTTCTGTTTCATTCCCCCGGACAAAGCCCCGGCCCGGCGTCGCCGGAACTCGAGCATACCGGTCTTGTCCAGCAGCCGGTGTTTGAGCTTTTCCCGCCGGCGGAGGGAAACCATCTGGATATCGGCAAAAAAATTCAGGTTTTCTTCCACGGTCAGGTCCGGGTAAAGAGAAAACCGCTCCGGCATGTATCCGGCGATTTCGCTGATCCGGGTATGATCGTCTCCAATATCCTTCCCCCGGAGAAAAACCCGTCCTTCGTCCCTCTTCACCAGTCCCAGGAGAATTTTGATCAGGGTGGATTTCCCGGCCCCGTCCGCCCCGGCCAGAACGGTGATCCGGCCCCGGGGAATCGAGAAAGCAAGATTTTCCAAAACCTTCCGGTCCCGGTAGATTTTGCCGATCTGCCGGCCCCTAATCATCCTGCGCGATCCCCACCGTGACCAGCATCCCCAGCTTGAGAGCCCGGCGATCCTCCTCCTTTACCCGGACCTTCACCCGGTACAGCAGAGATTTCCGCTCCTTTTCGGTGATGATATATTTGGGAGAAAACTCGGCCGTCCGACCAAAATAGGTGATCCTTCCCTGCAGGGGCCCGGGGTAACCGTCCACCTGGATCTGTACCCTTGCCCCTTTATCGAGGGGAGCGATCTCCTCCGCTTCCAGAAAGACTTCTATATACAGGCTTTCTTCCACCAGGATCTCCGCCAGTGACGTTCCGGGAAAAAGGGTTTCTCCCCCGGTGACCAGGCATTCCAGTACCACTCCGTTTACCGGTATGCGGATCCGGTGATCTGCCAGCAGCAGGTTCAGGTATTCCTCCCGGGTCTGGAGTTTCTTTTCCTGGACCCTGATCTTGTTCATCTCCTGGTTCAAATCGTGTTCCCGGGTGAGGGCTTCCTCGAGTTTCAGCCGCATCTGTTCCAGTTTCTCCCCCGGGATGGCATCCTCCCGATCCAGCCGTTCAAAGCGGCGGACCTGGCGGGTCAGAAAATCGCGATTCTTCATCAGCATAACCTTCCGCCGAACCAGTTTGGCCTCCGTGAGGGCCAACTCTTCCCGGTTCAACCGTGCTTCCTCGAGTTGCTTTTGCACCTTTTCGCCGTCCACTTCCCCGGCAATTTCTCCCCGGCGTACCCGCTGCCCCTCCACCAGGAAAAAGGTCTCCAGGGTACCGGCTACCTTGGCCTTGAGCACCAACACGTCCCCGTCCACCACTCCCTGGGCCCTGACTTCCCCTCCCTGTCCCGGTCCGCAGGAAAAAACGGCCAGGAGGGAGAAAAGGAGGACCAGACTGATTCTTGTCACTGGTTTCATCTATCGACTCCCATGGACCAGGTGGCTGATGGTCACCTTGGTCAATTCGATCTCGGTCAGCAAACGTTGTTTCAACAGGCCGTAAGCGTCCCTTTTGAATAAGGCATCCATGTACGCTGCGTGATCGATCTGCTGTTCCTGATACAATTGATATTTCAACCGGGCTTCCCGGGAGGCATTATCCTCGAGGGTCCCGACCAGTTCAACCTTCTCCCTGAGCTTTTTCAGGGTGATGTACTGCCGATGGATTTTTTCCAGGGTCTCTTCCTGAAAGGCCCGGCGACGGTTGATCAGCTTATCCCGCCGGAACTGCAGCTGACGGAGTTCTTTGGACTTTTTCCCCCAGGCGAAAACGGTCAAATCCAGCGCAATTCCGGTCTGGCAGTACCAGGACCACCGGTCCAGGAAAATATTGATGCCGGGCCGCCCGTAATGAAGGTCAAAAAATCCCTTCAACCGGGGAAGGTACTGCCCCCGGACAGTCTTTTCCTGGACGGCGATCAGGTCAATCTGCCGGTCGAACCAGTCCAGGGTGGGATGATGGCCCTCAAAGTGGGAGATGGCCCGGGCCATCTCCCATTCAGGTTCCCGATAGCCCGGCCTGATTTCCGCCAGATCCATCCCGCATATCCGGGAGAAGAAGACCTTTTCCTGCTCGATTTTATCCTCCACTTCAATTTTCTGCAGTTGAAGTTCCCCCTTCCGGTTACGGGCTTCCAGGAGGTCCGTGCGGCGGGCCAGTTCATCCTTGACCTGTTCCCCGATCTTGTGGATATGGTAATCAAGGTTCTGGATGCTCTTCTCCAGCCGCTCCCGGTTGTTTATCATAATCCAGTAGCGGAAATACGATCCTTTCACTTCCAGCCGGATCCGGTTCTCCTGGGCGGCCACCTCGCTTTCCAGGGAACGCCGGATCAACTCCTCCCGCCGGAGGTTGTTACGGAGCGTGCCCCCCAGAAAAATAGGTTGATGCAGCGACAGGGCAGCATCCACCTGGTGGCGCGATCCCAGCTCAACGGGTCCTCCGGGAAGGCCCGGCAGGCCCGTCGCCTCCTGGAAATCAATTTCCAGCGCCTGGGAACGGTACCGGTAGGCGCCTGAAAAAACCGACTCGAACCGGCGCCGGGCCCGGGCCCGCGCGATATCGATCTCCTTGATCCGCGCGTCGATCAGGAGGTTCTGCCTCTGGGGGTTCTGGCCCAGGGCGGCCTTCACCGCAACGGACAGGTCCGGCGGTTCCGGGTACAGACCGGTCCAGGCCAGCACCACCATCCAAACGATGCACAATATCCTTTTCATTTCATCATGCCTCTTTTGATAATATGGCGGATGCTTTCCACCCGCTTGTGATCGAAACGGGGAATCCGATCGATGCGGACATCAAGGATGGCCTCGATGATCGGCTTTCCCATAAATATAAAGACGTTCAGAGAGATCAGGTTGATTAAAAACTGCAGGGGGTCGGACTCAGTGATTTTCCCCTCCTTGTGCCCCTGGCGGATCTTCTGCAGAATGGATTGGGGAGAAAGCGGCATCTTTTCGGCCAATTCCCGCTTCACAATATCCTTGATCAGTTCCGGGTCCTGGAGCAGGGTCAATCCGACCATTTTGAGAAAATCGGGATTTTTAGACAAAAACTGAACCTGGATTTCGGGCAGTTTTTCCACCAGGTTCTCCACCGTGGATTGCAGATGAAGCTGGCGCGTCACTTCGGAGAATACGCCCTCCAGGGAACTGCGCAGTACCTGCCGAAAAAGCTCCCGTTTGGATCCGTAATAATAAAAAATCATGGCTTTGTTGACACCGGCCAGCCGGGCAATTTCCTCGACCCGTCCTCCCTGGTACCCGTGCCGGGAAAATTCCCGCAATCCCGATTCCAGGATCTTCGCTTTGGTATCTCTTCTGGCGGCCATCAAAAATTAACCATATGGTTTAACCATACGGTTAAACTATCACATTCGATGCCTTTGTCAAGGGGTCTGGGTAAAAAAATGTAATTAAATTTTAACGTATTTCCCTGAAAAGTCCCCGGCGGCTGTGGGTTTTCAACGAAATTGACCAAAAAGTGTGGAAAAGGATATTTAAAATTTACCGATTCTTAACAATGTTCGATATTTTGTTGATTTGCACTGTTTACAATATCCAAGAAAGCCTATATAACTGTAAATACTCATCATTCATTGTTTATCGTGCTTATCCGTGATTTTACCCCCTTCCGACAGCAGATGGAAAAGGACCCAGAAATCCGGAACCGATGGGACAAAGTCTTATCAGCCTTTATC
>Ga0180433_10001551_pt1 | contig 38145 bp, 36 predicted proteins | sample SS_ome_8_FD_132980 | JGI IMG/M metagenome (GOLD analysis project Ga0180433, IMG submission 132980) | Hypersaline lake sediment archaeal communities from the Salton Sea, California, USA - SS_1_D_1 metaG | ecosystem: Environmental > Aquatic > Non-marine Saline and Alkaline > Hypersaline >... | reverse complement strand
CGCGTGTTGATACCTCCATCGATATCCTAAATCAGCCTGAAGTAAGCTTCAGGGAAGAATATTGGGGGGTATCGATGTTAAATAAATATGCCGATGATTCGGATATAGGCATTACGCAGAAAGGAGAGATGGTTACTCCTTTATTAAACGAATACGAAACTACGGATAACTCCGCCTTTAGAACCGTATCCGGAGATTCATTAGTAAAAGTGGGAAGAAGCGTATTTTGCGACACTTGTAATAACGGAAATGTAAGCGAGATGAGCGCTGATATATTAACCTCTATCAGCGCGGCAGAGCCAGGATTAGGAGCAAATATTGCCACCGAAATTGCCACGCAACCGGAATTTGGCCTGGAAGGAGCAAACAGCTTTTTCTTAACCTTACGGGACAATGACGGGCAGGCATTCTCTCGAACCTTTGGTGAATTGTGCGACTCGGATGTCACCCTAGCCGCCGATTCGTTTAACAGTAACTTTGGAATTGCAGAACCAAACATTTCTGACCCTACAAAGCCAAACGACAAAACTCCTACCATGTACATTCTCCTTCCTCAAGCCGGGATGACTTCGCAGCAACTAAACCGGTTATTATCAGCTCGGGGAGAAGGCGGAGAGTATCTCCTCCCGGATGAAAAAACAGTAGAGTTCTTTGTTGGCTGGACAAGACAGATGGGCGGAGAAAGCCCCTGGGATGAAGCAATAATTCCTTTTGTTAATTCCGGCCGGGGAGAAGAACTACTTGAGCCTTTAGTTGCTGGGTATGAATCACTAAATAGTTCGATATCTATCCCAGTGGAAGAATGGATGTCTAAACCAATGGAAGAGCAACTTTTTCTTTCCCTGGTTGATGTTATTCAAGAAGATGGAACTCCCGAGGCAAGCGAGATTCTAAATAAAGGTATTGAAAAGGAAATTTTTGAACTTGACCCGGAGGTAGATTTGAGTATAATGCGGGAAGAGGAAGAATGGAAAATGATTGCCTCCAATCCTTCTACGACTGAATTCACCCGGGCGGCCGCCCTTTCCCAAATTGAAGATGAAGAGTGGTTAAAAGCATATGTGTTTGATACTGATAAAGATGAAGGATTGAGTTTTGACCGTGACATTTCGGACGTAGAATTTGCCGCTATTATCCGCACCGGACAAACCTCATCTTGGTATGACCAGCTGACGGATAAAGAAGAAAAAATATATTATTTTCAAAGAATATTAGCGGCGGATACAACCGACCTTAAGCAATATTTCAACTCATCTGAAAAACTCAATATGGTATTCGATTGTAGCAATTTTAGTGTTCAGCTTCATATGAACGGGATAGGATTTGACGAGCACTTTGTTGGAGAACCTGAAGAGTTCGAATATCATGGGTATACTATACCACAAAATCCCTATGGCCTTCCTATATCTATGGTGGCTCTATATACAGAAAGTATGGCCCACACCATAAATGCTTTATTCATTGGCAATAATTCAGATAGCCTCAAGGAACTTACCAATACGGATAACTGGATATTCGCAGAACCTCAGTTAGATACCAACGGCTCTTACCAGGCTTTATCAAAAGGTCCCTGGGTGCCAGAAGAGGGTATTACATATGTATATTTATATCTAGACCAACTTATTTTCCCAGAAGAGTTAGTTGTTTCTCTAGTTCTGTTAGGCATGCCAATAATTAAATAAAATAATTCAGCCTTTTACTACTCCCCAAACGGAGGTAAAATTTCATGAAAAAAATATTGATGGGTTTAACGGCCGCGGCAGTTATAATTCTCGCTTTTATCTGGATAGGCAGCATTAAAAAAGAAGATACCCGCGAACTTAAAAAAGCTGAACCGCAAATAACGGCAGAAACCAAAGAAGCGAGAGTGAACTTTTATACTCTCAACAGGCAAACAAAGGAGAAAGGGGCCTTTTTAGGAGAAGTAGAATATAAAAATGGTAAAATAGAAATTAAGGATGCTGCTCCCCAGTTAGAGAAAATTCTTCAATCTGACTTTATTACCTCCGGAGGAGAAACCGAGGAAGTAACCCTTCCTTCGGGAAGAAAGTTTGTCCGGGGAGGACTCTTAATCCAGAAACCAGGGACATTAAAACATCTTCAAGCTATAATTAAACACGCGCCGGATTTGGGTTATAGTGTCGAGGTCATGGAAAAATAGGCGGGATTTTTCTGCTTTGAGAGTCCTTATTCCTTCTGATTAATAATGGCTAAAAAATCCTTGTTTGATTTGGTCTTTTTGAATTTTTCGACCAAAAGCTCCATCGCCTCTACCGGATTTAAGGGATTAAGTACCTTACGAAGCAGCCAAATTTTACCTAACTGCTCTTTTTCTAAAAGTAATTCCTCCCGACGGGTTCCGGAACGGTTAATATCAATCGCCGGGAAAACCCTCTTATCCACTAATTTGCGGTCAAGATGAAGTTCCATATTGCCCGTGCCTTTAAACTCTTCAAAAATTACGTCATCCATACGGCTTCCGGTATCAATCAGGGCAGTGGCGATAATAGTAATACTCCCTCCTTCTTCAATAGCCCGGGCCGCGCCAAAGAATCTTTTAGGCTTCTGTAAGGCATTAGAATCGACGCCGCCGGAAAGAATTTTCCCACTGTGCGGCACTACGGCATTATAGGCCCTTCCCAAACGGGTAATACTATCAAGCAGAATAAGCACATCCTTTTTATGTTCGACTAAACGCTTGGCCTTTTCGATAACCATTTCCGCCACCTGGACATGACGTTCGGCCGGCTCATCAAAAGTAGAACTGATTACCTCTCCTTTCACCGAACGCTGCATATCGGTCACTTCTTCCGGTCTTTCGTCAATCAGTAAAACAATCAGCACTGTATCCGGAGAATTAACGGTAACCGAATTAGCAATTTTCTGCAAAAGGACAGTTTTCCCTGTTCGCGGCGGAGCCACGATTAAACCGCGCTGTCCTTTCCCAATCGGGGTTAAAAGGTCCATTACCCGCATGTCAATTTCATTCGGTTTTGTCTCTAAAACAAATCTCTCCTGCGGATAAATGGGGGTTAAATCGTCAAAAAGAATCCGGCTTTTTATCGTCTCCGGGTTTTCGAAATTTACCGCTTCGACCTTCAGGAGAGCGAAATATCTCTCTCCTTCTTTTGGCGGCCGGATTTGCCCGGAGACCGTATCCCCCGTCAAAAGGCTAAACCGCCTGATTTGAGAAGGTGAAACATAGATATCATCGGGACAGGGCAAATAATTATAGTTGGGAGAACGAAGAAAACCAAATCCGTCGGGCAGTATTTCTAAAACACCCTCGCCAAAAGTTAATCCGTCTTTCTCGGTTTGCGCCTGCAGGATTTTGAAAATAATCTCGGTTTTTTTCATCCCTCTTAACCCGGCCAGCCCTAAATCCTGGCCGATTTTATGCAATTCGGTAACGGTTTTAGCTTTTAAATTAACAATATCCATGATTTCCTCCTCGGTTGGCCGTTTGCCGGTTAGCTGATTACCGGCTCTTCGGCATTTAATTTTTTCCAAATTTTTTTAACCTGCTTTTTCGTTTCCAGGAGACTGCCTGAATTATCGATGATAAAATCTGCCCATTTTATTTTTTCCCTCTGGGGTAACTGCGCCTTAATCCGCTTAAGAATTTCACCCTGCCTCAGGCCGCTTTGACTTTTAGCTAATCGTTTTATCTGGCTGCGCCGGTCGATTTTAACCAGGATTAAATAATCAAGTATTCTCTCAAGCGGCTTCATCTCGATAAGCAAGGCTCCGTCAATAATTACCACACCTTCTTTTAGCTTCCTTTTAAGCCTCCGGGATTCCTCTTTTACTTTCTGAATTAGAAAAGGATGAATAATAGCGTTTAACTGCTCTAATTTTTTAAAATCGGCGAATACTATTTTCCCCAGCCTTTTCCTGTTTATAGCCTGATTGTCATTAAGAATCCCGTTGCCAAAAGATTTACCAATACGCTTCCAGACTAATTCACCGGGGGAAAGAAGCTTGTGCCCTAATCTATCGACATCAATTATTGCCGCGCCTAACTGGCGGAAAAATCTGGCTATGGTAGTTTTCCCCGAAGCAATATTTCCCGTCAAACCGACAATTAACATTTCAGATTTCCGCCCAGGTCCTCCCCAGAGACAAATTCACCTTTAAAGGGATAGATAAGGGGACTATGTTTTCCATCCCCGCTTCAACCATTTTTTTAACTTCTTCTACTTCCTCTTTGGGAACTTCCAGAATCAATTCGTCATGAATTTGAAGAATCATTTTAGCCGCCAGTTTTTTCTGTTTTAATTTTCCCCATATTTTTATCATGGCTAATTTTATGATTTCCGCCGCGCTTCCCTGAATGGGCGTATTTATGGCTACCCGATAGGCAAACTCCTTTTTCTGGCGATTGGAACTGGATATTTCGGGGATATAGCGTTTTTTCCCAAACATAGTCTTGACATAGCCTTTAGTTTTAGCTTCCTCTATAGTTTTTTCTATATATTCCTTAACCCCCTGATACTTGGCAAAATAGCGGTTAATAAAATCTTCTGCCTGGTTCACTTCAATCTTCAAACTGCGCGATAACCCGTAAGCGCTCATCCCGTAAATTATTCCAAAATTAATCGTTTTGGCCATTCTCCTCAAATCAGTATCAACTTTAGCCCCTTCTAATTCAAAAATTTCCTGAGCAGTCTCTTCGTGAATATCTTCACCATTCTTAAAAGATCCCATAAGTAATTTATCCCGGGAAAAATGAGCTAAAAGCCTCAATTCTACCTGAGAATAATCTCCCCCAAGCAAAAAGTAATCAAGGGAAGAGGAAGTAAAAGCCTCCCGCAAGCGCTTACCCCAGGCGCTTCTAACAGGAATATTTTGAAGGTTAGGGTTACTGCTTGAAAGGCGCCCGGTAGAAGTAACCGTTTGGTGATAAGAGGTGTGCAGACGCCCGTCTTTAGAGTCAATAAGCTTGGGCAAAACCTCAACATAGGTTGACTTGAGCTTGGAGGCCTCACGGTATTCTAAAAGCTTTTGCGGCAGAATATGCGTTTTGGATAAAATCTCAAGCACCCCGGCATCAGTCGAAAATCCTGATTTTTTCTTTTTCACTGGAGGCAGTCCCAACTTGCCGAACAGAATAAGAGCGAGCTGCCGGGGAGAAGCAATATTAAATTTTTCTCCGGCTATTTCATAGATTTCACCGGATAATCCTTTGATTCTTTCATCCAGCTCTTTGGAGATTTTAATTAAAATTTCTTCCTTCAGGGTAATACCCGTTTTCTCCATATCAGCTAAAATCTCTATCAAAGGCACTTCGATTTTCTGAAAAAGAGAAAAAAGATTTTCCCTCTTTAATTTCTCTTCCAAATTTCTCTTCTCGTCAAATACATTTTCCAGGGAAGCGCCTTCCAACGGATAATTAAGGAGGTAGGCGGCAATCTGCAAATCAAATGCTACCCCCTGCAGGGCAAAATTAGCATTATCTAAAAGGGGGATCTGGCTTTTTAGATTATATCCGTATTTTTCTATACCAGTATCAAAAAGTATATCTTTCAAATCTTTTTGGAAAACAGAAGCCCTTAAAGGAAGGGAGAGAACTCTTTGACCTTCGGCGGCTATATGAATAAAATCTTTTTCGACTTTTAAAGCTAATTTCTTTTTGCGTTTTACGCTTTGAATAAACTTTTTAAATTCTTTAATCTCGCTTTTAGGCGTCCCGCCCTCTCCTGCCATCTTTTATTTTTTCCTTCGATACCTAATCAATCCACTTAATAGGGACTCTACTGTTTCAAGGGTAGAAGTAAAACAGGCCCATTTCCCGTTTCCCTAGGGAATTGGTAGTTCTTCCAATCTTTTTATCAACCGGTTGAATTTTAACCCTTCGAAGATTTTTTTTACTTTTTCCCTGTCAAATTTATTCCAGTTCAAATCGCTTAATTCAATCTCTATCGGCGCCTTACAATCAAGAAGAGCCAGCTCCTTACTGAGCTCAGCCTGTTCCTTATGGACGATAAGAAGCTTTTTAGTTGCCTCGCCCTTTACCCTGTCTAAATTTTTATAAATATTTTCCAGGTTTCCAAATTCTCCAATCAAAGCTAAGGCGGTTTTTGCCCCAATCCCGGTAACACCCGGGATATTATCGGTAGAATCCCCGGCCAAGGCAATAAAATCCACCATCTGCCCTGGTTCTACCCCAAACTTCTCTTTCACTTTCTCCTCGTCATAAATTAGATTCTCCTTATGGGTATCGATAATCTTTATGTTAGAATCGACAAGCTGGAGAATATCCTTGTCTCCGGTAATAATAAAGATAGTTAACTTGGATTCGAATTTTTTGGCGATAGTCGCCAGAATATCGTCCGCCTCAAAACCTTCCTTTTCAATTACCGCAATATTCATCGCCCCGGCAATTTCTTTAATTAAAGGGAACTGCTCAATTAAATCATCGGGCATACGCGGACGATGAATCTTATATTCCTCGAATTTTTTATGGCGGAAGGTAGGGGCCGGATAATCAAAGGCAAAAGCTAAATATTCCGGCTTTTTCTCGCTAATAACCTTAAAAAGCATATTGAAGAATCCATAAACAGCCCCAATGGGTCTCCCCTCCGGGGTAGAAAGAGCCTTTAGGGCATAAAAAGCCCGGTAAGCATAAGAATTGCCGTCAATTAGGTATAGCTCTTTGGGCATGTGTTCTAAGGATTAATAAAGGCGTGAATTAATAGCGAATTATGCTTTCTGTTAACTTTTAACTCTAGGCTGTTAACATTTCACCGAGATAACTGTTCCCCTGAGGGAGTAATAATGTGAGCGGTGACAAAGATGAGTAAATTTCTCTTCTCTGAGCGGTCATAGTCTCTGCGGAATAAGGCCCCCAGAACAGGAATATCCCCAAGAAGGGGAACCTTGTCCCGGATGTGACCGGTAGTTTCTTTCATTAATCCCCCGAGGACTACGGTATCACCGTTATTGATGACGATACTGGTAATACACTTCCGCGATTCGAAGAAAGGTTGTTTGTAAGGCGTCTCTGAGGTACCGTAGTCATACCACTCGGCTAAGGCACTCACTTCCGGTATAATGGTTAAATTTATCATCTTCTTATCCATACCGACGCGGGGGATAACCTTAAGCAATATGCCCGCATCCCGGGTCTGAAATTTCTCAGGGGTGGAGGTAGCATCTTTAACCTTTACCCCGGCTGAATTATATTCTGCGGCCGTGGTTTCGTAAGCGGTCGGATAGATATATTCGGTGACAATCTTTATGTTAGCCTCCTGGCCGTTAAGGGTAGTCACCTTGGGAGAAGACAAAAGATTTGTTTGGTCGTGCTGTTCGATGGCGTGAAGAACCGCTTCAAATTGCGGCGTGGTAAGTATGCCACTTAGCGTCAGGTCAAGTCCACCGAGACTATCCGTTACTATATCTTGGCTACGCGTCTTTACAGGATAAGGTTTATATTCGTTTGCACTGGCATCATAGTAATATTCTTGAGTTAAACCTGTTTCTTTGATAAACTTCCGACTACCCAATGTAGGAAATTGAGTCACTTCACCTTTATTAAGCTTTAATTTATTTTTGTCTGAAACCTGATCTATCCCCCAATCTGCACTCAGATTCCATTCCAGCCCCAATTCTTTCAGCGCTGTTTCGCCCACTTCGACAAAACGGGCCTCAATCATTATCTGCACCGGGGCGACATCAAACTCCTTTAAAATATCTTCGATAATTTGCAGGTTGGATAAGGTATTAGTCACTATTAAAGCGCCAATTCGTTCAACCAGAGTAATCCGGCTTCTCTCTGGCCAGGAAACACTTCCCCGCAGAATATCTTCAATGGTTTTCTCATTTTGAATAACCGCCTCCTGCCTGGACACTGATTCTTCTTCCGTCGGCCTCTTAGTAAACATAGCTTCTTCACTAAAGACCGTATGGGTGCCTAATCCTTTACGCAGATGATAAATCCTCGTCTCCATTTTTTCCTCAGCTTCCAACTTTTCCGGGGTGGTAATAAAAATTACGTCTTTTTCCACCCGGTAAGCCAGGCCTTTGGACTTCATAATGTATTCTAAAGCGTCGATTAAACTCACCTCAGTCAAATAGATAGTGATAGTGGGGTCGACCGCATCCAAAACCGATTCATCCAGGACGATATTTACCCCTGTCCATTCATGGAGCTGGCGAATAACGTCGCGGAGATCGGCTTCTTTAAAATCTAAACTAACTTTTTGACTGGCTCCTTTTCCTAAAATATCCCTGATTGCCTCCTTGTTTTTCCCGGCCACCGAGGAGGCCAGCATATCTAATTCCGGCTTTTCGGAAGCCCGCTTTTCATAAGGCTCGCTCAATTGGCTTCGGGATACATCTAAAATCCGGGCTTTTTCTTCTATCCGTTTTCTGGCTTCGACACTATCTTTTTCCGCCTGCCAGACAGCCACATTAGCCCGTTCAATCAAGGCCGTGGCCTGATGAGAATAAGGGTCCAGGACTAAAATCTTCTCCCAGGTACTTTTGGCCTTATCATATTCTTTAGCGGCATAATAACTCTGTCCCTCTGTAATTAAACTCTGGATACGCGCCGCTTTCGTCTCTTTGGTCGCCCGGGCAAGATTCCTCTGCGCTCTGGCAATATATGACTGGGCATCTTCGGTAAATTTATGCCTGGGCATAAGGGCTTCAGCTTTCTTGAATTCCTCAATAGCCTCTAAGTATTCCCTTTCATCAAAATAGGCTTTGCCGGCGCCATAATGCCGCATAAATTCACGTTCCCGCGATATCTCTACCTGGCCGATATGCTCGGCCAATCTCTCCTTTGCTTCTCTTTTTAGGGCTTTCTCCTCTTCTTCTATCTCCTCAATATATCTTTTCGCCCAGGTATGCGAGGGATCAATGGTCAACAATTTCTGAAATTCTTTCTTGGCTTCATCATATTTTCCGGCAATATAGAATTCCTTTCCCCTGGCGTAATAGCGGCGGACCATTTCCTGATGAGAAAGAGGGAAGGTCATTTCATCCTTTATTTTCTCTTCTCGAGAAACTTGAGCCGTCCTTAGAGGATTGTCCACATAGATTAAAACATTGTTACCGCTTTTGGCCGCTCGAAAGGAAGAATCAGCCTTTAAATCCAAAACGATGCGCACCCGATTTTCCTCGAACAAACCCGTCCGGATTTGTTCAATCACCTCGCTCCCAACCGAAATCACTTTGGGCGTCCGGGTTTGGCCGGCATCCCAGATATCGACAACAATCCGATTCGGCTCTGAAGGCTCGCTGCTTTTTAATTTAAAATAGGTATAATGGACTGGTTCAGTCGTCCTGATAGTGACCAAATCCTCCTGAGGCAGCTTTTCCACTCCCAGGCTGATTACTTCATTAGCCGGCAAGGCCAAAGTTGGATTGCTTCCTAAGGTAATTAAACTCAACGCCAAAATTAGAACTGTTAGTTTTCTCATCTATTTCCTCCTGAATTTTTAGAACAAGGGAGCTTCGTTTCTCCCCCTTCCTCACTATAGATTAACACAAATTCCTTTTGAATGTCAACTATTCTGAAACCTTCGGCGGACTCGCCGCTTTTTAAGAAATAACTCTTTTTAACCCCTTCGAAAACTGTTTCAATGACGGCAATTTTTTCATCCCCAATTTCTATTTGCCCCCGGTAGAATAACTTTAATTTGGGAAGAGTTACCTCTTCCCGCGGGGCAATTGCTTCTTTTTTAGGAAGTCCATTCCCGGGAGAAGAAAAAATATCCCGCTCATTAATATCAAGCAGAAAATCAGCAAAGGATTCTTCCTTAAGATTCTCCAAACGTTCGATATCAAAAAACCGGGGCTGAATTAACAAAGAGACGGGCCCCTTTCCTTCTTGGGCAAAAATATTCCTGCCGGCGGCAATCAAAATCATAACCCAAAAAATAACAGATAGTTTATTTTTCATCTTACTTTAGTTGAATTCCCTGAATGGTTAAATTGATGTCTAATATCTCTTTGTTTTTCTGCGAGATTTTCTGAATTTCCATTTTTTCTATAACCAGAGGCCAAGTGGCCTGGGTTAAACTGTGGAGAAACTCAAGGAGGGCAGCTGTTTCTCCCTGGCATCTAATTTCCATAGGAAAACTGGTATAGGGAATCTCCCCTTCGATATGCTCCTTGGGTGTGTTTAACCTTACAGAAACTAAATTATCCATACCACTGGCAATCAAAGCCCCCACTACCTTCTCCATGGCCGCTAATTCCCAGAGAAGTATCTCGGCATCTTTTTCTTTAGGGACATCTTGGTCAAACCCCAAAGAAACCGGCAAAATCACCTTTTTGGCTTCAGCTTCTTCTCTTAACCGGCGTTCACTTTGATAGGCCTTTTCTTTGAAAAACAATCCTTTCTGATTTACCTGAGCCGGCAGAGTTATATCAAACTTCCCCAGATGTTCCTTTAGGAAAGCTATCTTTTTGCGGTAATCCTCCTGGGAGGCCTCAAGAGATTCTATCAGTTCTGAAGAGGTAATTCCTCCCTTTTCTTTCCTGAATAATTCTAACTCTCCGGATTTTTTCTCTATTTCGGCGGAAATTTCTTTCCGCCGCGATATATAGGGGTTAATTATCCCGAAAAAATAGATAAGGAGCGCTGCTGACAAAATCAGGGAGGTAATTATAAAAGAACGCTCAAATTTCTTTTCAGCCATCTTTTCCCCGGTTATAAAGCCAGCTCTGCTTCTAAACTAAATTCGATGAACTCCCGCTCATCCATCTTCACCGAATGAGAAGCTAAAGGTTCCACCCTTTCAATATAAGCGGTGGCCTCTTGCAGTTTTTGCATAAAGTCATTTATTGCTTCGTATGAGGCGCCTTTGCCCTTTATTAAAAGAAATTTTTTTATTTTTTCCTCGGCTCTTTCCGATTCTTTAGGGAAGTAGAAATTATCCAGCCAAATGTCTGGAGTCAAACTTTTCCCCACAGCTCTCATTAACTCCAGGCCCATCATTTTTTTTGCCAGGAACTGATACATCGTTTGAGCCTTGTTTTCCAGGAGAGCCTCTTCTTTCTTAAGCCTTTCTATTTTGGGGCGGTAAACTCCATATTCATCCCGATAAATTTCTTGAGTTTCAATCAGTTTATTCTGCCAGCGGGCAGAACTTTGATGAAAGAGCCAAACCCCGCCGCTAAGAATTATCAAAAAGGCAATTATGGTAAAAAACGTATATTCATTTTTTTTATGGCGGGCCTTTCTCTTGAGTAGTTCTTGAGAAAGAAGATTGATTTCTACGGCGCATTTTACCTTGCCCCGCAGGGCTAACCCGGCGGCAACGGCAAAAAGATGCTGGTGGGCATCAAGGCTATCCCATTTATCTTCGACAAAAATCGCGGCGTCCGGTTTCTTCTTTATCCGTTTAAAGCAGTTAACAATCTTTACCTCCAATCCCAGGCTGGTAGCAAAGAAACCTTTTAAAGTGGCGAGCTGGCTGCTGCCGCCGGCTAAAATTACCTCGCCAATGGTCAAGCCTTCAACTTGACTTCGATAGTAACCGATGGCATGTTGAATCTCCACTATTAAATCTTCCATAATGGGCCTGATAACTTTTCTCACCTCTTCCTGGGGGTAACCCTCTAATCCGCCCTTTTTTATCCGTTCCGCTTCGTGATAAGAAAGGCCGAATTCTTTCTGCAAAGCTTGAGTAAAGTTATTTCCGCCGATAGGGAAACTTCTTGTCCAGACATTTTCCCTTTTAAATATGGCGATATCGGTGGATTCAGCGCCAATGTCAATAAGGGCTACGCCTCTTTCTCCGTCTAAATAATCCTGGTTGTAACGGACACAATTGTAAAATGCCAAAGGCGAGACATCGACTATATCAGCCGGCAGGTGGGAGGTGAGTTTTTTCTGGACATCTTGGATTAAATCAATCTTTATGGCTACCAGGAGAACTTCCATCTCCAGAATTTTTTTACGCTTTAAGAGATAATAATCCCAAACCACTTCATCAAGGGAAAAAGGGATCTGCTGCTGGGCTTCATATTTTATTACCTGTTCAATTTTACTTTCGGGCACCGGGGGGAGTTTAATCAAGCGGATTAAAACGGATTGGCCGGGCACAGAAGTAACTATGGAAGCGCCTTTAATATTAAGAGAAGAAAGTAATTTAGCTAACTTTTTAGCCAGGAGCTGGCCTTTCTGAGCAGGGGTGGAGGCCGGGTCGGTCTTCAAGGTAACAAGCCCTGCTTGATTTAAAGTTAACCCAGCTTTGCTTTCTTTTAATTCAACTACCTTGATACAATTCGACCCGAGATCTATTCCAATAACATCTTTAGACTTTACCATTGAGACAATTTATCCTTCTATTGGCGTGTTTTTTGGTAGGTAAGATATCTAATGGAGACATTTGCTGGTATGAAATCAGGGAACATTAAGCTTTTACAGCATCTGTATAGGGTAAGTATAGCATAGAAAGGGCTAAAAGTCAAATAAAATTCCGCCCCCGGTTAATTACCTTTTCCCAGTCTCAATTTCAGATAAAATCTGATCTGATTTATCTCGAATATCCCCGGGATTCGGTCTGTATAGTTCGAAATAAATCGGAAACACCTTGATAGCCCGGCTTTGGGTTGCGGTAGGCATCGGTAATGCCCCAGTGTTCTTCGATATGATTATCTTGGACCCGAGGGTTACCGGCTTTCCACCATTCATCGGCCCATTCAAAGATTATAATACCGGAAAGATTCTCACCGGTGTTTATAATCTGCCTTTTAATAATTTCCCCCTGCCTTCCGCCTTTACAGAAAGTGCTATAGCCGGTTTCGGCAATATAGACGGGTTTATCGTATTCCTGTGATACATTTACCATTTTATCGATATCTGCCCGGGCTTTACTTTGGGTATAAATACCTTCAAACCAGCCGCTCTCCCGTCCAAGGCCGACAAAAGCGTGAATGCCAATGGCATCTAAAAAATCAAAGCCTAAATTATATCCCGGTAAATCCAGGATATTAGAGCCGGTCACCGGATGCTTGGTATCTTCCGTCTTAATGGCCTGATAAATCTCTTTTAAAAATTGATTTACTTTTCCGAAACCGAAGCGGCTGACTACGTTACCGGCTGGTTCCCAATGAAAAGGGGCGTCATTCCAGATATTCCACATAAGTATCGAAGGGCGCAGTTTATCGCGCCTGACAATCCGCAATGCCTCATTAATAAGTTTCTCTCTTTCTTCCTCAGAGTCATAATTTGTCTTACTGTTAGGATAGATAATAGTCTCTATAACCATAAGATTATACTTCTCGGCTAAATCCAAAAGTTTAGGCGGCAGGGGAGCATAGGTGCGGATGGTATTTGCCCCTAACTCTTTAATCATCTGGAAATCCTTTTCCCAGATAGATTCAGGAATATCCTGAAATCTCGCCATCTTGGGATAGTTAAGGCTGTAATCTATACCTTTGATAAAAAAGGGCTTTCCGTCTTTATAAATCCGGCAATTAGAAATTTTTATCTTGGGCAGCTCCTGTTCGGCCTTTTCTTCCGGAGTTACCCAGAGCCCTTGATACTTAACCAGACCTCTTTTAATTTGCTTCGCTTCAAATTCTTTTCTTCTCTTATCAGCCTCGCTCCATTTTTCTTTTTCCTCTGTTTCTACCGCTTCCTTCCCTTTATCGTTTATTTTTTCTATTTTTTCAATCTCGTCCCGATTCACCCCGATTACGCCCATCCTTATTCTTAAAAAAATGCGTTCGTCATCCTGCCGTTCGATTATCCCGGTCATCTTCCGTCCGTTTTTGAGGTGAATCACGTCAGAAAACGCTTTAGACTGATAAAGGACAACAGCAAAAACGAGAAGACATAAATATACTAACGCTAATATCCAGTTTCTGTCTTTTTCCATCATTTAATATCGAACCGCCATACCTATTTATTTTTCTTTCTGCTTAATCTGGAAACCTGTAGAGAATTTTTCAAAAGTCGCAAGATGAATCTGGCAATCCCTATACATTATGTCTTTTTCTATTTCCCCATTGATAATATAAGCTGATTTAACATCCGGATATCTCGCAAGGAATCTCTTAAGGCCTGAAGGGATATCTAAAGAAGTTATCTTGCTTTTAACTTCGATAGGAATAGGAATTCTATTTTTAAGAAGAACAAAATCGACTTCCCCGCCGTCTTTAGTCCTCCAAAATTTAATTTCCATATTAGGCGCAAGCATAGCCTGCAGTTTCAAGAATACAAACGATTCCAAAATAACACCTTTATCGTGACGGTCGTCAATAACGGAAAAATCTTTCAAAAGCATATTCCTAACGCCTAAATCGTACAAATAGGCTTTGCATGACTTCTTTAACTCGTTCCCCAAGTTTTTCGAATAACTATAAATGCGATAACTAACGTAAGTCTGTTCAAGAATATCAAGGTAGCGGTTGATGGCTTTCGAACTCAAGCCTACTTCGCTACTTAAAGAATGCACAGAAATTGTTGAACCTTGATTCTGGGCTAAAAGGTACAAAAGATGATTGAAGGCGCGGATATTCTCTTCCTTGATGAGCGATTTAACATCTTTAAGAATGTAGCTTCCTACAAGCTCATTTAAAATTTGTTGTTTTCTTTCTTTAGAATCGGTGTGGGTTAACCCTGGCATGCCGCCAAAACGCAGGTAATCATCAAATGTAAACTCCGGACAATTATTTCTGATTTCAGAATACTCTAAAGGGTAAATGCGGTATAAAAATTTTCTGCCCGCCAGACTTTCTTTCAGATGCTTATGAATCTCTAAAGAAGACGAGCCGGAACAGATAATTTTAATCTTCTTTCTGGAGTCAAAAATGGCTTTGAATATCTTGGAAATATTACGCACATATTGAAACTCATCAATAAAGACAATTTCTCCGGATTTACTTATTATTTGCACAATCTCTTTGTCCGGGCGGTTAAAATCGGCTAATACCTGGGGTTGTTCTAAATCAAAAAAAACTGTTTTTAACCCCTTTTGTTTAGCGTAATTTTCCAGTATACGCAGAAGTGTCGTCTTGCCAACTTGACGAGGCCCAAGAAGAATAACGATTTCTGGTTGGGTTAATTCTTGGCGCAATTTATTTAAAATATTACGTTTAATCATCTTATTGACAAATATAACCTATTGGGTCAAGAAAGTCAAGAAGAACTTCCTTTTTAAAAAAGCTTTTTTAGATTAGCAAATCAACTATTCTTCCCGCCAGAAAAGGAATTGGACGGGCGGAAGATAGGTGATACTAATATCGTCAAACACAGGGGTTTCTCTTAAAACCGGACTATAGTTACACATCCAACTATCTACGCCACCGTCTGCTTGAAAAATCAATCTATATTGAATCGCCTTATTAGCTGCCTCAGAAATTACATTATCATCTCCTGATTCAGTAAAGCTATTTGACCAACTAGCCCCGTTTAAATCCGCCAAGCTATCGGCTGTTCTCACTTGAACTAAAATATCGCCGTTCCCGATTTGAGTCAACCCCACGGAATAATCCCAATAAGGACTATTTCCTCCATTCCAAGCCGAATCACTATAATATGGCAGGAAATTTTCTGTCCAGGTAATCGTTCCCCATTCAACTGCTGATTCATCTGAACATAAATACTTAGGGGAAACGAAATAGGCCTCCGAACCTATAGGGTTATAATATCGAGCGATAGAAAAATCTGATTCTATTTGTTCTTTCGTCTTGGGGTAATTAAAAATCTGAAGGCCCGATAATATCGCGTCAGCTTGCTCCCCTGGTTTATCATCATCGTGCCCAAAGCATATAGCGTCATAATCAATGTCGTCAGTATCGGGGGTATAGGTAATAAAATCCAGTGGTTTGCGGTGAAAACCCTTGCTGTATTCTTCCCAGGGTAAATCTCCATTATGAAACTGTGTAGCGCCACCACCATTCTCATCAATAAAATGGCGTTCAACCCCGTCGATATACAAAACTACTCTTCCCGTTTTGCAAACTCCCTTGTCCCAATTAGGGTTTGTTTCGTCATCTATCCAGCTATCATCCCAATCCCAGGTGAGACCAATATGGTGCCATTCTCCGGGACAAAAAACATCCGCGTCGGCAGTCCTGGACATAGTAATTAAGGTAGAATAAGGATTATCCTCTTCGTTATCGTCAAAAGGAGCAGTAACTGGATAAATTTCTTCGGTTTCCCTTTCCGGGGGTTCTCCGGCAATAAGACATTGAATATAACCTACACCAGAATCCTGGTCAGCCGGATCTGACCAGGAGAAAATAAGAAAACCGCCATTGGGTGGTTCGGTTCCTCCCATTCCCCAGGGGTCAACACTTTGGTCAAAATCTGTATTTTTAATCACGATGCTTTTACGGACACTCTGCGTTGGTTGCATATTTTTTGAATAATAGGCAGGCTTTATCCAAAACTCTATGGTACCCTGTCCAGTATTGATGTTATTTTTAGCATTGTAAGTCAGTTTTTTATCTTCCGAGGAAAGCATTAACACGCCGTCAGGGAATAAATCTCCCCCGCCGGCAATACTGCTATTACCGTCGGCAGTGGAAGAAACCATCGGTAAGGTATCGCCTGAAGCGGCATAATTAGCATTTAATGAACCTTCGATAGCGGCCAAAAATTGCTGACTGCCTGAATTTGGCTCGGTTGGACCAACCGTGGCCAATTTAATCTGTCCGTCATAAAGAGAAGCTGTTTTATCGGTAGTATCTGGATAAGTTTCTACATGATTCTTTATGCCTAAATTCCCCTCTGAACCATCAAAATCAGCTTGATTGGTTTGATGCCAGGTATCATAAACTTTTAGTATAGCTCGAATCTTTTTCTCACCGACTACATTGCTCGATTCATCCAGAATTTCACCCTTTGATTCAATTTCATAAATACCCCCTGAATTAAAAGAAAATTCGGTAGTATTGTTGGTTAATAGATCTTTCCCTTCTTTTCCTACCGTAAGCTGCCAGGTAACATTACGAATATACCGGGATAACCCTGTGTTAGGATTAGCATTGGCCATTACCAAATCTGCATCTCCGATACCAATATGGCCATCTCTACCTACGGTTCCATCAGCACCTAAATCTTGAGTGGTCCCGGGATATCTAAAATCTCCGTCATTACAGGTGGGATAAGGGCAATCCCCTATATGCCAGGGATCGGAAGGTGGAAAATCTCCGCTACCACGACAATAAGGGCAGGTATGTGCGGGTTCGGCAAACATCAGACTTTTGTAAAGTTGCCTCCAGGTTTTAAATGGCCTTTCATCGATCAAATGTACAGCTAAGGCTTCTGCTTCTACATCAGTCAGGCTTTTATTCCCGTCACTTATATTTTTTAACACTGCTTTTAAAACATCGAGGCTAACCGTATTCACATTAACCGGCGCCCGCGGCTCAGAGATTATAAACTGGGGATTTACTGTCTTAGAATCAACATAAGAATGTACAGTTATCGAATCTTTAATGTCGTTAAATACTCCCTGTCCGATACCCTCGACAAGCTTTATTTCTTCGATTGTCCGGAAAGGATGGGCAGTCCTATAGGTAACAATGGCACCGGCCTTTTCGGCGGAGGCAGAAACCCCTTTTACCTCAAGCAAATTCTCTAAAAGAAGCTGGGAGGCATTATTGATGTTAATTTTTCTCTGCTCATCTTTTATTACCACTTTATATGTGCCGTCCCCTAAAGACTGTTCTTGGCCGTTTATGGCAACGTCGCCATCACTATAATCGAATTTAGTTTTGGCCAGAGCCCGCAATTCGGCAATGGCCCGATTTATCCCGGCTTCCGCTAAATATTTCGCTTTAATTTCGTCGGAAAAGTTGGCGGCCGCTTTTAATTCCAGACGGGCATTTAAGGCAAAAGGGATAGCAATGGTAAAAAGCAGGGCCAAAATACCCAGGGCGAAAATTAAAGCCATTCCTTTTTTATTGCTTATAATCTTACGCATCCCTGTCACCTTTGACTATTAGCCAAATAAACCACGCTGGAAAAGGTTTTACTAATCGGATTCCCCCCTGTATTTTCTTCGGTAGTTACGGAAATTTTAATTGCCTGAGGCAACTTCCCATCGGTTCGCGAATCCCAGGAATCCAAGGCATTATCCCAGGTAGTCGCAGTTTCTCCCCAATATTTAAAGGATAAATCCGTAACTTGAAAAGCCAAATCAGAGGAGCTGCCTCCTCCGGAGAGGTCAAAATCAGGATTTCTTTCTAATCTTCTCATTATCTCTTTATCGCCTTCGTTTAAATAATATCTCATCTCACATAAATCGTATTTATCGCTTTCATCACTTTCTTTAGAACAGACGAAATCCACCTGACTTGCCGCACCCAATAGATAAATAACATTGTCTTCGCTAATTAAGGCACCGGAGAGTTCTCGCCCCATCTCCTCCAGAGCCACCCGGGCATTTTGATAAACTTCTATCCGGCTTTTAGTCCTGCCCCAGGAGGTATATCCGCCTTTAAAAACAAAAATAAGGGTGGTCGCCAAAATAGCCATCAAAAGGGTAGTAATTAAAATCTCAACCAAGGTGAGACCCTTCTGCCGATTTTCTTTAATATTTGGTAATAAGGGTGGTAAAATCTTTTTCATAATTTTTGTTTCCTTCGCCCCAGGAAATTGTCACTTTAACCTCTTTTAAATTACCCGGCGGGTCGATGACACCGCCCACCTCCACTTTATAGGAAAACACTGAATTACTACAGGAGCCCTCTTCGGGGACACTCGGCAGGGCATCATAGCCATCCCGTTTTAATTCTTCCAATTTATCCTGGGCAAAAAAGGCCGCCTGAGTCATATCGGTGGCTTGTTTACCTGCCCTCAAACATACGGGTAACAGGGCAATTACCCCGACGATGCCAATGGTTAAAACCAAAAGGGAGATAACCACTTCAACCAGAGTAAATCCCTTCTTTTTTCTATGATGGTGGAGTCTCATTGATTTCAACCGCTCCTGTAGTGCTAATGACATAGATACGTTTTATTTTCCCGTGCAAATCCTTTATCCAGACTGCTTGCCCATTTGTCCCGTTAAACTGACCAGTGGGTTTGAAGCTCGCCCGATAAATTGTTTCGCCATTATCCGGATCCCCAGAATCAGAAATTTCCACCGCTAAAAAACTGGAATTATAGATATCAATATTTTCCGGGAGTTTTAATCGCTTTTCAATAATGGTTCTTTTCTGGGAATTTTCCGGGTCAGGATAAACCAGAACGAACTTATCTTCTTCCAAATCAAAATCTACAGCATATTCACCGTTTTTAGTAATGGCGTAACTGCGGGCTGTTCGTAACGACGTGGCAATATTATTAGCCGCCGCCCTTAATTTTAAATCCCGCCGAGAATGGATAAATAGAGGCGCAGCCACGGCTAAAATTAACGCCATTATAGAAAGAACCATTAAAAGCTCTATTAAGGTAAACCCCTTTTTAGTAAATAGCGGATAGCGTTTAGCGTTTAGTTGTTTCCTATCCGCTATACTCTTTACGCTATACGCTAAAGAATTAATTTTCTTACCAGTTATTGATATCATCTGCCTCGGTCCCGTCACCGGCTCCATCTGGCCCTTTCGAATAAATATCATAGGAAGGGTTATGAGTGCCAGTCGGTCCTTTAGTGTAAACATAATCATTATTCCAGGGATCCTGGAATTTACCGCTAGAGATATCTTCTTCATCAAATTCTATATAAGGGCCGTGCCAATCATCCCCTTGACTTACTGTCAAGGCATTGACTAAATTCTGGTTTCCGGAAGCCGGGTAGCTACCCATATCCACTTCATACATTGAAATGGCTGTCTCTAAGGCCGCTATGGCTGCCTCGGTTTTAGAAATCTTTGCCCGTAACCGGGCTTTATTACCGGTAAATACAGCCATTCCCAGCAATATTCCCAATATGGCCACAACAACCATTATTTCAATCAGGGTAAAGCCTTTTCTCAATCTCATTGAACTCTCCTTCGAATTTCTATTGATATCTTAATATTTAATATCTCTCCACGTCCAGTCTTTCATAATCTACCTGTCTTTCCTGTTTATAAATTTCAAGCTTTCCGCCCGGGTTGGTTATTGAAATTTCTTTGACCTGGCCGCGCTTATCGGCAATCCAGATGGCGGAATCGTCGCTAAATGCATTCCCCATTTTATCAAAGCTGATACGGAAAATTATCTGATTGAAATCCGGGTCTTCTTTCCCTTCGATTAAAATTGTCTGGAAGGTGCATTTAATAATCTCAATTCCCTCGGGCAAAAGCTTCATCTCATCAACAATTTTTCTCTCCTCTGGCCTCCCTCTCTTGGGATAAACCAGGGCGAAGGTATTGTCATAAAGGTTAAAATCGGCCGCATAACTATCTTCATGATTAATCGTATAAGTCCTGGCCTTCTTAATGGTTTCGGTTATAACCCGGGCGGAACGGTCCAAATTACTTTGGCCAATCCAGGTGGATATAGCAGGGAAAAATTTCCAGATTATCGAAGCCAAAATAAGAAGATAAATTAGACGCTTGACCCAGCGATTTTTAAATATTTCAGTCAGCTCTATTTCCGCCATTTCTGCCTCCTTTGATTCCCTTATTTCGTTATCACGTTGTTCATTATCACGTTATCACAATTTTAAAATACGCTCTTATAAAATTATAGCATATATTTGGCCCACAAAAGCTATTTTTTTTTGAGGCGGGGGGTTTTATAATTTGGGGATTCGGAACAATCTCCGGGCGTTTTCACTGGTAATCCCGGCTAATTCTTCCAGCTTCACTTCTTTCACCCGGGCAATTTCTTCGGCCGTATATCTGATAAAAGCAGGTTCGTTGCGTTTTCCTCTCATCGTTTGAGGAGCCAGGTAGGGAGCATCGGTTTCTAAAAACAACCTTTCAAGCGGCACTTTTTTAAGCACGCCGCGCAGATTTTCAGCATTAGGAAAAGTAATTTGTCCGGCAAAGGAAAGGTGCAAACCTAAATCTATTACCCGGTCGGCCAGGTCGCTATCGCCGGAAAAACAGTGCATCACTCCGCCCACTTGGCCGATTTTTTCCTCAACTAATACCTTTAAGACTTCCTCTTCTGCCTCCCGGCAGTGAATCATCACCGGCAGCCCCAAGTCTTTAGCCAGATGGAGAAGCTTTTTAAATAAATGCTTTTGCTCGTCTCGAGGAGATAAATCGCGATAATAATCTAAGCCAATTTCCCCTATGGCGGCCACTTTTTCCGTTTTAGCAAATTCTCTTAGATTATTTAAAATCTTGGAATCAATACCGGCGGCATAATGAGGGTGAATGCCGACGGCGGCATAAATAAAGGAATAATCCTCGGCCAGTTCCAGGGATTTCTGGCAGCCGGGAAGATTAGTCCCCACGTTAATCATCACCTCAACACCGGCTTCCCGGGCGCGGCGAATTACTTCCTGCCGGTCGCCCTGGTAGCGCTCATCGTCAAGATGAAGATGGGTATCAATAAACATAGGCCCTAATTATTAGCTTACGGCTTTTGGCCCCTATTTGGCAATTAGCTCTTAGCGCATCACTGATAGTCAGAAAAAACTTTATTTTCTTAACTATGAGCCATCGGCTATGAGCTATGAACAATCTAAATCATTTTCTATCTATACGTGGAAATAAAGGACGGCCCTTATTTATTCTATCCTTGCCTATTTGCCGGTCTATGGCCATGGCAGTATGCGGCATAAAGGGTGAGATTAACTCCGAAACTGCTCTTACGACTTCAACCAATAAATGGATAAATCCCTTAAGTTCGTCTATTTTCTTTTCCTTGGCTAAATTCCAGGGTTTGCTGTCTTCAACAAATTTATTGGCCATATTGATTAAGGCCCATATTTTCTCTAAGCAAGAACTAAAATTAAAATTGGAGCCGGGGTGCAGGTAATCGGCAATCTCCTCCGGTAAAAGCTTTATTTTTTCTTCTATATCTTTCCCCTGCTTATTATATTCAATTTCCCCTTTTTCAGGAACGTTGCCTTGAAAATATTTTTCTATCATCGTCAGCGTCCGGTAGAGGAGATTGCCTAAATCATTTGCCAGGTCGCTATTGAATCTTTTGATAATTGCTTCTTCTGAAAAATTTCCGTCCTGCCCAAAAGGAACGTCGCGAAGTAAAAAATACCGGTAGGCATCCAGGCCGAATTTATCAACCATCGCTTTGGGAGAGACAACATTTCCCCTTGATTTAGACATTTTGCTTTGCTCAATCAACCACCAGCCGTGGGCAAAGATTGCCGCCGGGGGCCTGATATTTAAAGCCTTTAGCATAATCGGCCAGTAGATCGCGTGCTGCCTTAAAATGTCTTTCCCGATTATATGCACGCCCGGCCACCATTTGCTCTCATATTCGTCATTTTTATTAAATGTGCCCACGGCGCTGATATAGTTAAGCAGGGCGTCAAACCAAACATAAGTAACATGGCCGGGGCTGAAAGGCAGAGGTATCCCCCAGCTTAGCCGTTCTTTCGGCCGGGAAATACATAAATCAGAGAGCTTATTTGATTTTAAAAAACCCGAGACTTCCCGGCGACGCGTCTCCGGACGGATAAAATCGGCATTCCCCTCGATATACTTACCCAGCCAATCCTGATATTTCGATAGTTTAAAAAAGTAGTTTTTCTCCGAAACTTTTTCTAAAGGCCTTTGGCAATCAGGGCAATTCTCTCCCTGAATTTGTGCTTCGGCCCAGAAGGTCTCGCAAGGCGTGCAATACCAGCCTTCATATTTATCCAGATAAATATCGCCGTTTTTATAAAGAACCGTTAATGCCCTTTGCACGCAGGATATATGCCTCTCTTCGGTGGTCCGGATAAAATCATTGTAAGAAATATCCAACCCTTCCCAGAGCTTCTTAAACTGCAAAACCATTTTATCGGTAAATTCCTGCGGGCTCAGCTTGGCTTCTTCAGCCGCCTTCTGCATTTTCTGGCCGTGTTCATCGGTGCCGGTTAAAAGCCAAACATTTTCCGCGCCTACTTTCTGGCGCATATACCGGGCTAAACAATCAGCGGCAATATTAGTGTAAGAATGCCCGATATGAGGGGAGGCATTCACATAATATAAAGGGGTGGTAATATAAAATTTTCCCATCTCTTTAGTTAGCCATTATTGTTTCTTTTTTCGGCTGATAGCCGGGAAATGAGGGAATTTGAGTATAGAAATTTTCTTCATCTTTTCCTCCCAGGGGATTTCTTTCCTCACTCCTCCTTCTAACTCGACGGTAATCGTCATCTTCAGCGGATTGCTGGCTACTACCTTACCTTTTCCTTCTTTGGTATTGATGGTAGTCCCGCCTTTAGGAAACTTTCCTTTCATCTGCTTATAGAAATCATATTCATAGCTTAAACAGCACATTAACCGGCCGCATAACCCGGAAATCTTCATCGGGTTTAAAGAAAGATTCTGTTCCTTAGCCATACGGATGCTCACCGGTTCAAAATCTTTAAGAAATTTGACACAACATAAAGGAAATCCACAAGGGCCAAAACCGCCAAGCCTTTTGGCTTCATCGCGGACGCCAATCTGTCTTAATTCGATACGGGCTTTTAAAATATAGGCTAAATCCTTAACCAGCTCCCGGAAATCAACTCTATCCTCGGAGCTGAAATAAAAGATGATTTTTGTCCGGTCAAAAGAGTATTCGGCGGCAACTAATTTCATGGGAAGCTTTCTTTCTTCAGCCTTTTTTTCGCAAAGGGCCATTGCCTCTTTCTGCATCCGCTTATTTGTTTCAATCTGCCGGATATCTTCAAGGCTGGCTAAACGGACAATCTTTCTTAAAGGGTCGTCTATATCTTTTTCCAAAATAATTTCCGGTTCCGAGACCACTTCGCCGAATTCTATCCCTCGCCCGTCTTCGATAATACAAAATTTGCCAACCTTAACCCGGATATTGTTGGTATCGAAATAAATAACTTTATTGTCTTTCTTTAATTTTACCTGAGCAATCTCGTACATCGCTCTTCTCCCGTCTCCATTCTACCATTTCCCTTTTACCGTTTCTCATTTCCCGCCTAACTTTTCCCGTCTAATTTTAAAAGCATAACCGTAAGAGCGAGGCGCAGGTGGGCATTACGGGAAACAGCCTCTTTTATTTCTTTTAAAACAGAAATTTTCTCTTTTACTTCCTCCCGGGAAAGCGCCTGAGCGGTCTCTTTAATGGCGTCCTCCCGCGCCCGGTTAACAATTAATGTTTCCTCCCCGGTTATTTTCCAGACCAAACAATCCCTGAAGAAAAGTGTTATCGCCTGCAGGTCATCCTCTATCTTTTTCCGGTATTCCCTGTCCAGGGAAGCCTTCTTTTTTTCCTCTAAAAACCTCTGCTTTTTCTTGCCTAAATTCTCCGTCTCTTCTTTTAAATCCCCGGAGTATTTTAAGTTGAGCTTTTTCTTGTGTTCATCCCAAGTTTCGACGATATCACTGACAGTATCTAAAATATTATCATCGCGTTTTAAAATTAAATCTAAAAAAATTTCCTTCCCTAAAACCGCTCCTTCCTTCTTAAATCTTACTGCCTCTCCAAGCTTACCTTCAGAAATTACAGAGAGGCTTCTGGCTTCAGTTAAAGAGCAATTCAAATTTTCGAGCAGAAATTTCTCGATTTTCTTTTGAGAGATTAAAGAAAATCTCACCAGCTGACAGCGGGACCTGATTGTCGGCAAAAGCTCCTCGGCGGCGCTGCTAAGCAGAATGAGGACAGATTCTCCGGGCGGCTCTTCTAAAGTTTTTAAAAAGGCGTTTGCCGCCTGGCGGTTCATCCGTTCGGCCTCAAGCAGGATAAAAACCTTCGTTCTTCCTTCAAACGGCTTAAGATAGATTTCCCGCTGCAACTCAAGGATGTGGTCTATCTTGATGGTTTGGGAGACCCCATCGGGTTCTAACCATTTAACGTCTGGATGGCGGAAACGTTCAATCCTTTGGCAGGAAGAGCACTGGTCGCAGGCATCGGCTTTTCCCTTTTCGCAATTTAAAACCTTAGCCAAATTAAGCGCCGTCAGCCGTTTGCCTATGCTGTTCTCTCCGACAAAAAGATAGGCATGGGCAATTCTATCCGAACGTAAATTATTCTTTAAAATGGTTAACGGAACTTCCTGTCCGATAATTTCTCTAAAAGACACGGTAGTAAATCCCAATATCAAAAATCAGATGCCAAAATGCCGAAGCAAAACTCAAAAATTTTGAACTTTGATATGTGGCTTTGACTTTTGGTTCTTAAAACTTATTCCCCCAGCCCTCAAAAGCTTACAGCAAAAACTTGCACCAAAAACTTGCACCTCGTAGGTGCAAGGAAATTGATTTCTTCTGTGACGGGATAAAAACGGGTTTATTCTCTTTGATCCAAAAGATTTTTAAAAACAACCTGGCAGACTGCTCTATGCGTCTCCTCAATATCACCGGTAACTTTAATCACTTTAATCCGTTCCGGATACATCTGGGCAATTTTCAAATATCCTTCCCTCACCTTCTGGTGAAAGGCAATGCCGATTTTCTCTAAACGGTCGCCTTGACTATATTGCTCCTTTTTAGCCTTGGCTTTTATCGCTTTCTCTAAACCCGAAGGAGCTTCTACGTCCAGGAGAACGGTCAGGTCCGGCTCAAACGAACCCAAGGCCGCCTGAGTAATTTTTTTAACATTTTCCATGCCGATTTCCCGGGCATAACCTTGATAGACCACGGTGGCATCCGTAAAGCGGTCACAAATAACGATTTTACCGGCATCAAGAGCCGGCTTAATTATCTCTTCAACTAACTGCACCCGGCTGGCTAAATAAAGGAAAAGTTCCGTATGATAACTCATCTCCTGATTTTGCGGGTCAAGAAGAATTTGGCGAATCTTCTCGCCAATGACGGTACTGCCTGGTTCCCGGGCCGCCACCACTTCATATTTCCTGTTTCTGAGATAATCAGCCAGTTTTTCCACCTGGGTGGTTTTGCCGCTTCCTTCGGGCCCATCCAAAGTGATAAACCAACCGCCTTTCTTTTTGGACATAATACCCCCTTTTATTAGTGTCAAGGTATCAAAGTTTCAAAGTATCAGAGTTTTTCCAATGACACTCTGACCCGTTGACACTCTGAGACTATGATTTTTGGTCTGCCTGCTTTTTTTGTTTCTCTTTCTTCTCAAAGCATTCCCGGCAGTTATAAATCGGCTTGGCCCGGGTACGGTCATAATCTTTATAAATTATCACCCGGTCTACTTCGGTCACTTCTTTGCCGCAGGTATCACATTTCACTTTCAACTATCCCCTATTTTTTTACTATAACCTTTCTGCCTTTAATCTCTAATTTATTTTCGCCAAACAATCTGATGGCTTCAGGATATAAGCGGTGTTCAACAGCATGAATCCGGGAAGTTATTGAATCCTCAGTATCTCCTTCTTCAATCTTGACCGCTTCCTGAAGAATAATCGGCCCGGTATCCACCCCTTCATCCACAAAATGGACGGTTACGCCGGTAACCTTTACTCCGTAATCCAAAGCCTCCTTTATCCCATGCGCCCCTTTAAAAGAAGGGAGAAGGGCCGGATGAATATTAATCATCCGTCCTTTATATTCCCGGACCAGATCGGAGCTGATAATCCGCATAAATCCGGCCAGAACCACTAACTCAATCTTTTCTTTCAAGAGATTTTTCCCCAGTTCCTTATCAAACTCTCCCCGGCTGGGAAACTTCTTCGGGTCGATAAATAACCCCTTGATACCAAAATTCTCTGCCCTCTTTAAAATAAAAGCATCCTCTCTATCGCTAATTACCAGGCAAATATCAACCGGTAACCGCCCGGATTTAACCGCCTCGGCAATCGCCTGAAAATTAGTTCCCCGGCCGGAACCCAGAATAGCTATTTTCTTATGCATATCTCCCCGCGGGCTAACTTTAAAAATTTTTCCCTTTTCTCTTCGGCGTTGGCTTGAGCCATGCTCATCTCTTCCCGGCTGAGCTCTGCCGGTTCTAACTCAATCCCAAGCCCCTGCCTAAAACCTATTTTTAAAATTAACAGGGCCTCTTCAAAACTCAAAGATTTATTTAAAATATCCCTTAAAGAAGTAATTTTAACCGGCTCCCGGGAGAAATTCCTGAGGGCCGGAAGAGCCCTTTCCAAATCCAATTCCAGGGGGATGGAACCGTGCTGCAAAATTACCTTTTTTTTGCGCCGCTGTGCATTTCCGCCTAATTTTTTATTTTCTACTAGTATATCATAAGAAGAGTTAGCCGTAAAACAAAAAGCACCTGTATTCTTGATAGCCGAAAAAGTCTCCCTGGCAAACTTGGCCTTAAAACCGAGCAGCTCAATAAAACGGATGATTCCGCCGCAAAGCCGGCAGAAAGACTCTCCCACTGAATGCGAAAACAAATGGGAATCCGGACCAAGGGACAGGCTATAGGTAACTTCCCGGTCATGAAAGAGAATTCCTCCGCCAGTTATCCGGGAGGTACAATCTAACCCTAAATTCTGTAAAACCTCGAAATTAATCTCGGCTTCCATATCTTGAATGTAGCCCAGGGAAAAAGCCGCCGGCCGCCAGCCATAAAAACGGATGGTCGAAGGAATTTTATCTTGCTCCTTCTCTTTCATCAGGACTTCATCAACGGCCATATTGAAATAGGCGTCGTGAAATCCTGTCTCTATTATCCGCCAATTCTCTTTTTTCATGCTTTCAAACAGTATCAAAGTTTCATAGTATCAGCGTATCAAAGTTATTTCGATACAAGCTCATAAAGTATGCAATGGCACTTTGACACTCCTGACACTTTACTTAGCCCTCCAGGCTAAATCTAATTCCCTGGCCGCCTTGGCCTCATCCAAACGGCCCACCGGGGCATTATGAGGAGCTTGACGGAGAACATCAGGATTCACTTCGGCCTCATGAGCTATTTTTTTCATAGTTTCAATAAAATAATCCAGAGTCTCTTTAGTTTCGGTTTCTGTCGGTTCAATCATTAAGGCCTCCGGAACATTGAGAGGGAAATAAACAGTCGGCGGATGCAATCCAAAATCAATCAACCGCTTGGCGATATCCAGGGTTCGAACGCCTCGGGCCTTCTGCCTGTTTCCGGAAAAAACTACTTCGTGTAAACAAACCTCGTCATAGGGCAGGTCATAATAATCCTTTAATTCAGTCCGCAGGTAATTGGCATTTAAAACAGCGTTTTCGGCAACCTTTCTTAACCCTTCTCCTCCCAGGCTGAGAATATAGGCATAGGCTTTTATCATCACTAAAAAATTCCCATAGAAGGAGCGCACCTTGCCAATGGATTTTGGCAAATCGTAATTAAAATAAAATCTGCTCCCTTTTTTCTCAACGACAGGAAGAGGCCGGTAGGCAAGCAGTTCCTTTTTTACTCCCAGGGGGCCAACGCCCGGCCCGCCGCCGCCGTGGGGTGTGGCAAAAGTTTTATGCAAATTGAGATGGACTAAATCAAAACCCATATCTCCAAAGCGGCTTTTCCCGAGAAGGGCATTTAAATTGGCTCCGTCGCCGTAAAGCAGCCCGCCGGCTTGATGGACAATGGAGGAAATCTCTAATATATTTTTTTCAAACAGCCCCAGGGTGTTGGGATTAGTAAGCATCAAGCAAGCTGTTTCCTCATTCATTACTTTTCCAAGATGCCCGATGTCAATTCCGCCAAATCCATCGGTTTCCACTTCAACGATTTCAAAACCACCCAACCTGGCCGAGGAGGGATTAGTTCCATGGGCGGAATCCGGAATAATAATTTTTTTGCGCTTCTCTCCTTTATCTTTAAAAAAGGCCCGCACTATCAGGATTCCCGTCAGTTCCCCATGAGCCCCGGCGGCCGGCTGCAGGGTAAATCCATCCATGCCGACGATTTCAGATAAACTCTTTTCCAAATTATACATTAAAGTTAAAGCGCCTTGACTTAAGTCCCCGCTTTGGTAAGGATGCAAATGAGTAAATCCGGGAAGATTAGCCAATTCCTCGTTAATCTTCGGATTATATTTCATCGTGCAGGAACCCAGCGGATAAAAATTAGTATCAACAGAAAAGTTAAGTTTGGAAAGCTCGGTATAATGGCGGACCACCTCTGGTTCAGTTAACTCCGGAAGGGGTAGATTCTTTCTCGCCAATCCCGGAGGGATAAGCCCGGATATATCCTTGAGAGGCACATCTAATTCCGGCAAAGAGGCGCCTGTCCGCCCCCTGGCGCCTTTTTCAAAAATTAACTTAGACATATTTCCCCCAAATTATAGGATATCCGATATCCTATAATTTTTGCAGCGATTTTAATACTTCAATTAATTTATCGATTTCTTCTTTGCTTCTTTTTTCGGTCACGGCTAAAAGCATACAGTTTTCAAATTCCCCATTAAGAGATTTTTTTCTAACCGCTAAATCCAACCCGCCGATAATTTTATTCTCTAAAAGCCGACGGTTAATCTTTTCAACCGGATGCGGGCAGCTCAGGACAAACTCCTTAAAGAAAGGTTGTTTAAATTTTAACTTATAACCCGGGATTTCGGTAATCTTTCTGGCGGCGTAATGCGCCTTTTGCAGACAAAGTCCGGCAACCATTTTTAATCCGTTTTTTCCCAATAGGGCTAAATAAATAGTTGCCGCCAGGGCATTTAAGGCATGATTGGTGCAAATGTTAGAGGTTGCCTGCGCCCGGCGAATATGCTGTTCCCGAGTCTGCAGGGTAAGGACATATCCGGTCCTGCCCAGGCTGTCTTCGGTTTGGCCTACCAACCTTCCCGGCATCTTTCTGACAAATGCCAGGTGAGAAGCCATAAATCCCAGGCCCGGCCCGCCAAAATTTAAACCGGAACCCAGGGCCTGGCCTTCCCCGACGACAATATCGGCTCCCCATTCTCCCGGCGGGCGGATCATAGCCAGGGCAATGGGATCAACGGAGACGATATAAAGACTTCCGTTTTGCCTGATGAATGGGGCTATTCTTTCTCCCTCTTCAAAAATTCCAAAAAAGTTCGGCTGAGAAATTATTACCGCGCTGGTATCTTTGTCTAGAGAACTTTTTAAAAAGGCTGAATCAACTCTTCCTTCTTTAAGCGGAATCCGTTTAATGGCTAAATCTGAACCAGATAGATAAGTTTCAAGGACAGAAAGGTATTCGGGATGAATTGCCTGGCTGACTAAAATTGTTTTTCTTTTATTTATCCGCGCTGCCATCAGGGCCGCTTCGGCCAGAGCGCTGGCTCCGTCATAAAGCGAAGCATTAGCCGCTTCCATTCCGGTAAGCAGGGTAATAAAAGTTTGATATTCATAAATGGCCTGGAGAATCCCCTGGCTGGCTTCAGCTTGATAGGGGGTGTAGGCGGTATAAAATTCGGGCCGCCCAATCAGAAACTTAAGAGCCGCGGGAACAAAATGGTCGTAATAACCGCCCCCTAAAAATAAGGGATAATCCAGAGCAGATTTGTTTTGGCCGGCTAAATCTCTTAATTCGTTTACCACCTCGATTTCACTTAAAGGTCGTGCTCTCGGCGTGGCGGATGACTGCAATCTGACCTTCTCAGGAATAGACTGAAAAAGTTCTTCGATAGACCGCAGGCCAATCGCTTCAAGCATCTCTTTTTGCTGTAAGGGCGTATTTCCTGAATAATCCATTTTTCACCTGATAACCTGACAACGGGCAACGTGATAACGATATAACGAGATAACGATTACGCCGTTGCCCCTTCAGATTTAGATTGGTATTCTTCTGCCTCAATTAAATGGTCAAACTCATGGTTATTCGTTTTTGCATCCACCTCTAAAACCAGCAGCCAGCCTTTTCCGTAGGGATCCTGATTAATTAGCTGGGGGTTTTCGGATAGCTCTCGGTTCACCTCGACTACCCGTCCGCTTAAAGGGGCATAGATTTCGGAAACAGATTTAATCGATTCAATAATACCCAGGCTGGAGGACTGTTCTATGTGGGTTTCTAAATCAGGCAGCTCGACAAAAACCACCTCACCAAGCTCCTTCTGGGCAAAATCAGTAATACCCACCCGGGCTATTTCTCCGTCTATCTTTATCCATTCATGTGAGCTGGTATATTTTAATCCCTTTGGCACAATCATTTTTTCCTCCTCGCTGTAAATACCTCTATTAATTCTTCACACTTTCTTCACACTTCGTAAGTGTGATAATCAATGTTTCACCCGCGGCGTAACAAACGGCAGTTTAACAATCTCCGCCGGTATAAGCTTTCCTCTAATCTCGATAAAAATTTCTCCTCCCGCTTGAATAAAATCCTTTAGCACATAGCCCAAACCGATAAAATCACCGCGGGTGGGTGAAAAAGTACCGCTTGTTACCCGGCCAATCTTTCTTTCTCCCACTTTGATTGAATAGCCATGACGGGGAACAGCCTTTTCCTTCATGACGAAGGCAACAAGACTCTGAGAGATTTTATCTTTCTTCTCCGCTAAGGCCGTCTTACCCAGAAAATCCTTATTTAATTTTACCACCCAGGAAAATCCGGCTTCCCAGGGAGTAATCTTTCCGGCCCATTCCTGCCCATAAAGAGGATAACCCATCTCAGTCCGCAGAATATCCCGGGCGCCTAAACCCGCTGGCTCCAGGCCAAAAGGCCGGCCGGTTTCCATTAACAGGTCCCAAATCTTTCCCGCTTTATCTCTCCCGGCATAAATTTCAAATCCATCTTCACCGGTATAACCGCTTCGGGAGACTAAAACCGTCTCTCCGCCTAAATTAAATTCCCGGCTATAGAGAAACTTAAACTCATCTAAATCCTCATCGACAACCTGCTGAAAAATCTTTTTTGAATTTGGCCCTTGGAGACCGATGAGGGCCAGAGCCTCAGTTAAATTTATCAGTCCGACTTTTTTAGATTTCTGCTCTTGTAAATGATTAAAAATTTTCTCGGTGTTGCTGGCATTAACCACGGACATAAATTTACCCCGCCTTTTTTGCCCGTTAAAAAAATCAGGGGTTAAAAAAGACAGCGATAAATCCCCCAGTTTATAAAGCATAAAGTCATCCAAGACTTCTCCCTGCTCATTTAGAAACAGAGAATATTGCATCTGGCCGCTTTTTAGGATAGAGGCATCGTTGGGTGTCATAAACTGCAAGAAGGAAAGCGCTTCTTCTCCCGAGAGAAGAATTTCTCCCATGTGACTGAGGTCAAAGAGACCGGCCCTTTCTCGCACAGCTTTAACCTCTTCAGTAATACCTCGGTAAGAAAGAGGCATAAGCCAGCCATGGAAGTTAACCATCCTCGCTCCTAAAGCTAAGTGTTCATCGTAAAGCGGGGTTTGCTTCTCTTTTTTTACCATTTTTCCCTGTCGCGAAGAGCAAAAAGTTATCTTTTGCTTTTCTCTGAGCTCCCTGAAGACCCCTTTTTTTCTTCTGCCTTTTCTTCTTTCTTCTCAGAAGATTTTTCTTCTTCTTTCCCTTCGCTTTGCTCAGGACTTCGCTTTTCTTCCTTATCCGTTGGGGATTGCTTTAGTTCATCGACATAATTCATCTGTAAATTGCTTAAAGTAGTCGCCAGGAATTTATCTTCGCGATCGGTCAAGTTCCCTCTGGTTTTTTCCTTAAACATAACTAAAAGGTCGATTGTTGCCTTGGCCCCGTCGAGATTCTTTTCAATCTTACCGCTTAGCGGATTAGCGATTTTCCCCAGATGGAGCATTACCGATTGAGAAAGCATGATGACAAAATTAATAAACTGCTCCTCTAAATATTTTTTATCTTCAGCCATTATCTCCTCCTCCCATTTTAGTTAAGCGAATCGAGTGAGGCAAAACCTTACTCATACCGTTTCTACTTGCTCTTTACACAGTCTATAAGCGGCCCTTGCCGTTTGAAAATGGATATCAACCGTATCCTTTAAATCCAGGGCATAACCACCGGCTAAAACAATAGCCAGGGGAATATTATTCCGGCGGGCTTGAGTTAAAACCAGTTCGTCCCTGGCTAAAAAACCTTCTTTAGTTAAGTTCAGTCCTCCTAACTGGTCTTCGCTGTAGGGATCAGCGCCGGCCAGGTAAAAGATAAAGGACGGCTTAAAATTTTTGATAATTTCCGGAAGATGTTTTTCTAAATGCTTCAGGTATTCCTTATCACCGCATCCATCGGCCAATCCGATATCTAACGAACCGGGTACTTTTATGGCCGGATAATTATTTTCCTGATGGATGGAGAAGGTAAAAACATCTTCATCTTTAGAGAATATGGAAGCGGTGCCATTTCCCTGGTGAAGGTCGCAGTCAACAATTAAAAATTTATTTACTCCGTCATCACGCTTTAGAACCTTTATGGCGATAGCCACATCATTAAAAACACAAAATCCCTCGCCGTGGTCTTGAAAGGCGTGATGAAAACCTCCTCCCAGATGGAGGGCAATTTTTTCACTCAGGGCAGTTTTAGCCGTAAGCACTGTCCCGCCGGCGCAAAGGCACGAGGCATCCACTAATTCCCGGGAATAGGGTAATTCCAGGGTTAGAATCTCCTGCGGGCTGAGCTTCCCATTCTTTAATTTATCCAGATATTGCGGTGTATGAACCAAAAGTATATCTTTTTCTTCAGCCTCCGGAGAAACTAAAAAATCAGATTCCCTGGCAACCTTTTCTTCAAGCAGTCTCTCTCTTATCAAGGCATATTTTTCTGTCGGGAAGATGTGGCCGCCTAAATCAATTTGGTAATTGAGAGAATAAATTATTTTCATTTATCCAAAGATTTTCTTTCTTTTCTAATGAACTGACAATTTTTCTCTAAAGGGCAGCCCGGACATTCCGGCTTAGTCCGGCAATAATTCTTGGCCAGGGTAACAATCAAAGCGTGAAATTCGTTGAAAAGCCGTACATCCCGGGGAAGATTACTTTCAAAAAAATTTTTCAGTGTCTCGTAGTCGCCGCTTTTATTAATACCCAGCCTTTGACAGAGCCTTTTGGTATAGGCATCGATGACAAAAGATGGTTTCCCTCCGGCATAAAGAAGGATAGAGTCAACCGTCTCCGGCCCCAATCCGTTAATGGCTAAAAGTTCCTCTCTAAGTTCAGGTAACGGCTTAGAAAAAAACTTCCTCAAATTTCCCTGGCAGGATTTTTCTAAATACTGGCTGACTACTTTGAGCCGCTTAGCCTTCTGCCGATAAAAACCGGTGGGATGCACCAGCTTCTCTAATTTGTTCAAAGAGAGATTAGCAATTTCCCGAAGGGCAAGCACCCTCTTTCTTTTCAGGTTGGTGATTGCTTTCTCAACATTGCCCCAGGCCGTGTTCTGGGTTAAAACCGCTCCGACAATTACCTCAAAAGGAGAAGCCGCCGGCCACCAGAATTGCTCGCCAAATTCCCGATAAAGTTTATGGAAAATCTCGATCAGCTGCAACTTTTCCTTTTTTTCCAGAAGAAAATTAAAAAAAGGGCGAAAGAAACTCCTAAAATATCCACCAGAATATCCCAGATAGAAAAAAACCGGCTGGGGACAAAACTCTGGTGCAACTCATCAGTAAGAGCGTAAAATCCGCCGAATGATAGGGAATATATAAAATTTTTAAAGCCATCCGCGAACGAATTGTCGAAAGCCCGAAAAACAAGCAGGCCCAAAATTATATATTCGAAAAAATGGCCGAAATAACTTGACACGGTATCCAGTAATTGCACCGGAAATGCCTCTGCCTGTAAACTGGATACGTAAAAGATAAACCCGAGCCAAATCAGAAGTGGCAACCAGAACTTAAAAAATTTCATCTTCTTATTCGATTTAAGCGGTTATTGGAAGAGAACGAGGGAGTGGATAAAAATTAGCTGAACTGGGAGGAATCAGTTTTTTTCTGAGCGGCCGAAGCATTCCCTTTTTGAGGCTCGTCATTAAACTCCAAATTCAAATTCGAGTCTTTATCTTCTCGATTTCCCTGGTTTCCCACCACACAGTTACCTTCAAAAACCACACCTTCAGCGATAACCACCCGGGAGGCTTTAATATCACCGAGAAGCTGGGCATTGCTAAGCAATTCTACCTTTTCGTTAGCAGTAACATTACCATCAACCTCTCCGGCTATAGTAATGTTTTCGGCAACAATATCTCCTTTTATCCCAGCTTTTTCCCCGATAAAAAGGTCTTTTTCAGCAAAGATATCCCCTTTAACTTCACCGTCGATGCGAATATCACCCTTAACCTCGAGACTACCTTCAATCCTTAAGCCCGGGCCAAGATATGAATCAAGCCGACCTTCCATCTCTTCTCTTTTCGATTTCAATCTATTAAAAATCATTTTTGCGCACCCGCCTCATTTCAGTTTAACCAGAATATATTTTATCGGGTCTACCTTTTTCCCTTTATAATGAACCTCGTAATGAAGGTGAGGGCCGGTGCTATAACCGGTATTTCCCAGGGTGCCAATAACCTGCCCTTTTTTAACCAGGGTTCCCCAGCGAACTTTTATCCGGTCAAGGTGGGCATAGGCAGTTTTAAAATCGTACCCGTGGTCAATGATGACCTTATTACCATATCCGCCCTGCCAGCCGACAAAGATTACCCTTCCAGACGCTGTTGCCCTAACCGAGGTCCCCCGGCGGGCCACCAGGTCTAATCCTTCGTGAAACTCCCGGCGCGGCCGCCGCCTCCAGCCGTATGGGGAGGAAATATAAGCGCCATTAACCGGACAGATAGATGGGGTACAGGCAAAAAGTTCTTCTTTTCCTTCAAGAGCCTCTATTAATTCCCGGTAGGCCTGCTTTTCTAAATAAATATCCTCTTTGAGCTCCTCAATATTTCTCGCCCCGCTTTCGGGAATTTTGGTTTGCTCTAAGAGATAATATTGTTCGGAAGGCCAGTATAATCCCGGTCCACCCTGTCCGCCGGCATCTTCTATCAAGACCTCGTCTTTGCCGATACCGGTCAAGGTTTTCACCTTGCGGCCGAAATTCTTGAGTTCATCTAAGTTCTGATTTATCTCCTGGATTTGTCTATCCTGCTCAATTTTAACTTTTTCTATTCGCCTGAGCTGCCCTTTCAGGCTCGCTCTTTGCTTTGTTCCGAGAAAATAAAGAACGGATCCAATCAAACCCGCTCCAAAAAAGACCAGGATAATATAAACGGTAAGATGATGCAGTCGGAAGGTATAAGGGGGCTTTCCGTGATGGGGAATAACCATCAAGGTAAAGAATTTACTCTTTTTCAATCACAAACCCTCTTAGTTGAGTTGATTAACCCCGCCAAATAGTAAAATTCTGACGGGGTTCGGTAGGATAGATATATAACATATATATAAAAATCAGTCAAGTATTAAATAATGCTCAATTCGGCAGGGGTTTTAAGACCTGGTCCCAATTTTTAGCCATCTGCTTTGGCCCTTTGAATTTATCTTTCGTCTATCGCCTTGTAAATGCCGTAAAGGGTAGCGGCGCTAACTGCCGTTTTAATCAGGGCACAGCCGGAATTGAAAAACAAAAATGAGCTTAAAAGCGCTAAATAGACAATTTTTTTAAACATAAACAATTTCCATATAACAATATTAGCAGCCTATGCCATCCGCCAGAACGGCTGGACGCAAGCTAAAAAATATTACACAATTTTAAAATCCCCCAAAGGATAAGAAAGGGGCCGAGAATTTTTAACAGCTTGCCAAATTTTTTATGCCACAATTCAAATTTTTCAGGGTCTTTGGGTTTTTTGGGAATAATGCGGTAAGCTAAAAGAGTCAAGTAAAGTCCCCCTAAAATAGTAATCAATTCTATCCAGTTCATTTTACTCCTCCTTTCAGGGTTTATTTGCCCACCAGGCCATTATCGCGATAATCGCCATACCGATTACCAGGCTGAATATCACGGAAATTACAAGTGTGCTGTCAACATATCCTTTTTGGCTATAATATTTGAAGGCGTAAATCCCAACACCTATACATACCGCAAGGATTGAGATAATTATTTTCCCCCGGGTGAACAATTTTACTTTTTCCGGCTTCTTATCCATCGCTTAATTGTATCACATTTCTCCGCCCATCGTAACAAAAAAAACTTGCACCTCCGAGGTGCAAGTTTTTGTATCAGCCTCCAAATATAATCCCAAAAGACTCCAGAAATAATTAGTCTTTATATTCTTTTTTTAAAGTAAAACCACCACGCTATGATTCAAAAATAATGCTTCATTTTGGCATAAATAACATCCCAATGCCAAGAATTAGATACGCTAAAAATGGACTTATTAACCAAGATAAAGGCACCAATAAAAATGGAATAATCAATAAAAATAGTTTTGGCTCTTTTCTAAAAATTGCGATAAATCCGAATATATAAGTTAGACAGGATAATATAACCAAAATTGGCAAAAAATATTTTGCGGTCACCAAATCCACTCGCTGAAAAAGAATAATAGTCTCAGATAATATCGCAATTGAACATTCAATTAAATCGACTAACAATGTGATTATGGAAAATACAAAACTTAATAAAAGAAATTTACCCTTCATAAAATTTTCTGTAATAACTATTTTCTTTTCATCTCTCTATTTTTAAAAAGATTATTTTTGATATCTTCTATAACAATACTATTATTCCAATAACCAAAATGACCACAATCTGTTAATAACTTTTGATTTAATCCTATGTTAGTTAATGACAACAATGATATTCGATCTTTTGGCGACCAATAATTTGTCCAATTTGAAATATTAGATGGTTTAAAATGGAAAAGCAAAGGGGACCCCATAGTTATAAAATTATCTACATTTGCGCCGGATCTTGTAATAGATTCATAGCCTAATACTGAACCCCAACTATGACTTACTACATTGAAATTTTCACCCAAACTTTTCGCTAATTGCTCATAATTTTTCATTTGCGCCGTGAGATTCTTAACAAGAATATCATGGGTTGCTAGATGGCCCGGCCATTGATATTCTATTACTGTTTCTCCTTGGCTCCTCAAAACTTCTGCTAATCTTTTTGAGTATCCCTCGTCATGTTTACCGAGACCGTGAATAATAACTGTTAATAATCCATAAGGATCATTAAAATTCACCGGATCGGATGCGCAGTAGAGGTATTGGTTAATCCCACCGGTAAAACCAAGGGGGTCCCTGGTTAAAAATCTGCCTGCCTCCGGGTCGTAGTAGCGGGCGCCAAAATAAACCAGACCCGTCAAAGCGCTATATTCCTTGGTGCTAAAACGATAGGGGTTATCTTCGCCGTTAGACCGGGAGACCTCATTTCCGTAAGTATCGTAACTATAGCTTGCCTGGGAGACACCGGCTTCATCGCTTAATTCTAT
>Ga0180433_10001550_pt1 | contig 38151 bp, 38 predicted proteins | sample SS_ome_8_FD_132980 | JGI IMG/M metagenome (GOLD analysis project Ga0180433, IMG submission 132980) | Hypersaline lake sediment archaeal communities from the Salton Sea, California, USA - SS_1_D_1 metaG | ecosystem: Environmental > Aquatic > Non-marine Saline and Alkaline > Hypersaline >... | reverse complement strand
TTTTTCTTCCGGTTTTCCCACGTACCAATTTTTTTCGACACTCCTTTTCGTCGATTTTTCAAATCGAGTTTACGGGTCTCTCACCCGAAAGAAGCATGGAAGTAGAGTAGTTGAGTAAAAAATGACCCAAAATGAGTTCACGACCTCCTCACATGGAAGAAGCATGGAAGAAGGGGTCAACTTGGAAGCTTGAAAATTTTCTTTTCTTTTATTTTTCTTCCCATTTTCCTTCTCACTCTTCTTTCACTGGGAAACTCAGGAACTAGACGATTGGGAATCCTAGCTATCTTTTGAGACCAACATGTAAAAGTGGATGCAAAATTTTTCAGGTCATAGGTCTAACGTAAATTTTGAAGGTCAAATTTTTTCATACTTGGGCTTCTGTTGAATATTTAGGCCTTATTCGAAAGGTTGCTTTTTCGAGCACTGCATATAGCGTGCAAAAATTAAAGCTCTTCTACAAGTGACTCAGTCTTCGTGAAACTTGACGAAAAGATGTGCGGGAATCCAAGGAACATGGGAAAATTGTTTATTTTCGTTCTATCGGTTGAGTATGAGTATACCGCATCCATCTTTGACAATTTTTGAAAGTCAACGAACGAGTCCTCAGAGTAGTTGAGGGGTAGGTGAGAGGGTGTGGGGAGAGGTTGGTATGTTTTTATTGATTACACTGGAGGTGCTTGGGCAACCGTTGGTTGGTCTCGCGAAGCATCTCAACGATGTTGTCTGGGGGTAGGTCGAGGTCGGACAGGCGAAAGTGGTCCGGGGTCAGTGCGCACCAGTCAAGGGGTACGGGTAAATCCCACCAGGGAGTCACCATTTCAGCACTCTCAAAGAGGATACGATCGTGCACCTCGGCCAATCTCTGGTGGCTAGCGTATGCCTCGTCTCGCCAGTTGCAGAGGGCGTAGAGGGCAAACTGGTCACACAGCCAGTCCCAGAGGGGTAAGAGCTTGCCCAAGTCTCGGTAGGCCAGGGTGACCTCTCTATACTGACAATGGGCCTCTAAGGGGGTTCGTTCCTTGATCTCCAGCCATTCTTCCGTGGGTAGGTAGGACAGTTTCCAAGGGGGGCCCAAGCACGACCACTTGCTCGGGCACTTGCAAGTCGGACTGATCGGAAAGTGCTCACATTGCTCGGGAAGGGGCCAGTAGCCCAGCTCGCCCACTGTCATTTCGTTTGCCAGGCACAAGCTCAAGGTCACCAACACACAGAGTAGTCCGGTCCACCGCATACCTTTTTTCTTTTTCAGTTTTCCTTCGAGTGCCTTGAACGAACGCCGAAAAAATTGGTACGTACCAATTTTTCAGGACACAACTTTTTTCGACCGGAGGAAAAAAAGAAAAAAAACTAACTTTAAAAAAAAGATGAGGAAAAAGCCAGCCGATACGGTAATTGAAGTTTTACCAGACCTCTTTGTACCTGTGGAGAAAACAGAAGAGAGACACTTTCAAGTGACGTACTATACTCTGGGCTCAGAAGTGGAGAAGTATATTGGGAAGCGCGAAACCTGGAGGTTCAGGCGAGAGGACTTAGTTGACTTTCTGTCTTTCTTTTGCGATCCGAACGAGGACGAGGATGCAGACCCGACGATCACGTTCTTGACCGAGACTGGAGGGGTCAAGGAAGTTGGTGACACTTTGCGCGAAGAGGAGGTGAAGGAGAGTGTGGTTCGCATGTTGCGCCACAACGACCCGACCGACATGGCGTACATGTCGCCTGCCGAGTACTTGGAGTTCATGCACAGGGTGTACGACATGGTGCGCTTGGTGTGGAACGTGGAGTCCGAGGAGGTGTGGGATTACATCTACTTGCTCTGGGTGGAGCGTGGTATTGGCCAGAAGTTACTCCGGTACAACCCGCTTGCGTGTCGCAAGGTTCTCAGTCGCCTGGAGTACTACACCTCCTTTGACATGCACTCTTACATGGAGATCAAGTCCAAGAGGAAGGTGACCCCTCGCCAGAAGAAACGGTCTCTCGTCGATCAGGTGCGCAAGCGCCCTGAAGCCATTGCTTACGAGCTATTGAGCGGGAAAGAATGGTGAATAAAAAACCTTAACAAAACTACTTTTGCTTTACTTTTCTTACTTGCTTGGTGGGCTCTCTGACCCTCTTTCGCTTCACCTTCTCCATGAACCGGATGGTGATGTTCAGACGGAGCTGGTGGGGACACGTGCATGGGTGTTCTGCCGTGCACTCCTCGTTGCAGGCAAAGTGGTCATGTAGGTAGAGGCACTTGTCCTTGGGTCGGGTGGAGGCGCACTCTCTCACTGCTTGCTTGGACACGCCCTTGCTCTTGTATGGCTTGAGGAGCTCGTGCTCAAGGTCCCCGTCCCAGAAGAAGAGTATTGTGCCTGGCTTCAGTTTGATCCGAATTTCTTCTTGGTTCTTGGGGTAGAGGACAAAGGTTCGGGTGGTCTGGCCCCCATGGTAGGAGAGGATCTTACCCTTCACTTGGTATGTGCGGGTGTTGTCCGGGTGACGGCCAATGCCAGCTCCAGGCTCGTACAGCTGAATGAGCACATTGTTTGCGCAAAACCCGTTTTCCTTTTCGAATTCCTTCAGTAACCTTCTCACGAGGGATTGTAGGGAGGGTGGAAGTTTCTCCAGAGAGGTGGTGGAAGGACTCCGCTTGGAACTTGTGTAACGGTAGACAAAGCCCAAAGGCACTTGAACGGCCTTTCTTCCCGTGTCCCTTCCAAACGACACTTGCACATCTGTTTGCTCTCGTATTCCCGCAAGTTCATTGAGGGCCTCTACGCCCCACTCGATTTCTGTTGGCTTGTAAAACACTGGTTCCTTGCTTGTCATTGGGGGTTTTCTATCTATTCACTTTTTAGAACAGTTGCCAGTAAACCGAAAAATTATGACGTGCCAATTTTCTCCACACCAACAAAAAAAATCTGGTACGTCATAATTTTCCAGGTCCCTGACCACTTTTCTTTTTTTTTTTTGACCAAAAAAAAAAGTTTGCAACTAGGGAAAAGATGGCAGCAGTGGAGGGATTTGAGGGCTGGTCACTGATTGTGCAGATACTGAACCGAAAGAACCCTCATGATATCAGGCACAGACGGTTTAGTGTAGAGGAACAGCGGTTACTGATGACTTTGTGGAAAAGCGACCCCTCGCTCTTTGACCTGCAAAGTGAGAAGAACCGCGAAATTATGAAGCAGTTGATGGTCTCTCGCCATGGGAATCACGTTTGGTTGGCCACTTACACCTACTTCTTCAACACCTTCAACAAGGCCATGCACGAAGAGTGGCCGGAAGCTACCCGGACCCTGAGCGAGCAAGAGCGAGAGATCTACCGAATGGCAGTTATCGCGCTGACCTCCTTCTGCCAAATCAACGGTGATCGGTTGGTGGATAGGGAGATCCCCCAGGAGATGATGCTGTTCTTCGTCGCCCTGAACTGCTGGTACATTGACGTTCGCTTGTTTGACAAGAAGCAGAAGTTGGGCCTGGACCGACGTTTTCTCCTCGAGCTCGAGGGCACCTTCCTGCAAATGGATGCGCTTGCGCAGAGCGTGCAGTTGCTGATCATGTGCGCCCAAACGATGCACGAGAGTGGAACGGACGAGTTCCGCTGGGATAGAGACCAGCACCCCGAAGTGTTCCCTGGCCAGCGACACTTGGACCTTGCTTACGATCGTGTAAAAGCCCTTTACGCCCTGATGGAGGCGATTGAGGAGGCCATGGCGAACGAAGAGCTCTTTACCCAGGTGTATGTGTGCATGATCACCCAACTGGCGGCAATGATGGCCAAGATCATCCGCGAGCACCCTGTGTGCGGTTACTTGCTTCGCTTTCGCTTGCTTCGAAGAGCAATTAGTCAGGCGATCACGGCAAGCCGTGCCACATTGGTCAGCGAGCACAACATGGACCATTTGATCGAGGAGATGGAGCGGGCAGACGTGTTTGCCCACGATCGCGCTCCGGCAGAGGTCCCTCGTGCCACCCTCCGCAAGATGAGTGAGGACGACTGGAAGGGGGTCCGTGAGCAGTTGACCGAGGAACTCCGCAAGCTCGAGATCTTTGGCGCCTTTGTCGCCCGCTGTGCCCAGGAAGAGTGCGCCACTTGCGCGGACCGGCCCATTTCGACCATCTTCCTCGCCTGTGGGCACGTGTTCATGTGCCTGGAGTGCTTCGAGGGGAAGGAAGCTTATAATTACGAGGGCACCTGCCCCCTGTGCAAGAAGGTCTCCAAGGAGGTCCTTTCGTTCGCGCCTGATAGTGATCAGCAATAAACATCAAAAACGCAAACATAATTAAAACCCCAAAGTTCCTTGAGGAGGGAAAAAGACCAGTGATGAGTGCGACCAGTGATTGGGGAGGACTGAACTTGGTGTACGGTCGCTATGGGGCAGGTCCTATGCCCGACCTTCACCCTGACCAAGTGCAGATTTATCGCTTGGAGGATGGGGACTGGGCTCCCTGGAGAGCGTTACGTTGGAACAACGATACCGGAACAATGAATTGGGCGACGATCGACAATGTTAATGCATCAGGATTGTTCCATATGGGAGACGATGGAGTCTATGACATCCTCAAGTACGTGTACGACATCATTTACTTTCGCCACAACCAACTTAACTGGCCCTGGGAGCAAACTCTTCGAGATGTGGTGAAGGCTGCCCGTGACCACGCGAGGAGAGGGGATGCTCTTGCCTTTTTAAATCTTGTTGAAAGGTTAAAGAAACCTCAAGCCACGACCGAGATCGGGAAGGAGGTGTGGAAGGAGTTCTTTGAGTTGATGGACGAGATTTTCCTCGGTTTCAGGACCCAAGACTCCCCTCCTGTCTCCAGAGAACAGGTGCCTTCATCGCCAGGGTACAACAGTGGTGATGGTGAATATGTTATCGGGGAACTATCCGACAGTTCAGATGATGAAAGTGACCTGGAAGAGGGGGAAATTCCCAGAGGGAGAAAGCGCTTCAGAGGTGTTAAAAGTCGGTTTGAGAAGGCCGTCCGCGCAAACGACCACCAAACAGTGGAGAAGCTGGCCACTCGCTATGCACAAAGTAATTAAAAGTTTAATTTTGTTCGGCAAAGGCTTGTTCGAGGGCTGCTTCCAATTTCGCACGGATGTACGTGTATTTTGTTTTTGCAGAGCATTCGGTCGCGGACCATGATAGTGTTAGTTCTCGACAATTGTCTGGAGAGCAGGTGTCGATTGCTGGGCAGTACGTTGCCACGGTTCGAATACACTTATTGACACGGCGCAGACAAATGGAAATGGAGGATGCGTGTGCGAGAACTGTTTCAAAATGGCCAGAAATCAGAACGATCTTGTTTCCCAAGTAGGTGAATCTACTTGACTTGACACAAGGCCTCTTGCCCTGTCGATTTTCGTAGTGACACCCTCGTTTACCATAACATATGATGGGACGTTCGGTGAGCATGCCTTGGCAATCTGGCTGAGTGGGTTGGCCCAGGTAGTCGAGAATTTGACAGAGCGTAGAATGCATATACGATATGTGAATTATGCTGTCGTCGAGAATCTCGTCAGCGTGTCGTTGCCAATAGGCTGTTCGAATGGGGTGCGAGTTGATGACCAGCCACTTGATCAGCGACAAACATGAGATACGGCGACACGCATGCCACTCTCCGTCTTTTTGGAACAATACATGTCTTGAACAGTAGTTACATACTATGTCGGGCTGATCTTCGACAAGCTCGTGAAAAGCTTTCGATAATTGGCTAACATCAAACGGTTCACGTGGAATAATGTGGCGTATGGCATATCGAACCTCTCTGATCACCAGTTCAGCATCGGGCGCTTTCACGTTTGGCACACTTTGGCAGATCGAAGTGATGATGGATTTCAGGGAGGGGCCATTATCGTCCGTGATCTTGTGGGTGTAGCGTTTCATCCATGATGGAATGTCGTTTTTGACATTGTCCTTGATATGCTTGAAATTGGTGTAACTAATCAACTCAACGCGCTTGGGAGAGTCGCTTTCGTTCGAAGAACTCCCAGAAGAAGAGGAACTTGAACTTTCGGTAGAAGAAGAACTGGTCGTCGAGGTTGTTGAACTGCTTGTTGCGGGTTGTTCGGTAGAAGAAGAGCTGGTCATCGGAGTTGTTGAATTGCTGGTCAAAGAACTCTCGGTAGAAGAAGAGGTCGTTGTGGAGGAGTTCTGGGCAGAAGAGGACTGCTCGGAATCGTCCGAGATGACGATGGGCTCTTCGGCGTGGTTCAGTTGGCGGAGTGTGGGAAGCACCTCTCCGATGTTGATGTAGGTGTTCTTTCGCTTGGAAAGAGGTTCGCTCTTGTCCAGCAGGTTCCACCAGTAAAGACGGCGGAAAGTTTTAGTGTTGTAAATGATCCACCTGATGAAGCGGATGCAGTGAGAACTCTTGCACACTTCCCACGTTCCGCTAACCTTATTCAGCACGCCATGCGGGCACATGTTGTTGGGTAACCAGCCTTCCTTCCTTCCACGTGTGAGCAGTTTGCACGTATTGCTCGTGGCAATCACAACCTGGCGATCGTAGAACACCTGAGCCACCTCAGTCACAATGGATGTAATTTTGTTTCCAGACCTTACGTCATTAACAGCTTCTTGCACAAGCGAGATAAGGGAGGGTGAAGTTATACAATGGACCCCATGGTTCCCGTTTTCAGGGGAAAGAGTACACCAACGCTTCACCCCAGCAAGAAACTTATCCTCCTCAAATGATGTGCATAGATCTTTCGTGGCTTGAAAGGTTGTCTCGGTAAGTCGGTGGAAAGGCATTTCCTTTTTCTTTTTTCCTTTTCAATCAGTCTGAACTTTTTTTTCTTTTTTATTTTCTTTTTTTTTCGCTTGGCAAAAATTGTGACGTCATAATTTTTCAGTCGGAGCAGACCTCCATGGAGGAAAGGTATCGATCGAGAGTGGCCTCCATCTCCTCGTGGGGAGGCAAGCAGGAGTAGGACTGGCCCTTATAGTGGAACTTGCCCGAAAAGACTGCATGAAGTTCCTCGGCAAGAAGAGGGTTAGCCTGGAACATGGGCTCGAGCACGTAGTGGGCCCACACAAAGTACCCTTGGATTCGGTGGTTGTCCCAGGTGAGAGGGGGACGTTCCCTCATGTCGCCCAGGTTCGAGAGTTTGTCGGCCATCTTGATCATCATCGCCTCCTTGCTCTTCTTAGGCCCATTGGCAATCTGCAAGCGTTTACGCTCCACCTTGCTCAGGCTCTTGTCGTCAGTGACCTCGGCGACAAAGCTAGCCACTCTCTTACCGAATCGCTGTCTGATGTCGTCAAGGCATGCGCCATTGTGCTTGCAATCCTCCACTGTATCATGGAGAACGGCAGCTGCCAGCACCTCGGCATCATCCACCTGGCCAATCTCGATCAGCTTGCACATCACGTCAATGGGGTGGTTCAAATAGGGCACCTTGGGGTCGCTCTTTCGAAACTGGCCTGTGTGCATCTCGGCTGCGTACTGGGTGGCCTTGACCACCAACTCCACATCATCAATTCTATCGTTTGCCATCGATTTTCAATTGGTTGACGATTGTTCGCTCTCTCGCTTGGTTGAGTGCTTGATTTTTTCCGAGTGAACAAAAAACTGTGATAGTCGATGGTCATTCAAAAGGGTCGCTTCAAACGTAAACGGATAACTTAATACTTTTTTTTTCAAACCAGAATGGATAGACCTAAGCGAAGGGGATACCGCAAAATGAGTCGAGACGATGGAGGAGATGGGAGTAAGTTGCTCTTGGGGCTATTGTTTGCTGCCAGTTTGGCTTTGGGAATTGTGGCTGTGGTCGGCATCTACCAGGTCAGAAGCAAAGTGGATGATCTCGAGCGCGCACAACAAACGCACGACCCCTCGGACGACCCCTCCCGTCCCCACGTTCCTGACGTAGATGAGTGGCTCGCGTGGTCCAACAACGTACGCGCCACGGGTGCCAACGAATTCGCAAGCCACATCAACCGACACAACGTCGATCAGCTCTCTGTGCAAGGCAAGATCCCGCACGTGGGCAGCGGCGTCACTTCAACCGTTACCTTCAAGAATGGCCTGGGCTACTACACTGCTTGGGACAGCACCTTTACCTGTTTTTCGACCGAAACCACCGCTGTTCTCTGGCAACACAACCTAACCACGCTGAATGGTGCTTTCACGACTTCACGTTCTTCTCCCGCCATTGGCGTGGACCAGAGCGGTCGCGAGCTGGTTGTGATCACCGATTTGGGTGTCGCTTACAACGCCTCCTACTCGGAAACTTCGGTGTACGCCTTTGATCGTTTTACCGGTGCACTTCAATGGAAGACCGTGTTGAGCAACGCCCCTCAAAAGCTTGCCACTTTGTCGCCAATCGTCTGGCAAGACCGCGTGTTCTGGGGCGTCTCTAGCCTGGAGGTCGTGGTAGCCAAGTTCTTCCCTTCCTATCCTTGCTGCTCGGACGTCGGAGAGTTTGGTGCTATCAATCTGGGTACTGGTGAGATTGAATGGCGTCACGAAGCCATCTCCCCAGCTCGTCAGGCCGAAGGGTGGAGTGGCGCTGGCGTGTGGGGCAGCACGCCCACCGTGCACGATGGGCATGTCTTTTTCACCACTGGTCAATCGTACAGCCGTCCGGCTGCCATTGACACCTGTCTGGCCACACAGACACCCGCCGAATGCTTGCCTTCGGACGTGTGGATCGATTCGGTGATCAAGGTAGACGCGTACACCGGTACTGTCATCGATGTCTTCCAGGCACAAGGCGTTGACACCTGGAACCTGGATTGCCTCAACTTCGGCCCGGGCCTGGAGATTAATTCCAATGGCAATTGCCCGTACACCACCGCCTTCCCCGACTACGATTTCGCTGGTCCCGCCATGGTCGTGCCTCTCAAGGACGGCCGTACAGGCGTCTTTGCCATGCAAAAGTCCAATGTTGCCTGGATGCTGGACGCAGACACTCTCCAAGTGATTTGGAGCTCTCTGCCCGGCGGATACACGGGAGGAACTCTCGCTTCGTGGGGCTACTCGTACGACGAGGAACGTCATCAGATTCTCGTTCCTTCGCCCAACTATCGTCACCGCACCTATGAGCACAAGGGTACGATCTATTGTGACGGCTATGTGTCGGCATTGGATGCCGAAACAGGAAAGTTGCTTTGGTTGACTCCTTCTCCTGACTCGCAAACAGGCGCACAGTGCACGGCCCCACTGCAGCGCGATCCCAACCTCGACCACATTCCGCTTACGCACGGTGAAGACTCTTCTCTGCCTCCCATCCCTCTTCCCACCTTTTTCGACTACGCCAACTCTGACTCGCTCCACGGCCCTCACGGTCCCGTTCGCTACTCGACTGGCGTCGTTTACGCCACCGCCACAGACGGAAACCTCTTTGCCATGGACGCTCGCAACGGTAAGGTGCTCTACACCTATAACTGTGGATCCACCATGTACGGTGGCGTCTCTATCGACGTGGATCGCGTGTACGTTGGCTGTGGTTACATCAAACTGAACGCTGATGGTTCACCCAACCCCATCGATCCATTTTACACCGCTGATCAAGGAGCGATGGTCGTCCTTCGCCTATGAAAGGACAGCGTGTGAAAATAAACCAATAATTTAAGTTTTTTTTTTCTGAACAGAATGAGTGGTAGATACGAACCCGTGGATATGGAAAACGGTAGGCGAAGGAGAAGGTCTTCGCGCAGTTCAAGTGGCGATGGAAGTGGTGTGGTTTTGTTTTTCGGAGGCCTGCTTGCGTGTGCCCTCCTCGGACTGGCCATCGCAGGAGTGATTGGCATTTACACAATGAAGAGCGATCTGGAGCACTTTGATCCTTGCCCAGATCCTTGCCCTGAACAGGAGGAAGCGGTGTTCTATCCTCGCCCCGAGTGCATCAACTATGACCCCATGCGCCCTCCTCTCGGATGGCCCGACCAGGTGGCCCCCTGGGCCCAGCGTGGTGAGATCGACCCTGAGATCCGCTGCAACCTCACTCCTCCTTTGGTGAATATTAACGCTACCACCGCCATGTACGCTTACGAGAAGCAAGACATCGACCAGAACCAAGGCAACGTTATCTTCATTGACGTGCGCACGCACGATGAGGTCTACTGGATCGGTGTGCCCACCCAGGTCAACTCCATCACTCTGAAGAACTCCACGGTGCTGGTTCCCGACTACTTCATTGCCACTCTGGAGCCTTCTTGCGACGACTCGGACAACCTCTTGCACTTTACCGTACAGGGCCAAGACGTGCAGATCCCCGCCTCGGCTGTTGCTTCCTCTCAACTCTCTTCGGTTTCGTACAACGTTCCCGTGGAGTACGTGGACACTCTGACCGGCCAGAAGACCCTCAATCCTCTTTGGGGCAAGCAAGCCGATGCCATCATCGCCGAGACCGGCGCAGACCGCATCATCTTTTTCTGCCGAAGTGGACAACGTTCCTCGGTCGGATGTTACTATGAATTCTGCCCCTTCCAGGTCCTCTTCCCTGGCATCCTGGGCATGCAAATGATCGCCTATGAGGTCGAGACCCAGGTGATCAACGGACGTGGAGGTTTCGAGGGTACTGACTACTCCAACAGCCTGCTAGGCTACCGTGGATTCCCGGGACGTTCCACTGCCAACCTGGCCATGTCTCCTTCCGCTTCCTTCAAGGACGCTGGTCTCCCCATGGACACTGGTATGCTCCCCAAGACTGCGATCGTCCGTTCCAGCGATGGCGCGCTCCTCCACTTGGACGAGCTGGACGCTCCCGCTTGGGCCAACAGCCCCTAAGTGCTAAACAATAAACATCTGGGAATATCTATTTGTTGACTATCAAAAGTGTGATTCCGAAAAACTCTGTAATAAATCGATATTGTTTCTACTGACTACGACCATGTACGAAAATCTTGAAAGTGGAAAGAAGAAGAGACGTCGTAGGAATAGGGACGATGGGTATGGGGTGCTTGCCTTTTTCGGCGCACTGTTGCTTGTCCTCGCACTGGCTCTTGCCATTTGGGCTCTGATCGAGGCTCGCCATGGATACGATCCTTATTGTCGTGCGGATTGCTGCAAGACCACACACGTGCACGATCACTTTGACTTTTCCAACCAACACTTGGCAGTGAACTTTTGCATTGACCGTTCCACTCCTGGAGACGATGACGAATGCCCCTTCAAGTTCTTCCCGATTGCTCCGGGACAACTGGACGGCGCAGATGGTTCGTTCGAAGTGAACGACGGCATTCTCTCAATTGATTCGACCCCCTTCACCTTCACCACGCCTCCGATGGGTAACGGGCCTACTGTGGCTGGAGGAATTGATCATGTGAAGTTTTTGGCCTACGTGAGCGACCAAGAGGGCGTCTTCAAGGCTTACCCTACCCACGCACATGGAGGATGTGCCGATGCCACCGAGCTCGTGTATGAGGGGAACGTCACTTGCCATGTGGATCTGAACTACCACCAGATGCCATTTGAATACGCCAACAGTGGCTCTCCTTTCCCCTCGGAAGATTATCGGTTGGCTGCTTGTGGATTTAACACCATCGCTTTCCAGGACTTCAACAACGATGTGGGCAAGGGTGCCTGGCAAGTTGCTGACTTCTTCCTCACCGATCGTGCAATCTTCATCATCAACGAACGACTGCCCTTTGGCAAACCAACTTTCGGCGGATCGCTGAACAACTACGCGGGCTTTACCCAGGTGACCAAGGTCGCTCAACGTAAGCCGGACGATTACCACAAGTTGGCAATCGCCTTCAACGCGGCCAAGCAGACCATCCGCTACCTGATCGACGACGAGGAGGTCTACCGGGTCATCCGTCCTGGTCAGTACCCTCATCGCTGCGAGACTGCCATCCACCACGGAGGAGAGCCAGAGAACTCTTTCCCTGAGTACGTTTCAGCTGGTTTTGGTACCTTCACCATCTTGGATGCGTACCACTGGGACAACGGCATCTGTGAGGGCAGTGGCTTCGACCCTCTTGCCCAACTGGACAGCAACCCCACCGCTTACTATGATCCCCACCACTGGGGAGAGGAGTATCCCAGCGTGCTGGACGACGGTGATTGGTTGATTGCTCAGCCTTCCGTCTCTGACCGCATCTGGGGACAGGGCGCGGACATGGCCATCGACTACCTCCGCGTGTACAACCAAAAGTGCAGCTGCGGTGCGTAAAAAATTACACGTACTAATTTTGCCCGCACCCGAAAAAAAAATCAACAAAAGCGAAAAACAACTTATCAGCCCAGTTGAATAAAAAAAATTTGAAAGGAAACAATGGCATCTACTAGCATTCACCAAGAAGTGAAGGAGAAGCATATGAAGCTCTCGGGCGAGTTTACACGAGTGACTCGTATTCGAGCTCACTTGCTCAAGGAGTTCCACCGCAAAAAGTGCGTGTACAACGAAGACACGGATCGTTATGAGGTTCCAAAGGGAACTGACGAGCAAGTGGTGTACGATCAACTGTTCTTCCTCGGAAAGGAAGAAATGGGTAACCTCTATCCGAATTTCTTCAGGATGACATTGGAGAACGCAATGCTGGCAGAAGGCCGTATGAAGTCTGGTGAGTTTATTTGGCCTCGTGAGGACGACTTTACCGAAGTCTACTTCAAGTATGGGAAAGACAACCGTCTCTTTGCGCAGTTGAGCGAGTACGCCAAGTTTGATGAGAGTGAATGGCAACTGGAAGACGGGCCCGCATTGACCCGGAAGGACAAAGACATCCTCGCTGAATTCAAGGATGAGTTCCTTGATCTTCTCGCCCGCTTGACAAACGCCATGTTCCTCAAGGACAAGGAAGGAGAGCGGGTGTTTTACGAAGGTGGGTATCACGGAACCGGAAAGTCCTTCCTGACCTGTGAGAACGAGCGTCTGCGCATTGATGAGTGCTTTCAAACACTCAACGAGATCTTCTGCAAGTAGACCACCTTTCGTCTCACTGCAAACACCTTTGGAAAGAAAAGAATAAACACTGCTTGAGAAAACTCTCACTAGAGTTTATTGGCTCTTGTTCTTGCAAGAGAGCTTGTGGGAAGGCCAGTCCTTCCGCTGGCAGTCCTTGTTGCAGTACCAGACCAGCTTGCACCTTGCACACGTGAGGAGCTTGGTCTTGCTTATCTTGCACACGTTGCACACGTAATCAATGTGTTTGTTGTCCAGCGGCTTTCCGAACAGGTGCAACTTGATTGGGTTCAAGTCCACAAAGCGCTCGGGGTCGACGTAGGGGGTGATTATGAAGCAAGTGCCAATCTTCTCCCTCACCTCAAAGCAGACCGTATAGATCTTCTTCAAGCGGACCCATTCGCGCTCTCCCCAGAACTCATGGGCCATGAAAGTCTTGCAGAAGAAGTGCTCAGCGATCATTGCCTTCTTGTCCAGGGTCTTGAACAGGTTCTCGGACATAGCCAGCGAGATTCGACGCAGTTGTCCTTTTTCGTTCTTGGCCCTGGACGTGTGGGTAAGCACTCGGTCGTCCTTGGCCAGGCCCAGTTGCTTCTTCATGGTCAGCTTCAAGTCCTTTCCGGAGTAGGCCAGGCAGCGCAGGCTCTCCTTCTCATGCTTGCTTTGGATCCAGATATCCACTTCAAATACGTCGGGAGTGTCCGTCAAGCACACAGTCGCCACACACCACACGTCGTTCTTCTTGTCAAAGTGGCACACCAGGATAATACGCAAATCCTTTCCGTCTCGTTCCAGATGAAGAAGCTGCTTGTTCAACCAAAAATGAGCTCCCGCCGTGGGGTTGTACGTGGGCATCTGGACGAGCGTCCCTCCGGTCTCCTTGCACGTACCCATCAGCACCTTATCCCCCTCGATCTCCACCTCTCGAACGTCTGTCGTCATATTCTCAAACTCCTCGCGGGACATTCCACGCTGCATAATTCTTGGATGGTCATCTGGAAGCGCACTCATGCTCACTACACTGGTCGGTTTTCTTTTTGTCGTTCAGTGAGTTTTTCGAAAAGTTTGTGTCCCCGAAAAAATCGGCACGTACCAATTTTTGCTTTGCTCTCGCGAAAGACTCCACAAAAGGAAAAAAAAGAAAAAAAAGACCGAGCAAGCCTCCACTGGGTTCGAGGCCATTCACGAGGCCAATCAAGTGATCATGAATAACCGGCGAAATTATTGGCTTCAACTTTGGACGCACTTTCGAGAAGGGTTCTCCAACTACACAACCTTTACCGATCTCCTAAGGGATAAGGACCTCTACGATCGAGAGTACATGCGCTCCCTCCCACCAAAGAAAAAGCAAGCAAGGGAAAAATAAAAAAAGAAAACAGAAAATAACTAACTGAAAAAAATGGCAGACGAAAGTCACATTTCTCTCGTATCCGAAGAACTAGTAGTTGATGAGTTCGGTTTGCCAAGTGTGCCAAAACCTCACGATGAACTCCAATACCTTGACTGCATCGCTCGCATTTTGAAGGAAGGAGAGAAGAGAGACGATCGGACTGGAGTGGGCACTCTGGCCACCTTTGGCACCACCATGAGATACAGTTTGCGAAATGGTACTCTTCCCCTGTTCACGACCAAGCGCACCTTCTGGAGAGGGATTGCCGAGGAATTACTCTGGTTCATCTCAGGGTCGACCAACGCCAAGCAACTGTCCGCCAAGGGCGTGCGCATTTGGGACGGCAATAGCTCCCGTGAGTTCCTCGATCAAAGAGGATTGACCGACTATCCCGAAGGAGACATTGGCCCCGGATACGGGTTCCAGTGGAGACACTTTGGTGCCGAGTACCGAGGGTGCGACGAGAACTACGAGGGGGAAGGGGTGGACCAATTGGCCGAGTGCATCCGCAAGATCCGCGAGAACCCCACCGATCGACGCATCATCCTCTCTGCTTGGAACCCAGCAGCTCTCTCTCAAATGGCACTTCCTCCTTGTACGTCTATTCTTTCCTTTCCTTTCCTTTTTTTTTTGGTCTTTTTCTTTCACTTTCAATCTTTTCTCTTTCTCTTTCACCAGGCCATATGTTTTGCCAGTTCTTCGTGCATTTCAACAAAGAAGGGAAGCCCGCTGAACTTTCTTGCCAGATGTATCAGCGCTCCGCAGACATGGGCCTGGGAGTGCCCTTCAATGTCGCGAGCTACTCCCTTCTTACTCACATGGTGGCGCACGTGTGCGGCCTCAAGGCAGGCGAATTCATTCACGTGATGGGCGACACCCATGTGTACCTGAACCACGTGGAGCCCCTCCGCAAACAGTTGGAGAGGAAGCCCTACCCCTTCCCCACACTCCAGTTTGTAAGGGAAGTGAAGGAGATCGATGACTTTACCATGGAGGATTTGGGGTTGATGGGCTACAAGTGCCACCCGTCTATTAAAATGGAGATGGCCGTTTAATCGGAAAATAAACTTGCACCACTTATGCCCCTCTTTCTTTCCTTAGCCCTGGTAGCGTTACTGGACGCCACGCTCATCACTGGTCTCGCATACACAGTCACTTCTACTCCTTCTCAGAAAGAACTTGAAACTGCCTATCTCAGGGACCGCCATCCTCCCCTCAAGAAAGAATAAACCATTCAAGTATTTTTTTTTATTTTTCCTTTTCTTTTTCTCTTTCTCTTTGTAAAATGCAAAATTCAGTCTCGATTTCCTTGAACTCTTCAACCTTTTTCTCAGACTCTCCGAACAATAGCAAGGGAAGAATGGCTCCTAGGGAGTAATGGAGCATTTCTTGTTGGTCTTCTCTCAACTCGAGGAGTCCCTCCAGATCGTCTATGGAATCCCTAAGCACTTTCAGGAATGGATCAGTGCACTCTGGCGATTCATTCATTTTTTTACTTTTACTTTGTATAACTAAACAACATTTAGTGTGTCGAGGAGTATCTGCTGCATATCTTTTTTGATTTTTTCCAAGTCTAGAATGGATACAGTTCTTCCGGAAACAATGTTCTCTTTGAACAACGAAAACTCTTCCTGCAATCTTCTGGAGCGAGTGGTCAGTTCTCCCAGTTTTTCAACAGTGTCTATTCCGTACTGTTCGCTGCTCTCAATTGCACCTGTCAATATCACATTCAATCTGTTTCCCATTTGCACGAGTTCTCTCATCGTAGACAGAAAGGAATGAGTTGAAGCCATTTTTTTATTTTTTTTTTATTTTTTGTTTTGCCTGCTTGGTTCACGTTGGGGTTGCTTTTTTCTCGAGCACTCGAAAGGTGCAGAGAACCTTGTTGTCCTTAGTGACTGTTGTCATGAATGTACTGTCGACCGTGGTGTTCATGTCCAGGTGAAAAAAGGTGTCACAGGAATACTCTCCCTCTACTTCAGTAAGGTACACCTTCTCGGCAAAGGGAAGGAGGGCTGTATAACAACTGGCTCCTCCAATGCCAAACACCTTGGCAGCCCATCTCTTCTCCCGGAGTTTGTCACAGAGGAACAAAGCCTCCTCGTACGAGGGCACAAAGTAAATGTCCTCGAGGGAGGAACCGTCCCAGCAATTGTCCCCCTCGTATTTTTGTTGGGTGGTCACCACAATGTTTATTCTCCCTCGGAGAGGACGAGACGTGGAAGGGAGGGAATCAAAGGTCTTTCGTCCCATCACCACCACGTTCCTCCGACATTGTAAACGGTCTTCCACGGTTACACTGCACGTGATCCTATGGAAGTTCTGCATGTCTTCGGGAATCCAAGGCCAAGGAAGCTTACCATCCTTTCCTATCCCTCCTTTCCGATCCATGGCAACCAACAGACCATCCACTCGCCAGTTCATTTTTTTCTTTTTTTTTCTTTCAAAGTTTGGGTATTTCTTTTATTTTTGCCTTTTTGTCAAGCGAAATCGCTCGGTTTCGGGTGGACAACGGCCAGCTTGCTCGAGCAACATTTCGTATCGTTTGAGGTCTCCGTCTTTCATTTTCTGCGCAAAAAAGGAGTAGGTCTCTTTGCCAGCCTGACCCCTTCCAATCGCCTGCTCCAGGTATTCCAGGGCTTTTTCTTCGTGGCCAAGTGTTTTGGCGCACATTCCTGCCAAGTAGTAGCCCATTGGCACTCCTTTCATGCACACAGTGTTCCCAATAGAATTTTCGAGCAATGCAAGTAGGTTTTCACAGGTTTCCTGATTCTCCGGGTCTTTCGAGTACTCTTTCAGCAGGGTAGTCAAGCGTGTTCTGATGTCGGCGCTCATGATCGGTCGGTTTTTTTTCTGTTTTCCACTTGAGGAATTGGTTTTCTTTGGTTTATCGAAAATTAGTACGTACTAATTTTTCGTTTGACAATAAAAACTATCGATCACCTGACTATTAGCCAAAAAGCCCGACAAAGGTCGACGAAGATGGCAGTGTGCGCGGCAACAAAGTTGTTGAAGGAAGCGAAAAGCCAGAGAGTCCAGAAAACGGAAATTGGGGGTGTTCGGCTTCCCTCCAAGCAAGTGATCTTCCAAAACGCGTACATGGATACAATTGGGCAGAGAGAAGTCTACTTGTTTGCTTTGTGGAAGGTCAAGCAGATGGAAAAGGGTAACGACGACGTTGATTGGCAGTCGTTCGTGAGGGATTTCCATACTCCCGATAGGGATTACAACACACGATTGCACCAGTTTGCGCAAGACAATCAAACCCTCTGTTTGTTGGCCTGTCTCCACAACGACAAGAGCGAGCTATACATGGGCTCTGCAGTGAACCATCTAAACAAGAGTATGGAAACGCCGTTGATGGTTGCTATACGAAAACGTCACTATGAGGTGGCTGTTCTTCTCCTCACCCATGGAGCAAACCCATCCTATCGATGGGAAGAGGACTACCCCTCTCCCCTTCACTATGCGGCCATCTACGCAAACAAGGATTTTGCGCAACTACTCGTTCGTTACGGAGCCAGTCCCAATGTGATCTACTACGACGAAGAGAACGTCACGCCCATGCAGTGTGTGGCCAAGAGAATACAAGCAGTGATCACCAATGTGGTGGACGACTGCTCCTACCAAGAGTTGGAGGAGGCAGAGGTCCTCTACGAATACTTTTTGCGGCTAAACGGAACCAAATAAATGAATGCTTTATTCTTCTCCTCCTTCACTTTCTGCGACAGTTGGAGTGGGCGTGACTGTGATCGGTTGACCGATACTTTTCCATAGAAGAACAGTTCCATATCCAAAAACTATCCAAAACATGATCGAGGTACCGAACAGAGTGATTGTACTGGACGCGAGAGAGAATCCATGAATGAGAACGATCAGGGGAGTGACAAAGATCACTTGAAAGAGTAGGTTTTGACAATTCCGATGAATGACTTCAACCACGTCTGTGTTGTCTCCAGGAAGACTCACTGGAATACCATGCAGTAAATGGGTGAGCTGAAGACCGAGGGAGTCCTTGGCACTCATGTTGCCCTGTGAAGCAACATCCTTTTGCATGGCTTCCACCAAGTCCGCATACTCATTCACATAGGTCTTGTTTGCGGAATTGCCCAGTGTCTCGTGAAGATAGGGCCACCTGTCTTTCGCCTGACCAACTTCAGATGTCTTGGCAAGCTCTCCATTCAATCGCTCAATCTCGTCCAAGGCTAGACGGTGTTCGTCCAGCAGTATCTCGTATTGTTTGTTGATCGATTCCCCGAGAGCCAAATCTTGTGTGTTTTGTTTTTGCAGAGAGATGACTTCCGTCTCTCGCATGATCAGGCTCTTGGTCAGTTTGTCATCGTGTTCGATCAACCTGTCGATCTCTCGGTTGTAGTGTTTCTGTTGGCAGTTCAAGAGAAACAGTGTTGCAAAGAAACACAAAATAAACGTCAATTTCGCACTCCCCCTGACCGCTTTCTTGATTTCAGGGGATACCTCCTTCTTGGAAGATTCTCCTCTCTTGGCACGCTGAACCTCCTCCAATTGCTTCCTGCATTCAGCAATACGCTCCTTCCGTCGTTCACACAGGACCTCCAATCGGTCCATATGCTTTCGTTCATCGTAAGAGAATCCGTTCTCTAGTTTGTCCAGTTGTTCTCGCAAGGATCGTTCCTTACTTTCCAACCATTTTCGGTGGAGACCGTTTCCGAACGCTTTGCAAGACTCCCAAAGGCCTCTCACGTGTTCTCCTGACTTTCTGAGCGCTTCGTCAATTCCCACTTCTTTTTTCTCCTCCTTTTCACACTGACTTGAACTTGCTTCCTCCTCTTCCTTCACTGGCTCAGGCATATTAAGAGGGTTTCTTGGCTTGGAGCAGTCCTCGTCATCCTTCATTGCCTCAACAAGGTTGCTCAATGCCGACACTGCGTGCTCATCGACACTGTTTCCCTTTCCTCCCATTTTCTTTTTTTTTCGATAACTTGCTCAGTCGGTTTGTCATTTAATTGATTTTTTTTTATTTACTGATCCAGAGCCAGGTTGAAGCCAGATCGCTGGTTCAGTTGGCGAGTGTTGCTCCTGCTCATCTTCTGGCTGATTTCACTCTCTGTCCTTCGTCGAGATCGACGCTCTCTGTACTCACGTCCGTTGGTGCTGAGCAACCAGAGAACAGCGATGATCGCAATGCCGACCAACACCACGATCAGAATCACCCACCAATAGGAGGTGTCGTCGTCGTGGTAGTAGTGAGGTCGGTCGTGGTCGTCATCATCACAGTGGTGTCTGTGACACTGATGGTCACAGTCATCTCCAATACAGTTGAAGGCCCGTTCGCGACAGTAGGGAGACTGGTCAATTTGGTCAATGGGACAGAACGAGCTTTCGCCCGTGCACACCTCGTCTGGGTTGCAAGGGGTGCCGTCTCCCTGTCGGCAGAGTGCGCCTGCTTCCTTAAAGTGCTGCACGCACGTTCCTTGTCCATCGCAAATCTCAGCGTCCAAGCATAGGCCAGTAGGAAGGCCAGTGGAGCAAGGGGTTTCAGCGGCAAGAGGCAACGCTTCGCACTGATCGATCTCTTCGTTACAGACGCCAGAGTTGCAAGTGTCACCAGCGCCAGAGCAGTCACGTCCAACGCCTCCTTGACATTGGCCAGCCTGGCACGTTTCTCCTACCAAGCAAAAGTTTCCGTTCTCACAGGGCGTATCGTCCTCAAAGAAACCCGGGTACTCACAATACATAGAAGCACCAGAACATACGCCAGGGTGCTCACAAGGACCCACTTCTTCGTCACACACAGTGCCAAAAAGGAAAAAATCTGGCTCACAGCGTTCCATCTCGCTGTTGCACACACCTTCGGAACAATCACCATCATACATGGAGCAATCGCGCTCCACCTGTTCAACACACTCTCCCCACAAGCACACACCGCTTGTGTAGCACCAATCGTGAGGATCACAAACCGTCCCGTCTGCAAAATTGGCGTAGACACACACGTCGTCTAAACAGAGTCCTGCAGATTGACATGGGCCTCCTCCATCACAATCATCATCTGTTTGGCATGGTTGGATCATTATTTGCGCTTTGGTGGGCAGAAAGACTGCCACCAGCGCCAACAACACCGTCAGCAAAACCAACTTCATGTTTCAATCAAGTTTACTTGTGCACACTCTTCACTCGCACAATATTAATAGGAATTGTTCAGTCGATGGTAATTGTCACTTACGCTAGAAGGGTTTACAACCGAAACCTTATTAATAACTCGTTCGCTGGTTGGCGCACAAACAACAAAAAATTTAATTTGTTTACTTGATTAATCATGAACCGATTGATTGCTGCCTTCTTGGTTGTTGCTTCCTTCTTCGCCTTGGCTCTGGGACAGGGACAGACCAACTCTCCCAATGGTCTGCCCTTCCAGCTGGAAGAGAGCTGCTACCCTCGCCCCGAATGTAAGTCTTATGATGTGAACAGCCCTCCTCCTGGATGGCCGGAGTTCGCTGTACCATGGGCCTCTCGCCAGGGTGCCGAAAACCCTTGCAACCTCACCCCTCCTCTCATCAACATTGACTCTGTGGAGGCCGTCAGCGCCTACCAGACACAGAACATCGCGCAGAACCAAGGAAAGGTCATCTTGATCGATGTCCGTACCGCCGACGAGATCTACTGGATTGGCGTGCCCGCTCAGGTCAACAGCATCACCCTGAAGAGCGGTGGTGTCATCGTGCCCGACTACTACAACGTCACCTTGAACACCGACGCTGATGGCTCTGCCCCTTCTCTGCACTACAAGGTTAACGGTGTCGACCAGAGCACCCTCACCTCCGACGTGGCTTCCACCCACTTGACTGGCATCTCCTACAACGTGCCTGTTGAGTTCATCGACACCGACACTGGCATCAAGAGCCTGAACGACAAGTTCGGCCAGCAGATCGACGCCATCATCCGTGAGACTGGTGCCGACCGCGTGATCTTCTTCTGCCGCAGTGGCCAGCGTTCGTCGATTGGCTGCTACTATGAGTTCTGCCCCTTCGAGCAGCTCTTCCCCGGCGTTCTCCAGCAGCAGATCTTCGCCTACGAGGTCGAGTCTGACATCACCAACGGACGTGGCGGCTTCGAGGGCACCAGCTACTCCGACAGCTTCATTGGATACCGTGGCTTCCCTGGCCGCTACACCGCTGACTCTGGTCTCACCGAGTCGGTTGCCTTCAAGGACCGCGGTCTCCCCATCAAGATCGGAACCACCCCCAAGACCGTCCTCGTGCAGCCTCTCAACGGTGCCACTGTTCGCTTCGACGAGCTCGACCAGCCTTCTTGGGCCGAGACCAACTAAATAAAAAAAAAGAGTCTTTATCGTGGAAAATTGTTTATTTGTTTGTACAGTCACTCCTCACTAGGAGTGGCACTCTTTACAAAATCAAACCAACTCGGCGCATCTCCACTTGCGAGGGCCAGGTGCGCCCTCCCCGTCCACTGGGGGAAATGAAGAAGATGTTTTCTGCGTCGTTGGGGTCCTGGAAGGGGCCAGCCAGTCCACTGCGATAGTAGGAATGAAGCCAGGAGCGGTAATCATCGGGAACTCGAGTGCTCACGTCAATGCAGGTGTCCAGGTAGTCAAAGAACTCACGTTCTTCGCGTGATGGCTCGCAGGGCTCGTCATTCTGCCAGAGATCATATTGGTTGCCGCAGTCGCAATCAGAAGGGCACTGGGGATAGTCGAGATCCCATTCGCTGTCGCTGTCGTTGTCGCTGTCTCCTGTCAAGTCAATAATAATAGGTTGTTCGTTCGTTACGGCTGCCATTGTGTTCTTGTGTTCTTGTGTGTCGAATTCTTTTTTTGTTTTTTTTTTCGGACACAATTTTTTTCGCGCTCGTCGAGAAAATTGGCACGTCACAATTTTTCGAATCAGAAAAATTGGTACGTAACAAAAAAAATCAACATGGGTTTTGGCCAGGTGTTTTCCGATGGAGACAAGCGGAATGAAGGTGATGGCGGCCGAGTTCTCCAAGATGTTGAACGAGATGATCGATCTCCACGATTTCGAACGGTTTAAGCGATACCTTTCCATCAACGGGAACAAGAGGATATTGCACATTCCTGACGAGGAGGGTGCCTACCTTCTCCACGATGTTGCCGCAGAGTTTTGCGGAGAGCATAAGGGAGGCTTTGTCAAGGCAGCGCTCGTTCTTGGTGCAGAGGTGAACGTGAGAGATAGGCAAGGAAAGACACCTCTCATGTACGCCTCGGAGTGCGGATGTGCAGAGAACGTAAGAGTGCTCCTTGCTCGCGAAGCAAGAGTGACCGACCAGGACAAGCAAGGGTGGAGTGCGCTCCACTACGCTGTGCGCGAAGAAGAGTGTCAGGTGATTAAATTGTTGTTGGAGAAGGGAGCCGACATGTTTGCCCGCAATAAAGAGGGGCGTACTCCCGTTCACCTGGCAGCCGCGTGCGAGAACCCAATGATCCTCCAATTGCTGATCGGTTGTTGCCCAGAAGCAGACATTGAGCAGAATAAAATCTACTTTCTCTAGACAAGCGCGAAAAAAGCAATTGCTGTTTACTTTGCAACTGCAAACTTTGAACGAAACCATGTACCAGCTGTACTACTCATGTGTAGAAGGTCAGGCGATCGTGAGGTTCATTCCCGAAAACCTTGACAAGGGCATTGTCTCTGTTTCCCTCCAGGACCTCTCCGTGAAGCCATCTGAACGGTCGCCCACTACCCTGATTGTGGTTAATGGATTGGGGAGAAGGGACCTTATCAAGTGTTCGAGCGTGCAAGAGCGAGAGTGGATTCTCACCGAACTGGCAAGACTGATCAAGAGCGACACCACTTGCATTTCCCAGGCCTGCTCCTCTTCTTCCTCCAGTTCCTCCTCCCCCTCAGTGGATCAGTTGGCCGAGAGTATGGGTCGTCTGAACGTGCAAGAGTACGAGAACATCAAGCCAGTGCAGGGAGAGGGAGGCACGGCAGTGACCAAGTTCTGCAAGAGCCTGTACACGGATGTTTCCGGTAAGGTGTACTGTCGCACAGACGAACGACACGCCACCACGCTTTACAACCGATGGTTCTATGTGGACAAGGGCAAGTTCGAGAAGAACACTAGCGTGCACGACTTTGGTGCGCACATTGCGGCCCTCGTCTCCACCATCGCCAAGGCTTTCCCCTCGGTCGACGATAAGATTACCATGTCCCACGAGTTCTCGGTGTTTTCCTCTTTTCCTCACCAGGGAGAGGAGGTCACGCTTACGGGGAGACTGGATTACCTTGGCGTGAGCAACGAGACTGGACGACTGGTCGTGATCGAGTACAAGAGCGCCACCTCTTCCAAGTTTGTCAACCTGGACTACTTGGTGGTCCCTGACATCGTGCAGGTGAGAATCTATGCGCTCATGGTGCGAGAGATGTTCTCTCTTCCTTACACACCAGACTGCTACATGATCAAGTTCTCGACTGGTCTAGAGGACGTGCCTCGCAACAGTAAATTGTCCCGAAGGGCAATCGGCCTCTGGCAGCTCAAGGACACCGAGGAGATTACTACCCTCGAACAAGCAATCAACGTTCCACTGGTCAGTGATAAGTAAATAAACCAAAAAATCGAGTACCGGGGGACAGGCCAATCATCTATATACGTGAAAATGAGTGAGGGTACAGAAGTTTTCGAGCTGGTGGAAACCGTGCCCAACACGGAGGACTGGTTGGCCAAGAGAAAGGGGGTTACTGGGTTTTCCCTGGGTTCGAGTGGTATGGGCCCTGGAGCAGGTATCTCTCCCTTCAAGGGGAGAGATGAGGTCGTGCACGAACTGGTGTATGGGAGCACGTTCAAGGGAAACAAGGCCACGGAACACGGACATCAATTTGAGGAGGCCTGTGCAAATCGCTGGTCCGCTCACAACAAGGCAAAAACGTTCGAGGTGGGTATCTGTCGGCCCACACCCGCCAACCCTCTCTTCAATGACCCCAGGCAACCTGGTTACCCCTTCTTTGGTGTATCGATTGATCGCTGGGCGTGCACTTCTTGTCCGAATCCCACACCTGACATTCGTGCACATGTGCGGTGTAAGGGGTTTCGGGTGATCGAGTGCAAGTGCCCATACACCAGGGGATCGTTTGAGCGATACTATGACCGAAAGATCAAGGACGAACACTTGGCACAGCTCCACCTTCAAATGGCTGTTCTCGGTTTGCGGAAGATCGATTATATGGTCACCCTGATCTCGTCCAAGGGAGTGCTGGAGGAAGAGAGATTGGCAACTGTGTTCTTTTCGCAAGAGTTCTGGGACTATATTTACCCCCGTGCTTTGGAAGTGGTGTTGACCGCGGTAGAAGCGGTTCTGGATGAGAAGGACCCTGTACAACTGGAGGAAGTCGATCGTATGCCTCCCAAAGTGCCAATAAAGTGGAAATTCTAACTTTTATTTTACAGTTGCTCCTTGAGTATCCGTTTGATCAGGATATCGGGATCCTTATCTAGTGTTTGAACAAACTGGCCAAAGTCCCCCATGGCCTTGATCAGGCGTATTTCTCGATTGCAAATCGCTTCCCAGTAGACCAGGGTTTCCATTTCTTCCGCAAACTCCTTGTCGCTCATTTTCAAAGCCCGTCGAAGAGTGTATCGTTTTAGATTGGCAATGGACAGTAACTGGCGATTGCATTTGAGGAGACAACGGCACGCCCACATCTCCATGGTGTCCTTGTGCTCCATGACTGGCACCCACACGCTAATGGCAATTCCCTTGATCCTCTTGGGATACTTGGCGTCAACCAGAAAAGCCCCTTCCTCGTGGAGAAGGATGGGCTCGTCCCTTGAGGCCCACTTGCAAAACGAACGGAAGAGAGAGTAAAAGTTCTCGCAATTCTCCAGGGCAATTCTTGGAAACACAGAGGTATAGGTTTCCGTTTGCACTCGAAGATTGTACTTTTTCACATCTTCCAGACTAAAGTGTGTGTATATGTTGTTTTGGTCCAGGCGGAACCTCGTTCTCAAATCGCACAAGCGAATGATGGTCCCGTCCCTCAAGGTCAAGCTGTGTCGGTGGCACATGGTCAGTCGCGAATGTAAAGCCATTTTGTTTGTTTGTGTGCACTTGTGGAGAACTGTGGACGATTGATTTTTTTATTCCTTGCTCTGAAATTGGCAGAGTGTGCCATCGTGGAACATGACAAAGAGAGACGACGAAAAAGTGCGAGTGGAGTGAAACGGGCTAACTGGAGAATTCTTGTGAAGATTGTGCGTGGCGATGTCGGCAAACTGGCGGGTCATCGCCCTCAGCAACTTGGAACGTGCCCGATACTCCCCGTGCATGTTCATCAACTCCAGCTCGTCGTTGGCATAGTGTACAAGTGCGTATTCGTTGAACATTTCAACCGAGAGCACGTCATCGGTGACCAATCTCAACGACCGAGAGTCCGGATGTTCCGTTCGGTAGAAAAGCAATTGTTTTCGCTCTCGAGAATAGTAGCACACCGTTGTTCTGAATACTCGCATAAAGTCTGTGGGCGAGTGATCGGGCCAAGGACATTCCCCCTCCTCACCCACCTGAATTCCTTCCTCCTTCAGATTTACGCGAACAATCGAGGTCTTGCCCAAACGATCGTGTATGGCCCCAAACACCACATGGTGATCGTATATCTCCTCGGGTAAAACAATCTGGCTAATTTCCCGGTTCACGCCAACCTTAAGGGGAGTGCTCTTGGAAGAAGCCTCGTTCAGAGGGATTGCGTACAAATAGTGTTGCTTTTCTTCTGTGTGTTGATAGGCAAACATCACACACTGTGCACACAGTCCCACTGTACTCAAAGGAACCCAAGGAGCTCCTCCAAAGGGTAAAGGTCTGTCGGCAACCACGCTCCACTCCCCTTGGTAATGGCGGGCCACCACCAACCTCCCATTGAACAACACGCACATGAGATCACGGTAGCACGCCGTGGCCAACACCACCAGTTTTGGCGAGAGTTTGAGGTTTTCAAAAAGTCTCCAAGGAGAACGAGGTTTCCTATTCTCCAAGTACGCTTTGTATGCGCTGTCCCGCTCGTCCCAGAGTGGCACACACGCAAACACAAATCGTCGGTTTTGTTTGAGCAACACAAACCCATGGGTCGTGGTCACGCCTACTGGGCACACGTGCACGCGGTGCATGTCCAAATACACACAGGAAAAGTGCCGTTCCTTGAGAGTTGCCGTCCGCAACATCATCGCCTCTCGGCACTGGGTGATCTCCTCCAGCGAGGAGAATTTCTCTCGGTTGGGATCGTCATACAACGAGTAACAGAGCATCACGTTGATATTTAGTGTTGATAACCAAATTTCCGGTATTAAATACGATCCGGGGAAACTTGTTCCGACAATGGGCCGACACCGGAGGAAGAAGAAGACCACCTGGTGGTGGTTCCTCATCCTCTCTCTCACCCTGGGATTGTTTGTGGTCACCATGGTCCTCGTGGAACAAAACCACTCGAAACACAAACACGAGGAACCTCCCCACCCACCCATACTGTTGAAAGAAGTTCGGAAACCCCCTAAAACTCTAAACAAGCAAACTCTGGAACCCTCTCACTCTTCTGAAGAGGCACCTTGTCCAGTGGGATGGAGATTGGACGAACAATTTGCTCACTGCACTCGAGATGTACGAGGGATCGTCGAGGACATGATCGATCCTCTTGCTGACCCCTGCACACAGCCCTACCGACATGCATGTGGGGCGTTCATCGATGACCCTCGTAACCAGGGGGAAAACCTTCTCTTCTACTCCATTTACCAACGGAATCGGGAAATCATGCAAGACATTGTACTGAAACACGCAAGCGAACAACAGGGGGAAGTGGGCCGGTTCTTCCACTCGTGCGTGGACTACCTTGAACAGCCCAATGAAACGCAAGCCCCTTCTTTTCGAGAACTCTACCACCTTGTCGGCGCCCTGGAGAGATATGAGAACCTTCCCCACGTGATGGGCGTGCTCTCTCGATACGATATCCCTCTTCCCATCGCCATATCCATGGAGATTGACCCCCTTCAGGGTTCATCTCTCATTCCTCTGTTTTCTCAACATCTGGGTGTGTTTGCCAACAATGAGAAAGAACTGGATAGTGTGGGACACTTGGCAGACATTCAAAAGTCAACAGGTTCTTCCCTAAAGAACGCCAGGCAAATTGTCGCTCTGGAACGGTCTCTTTTGAACATTCGAGATGAACTGCCTTCCTCCATACCCTTCCACGAGTATGCGACGACAAGGTACAACCAAACCCACCTGGTGAGAGACTGGCAACAATTCGAGCAAACGATGAAGGGAAAGGGCTTTTCTGTGGAGAGCATGATTCGCGCTCTGTGGCCTCAAGTGGAGGAAATCGATCGAGCGTGGGTGTACTCGCCCTTTTACATGTACAGGTTTGCGGAACTCTACCGATCGCACTCCCTGGAGTGCTGGCGAGTGTACCTAAGGTATGCCATTCACATTGCACTGGAACGGGGTCCTCGCACAGACCCGGGTCATCACTACGCCTATCACCGAAGCTACGATGGTCGTTGGGCTCTTCCTTGGAACAGGCCACACCACTTTTACATGGTTTCCTCCGGTGACAAGGATAGCGCTGAACAGCAATGTGTGTACGCCACCGAAGCCTATCTTCCTCTGCTCTTGGACGACTACTATCTCCATGGGGCCCTGGATCAACAAAGATCACAGAAAGCCAAGCAACTGGTCGATAACATCATGGAGACCTATCAGGAGTTGTTGGCAAACCGCTCCACCACCCTGTTTTCCCCACACTTGCCAAGAGAGATTGCACGTGACAAACTCTCCCACACTCAGGTGATTCTAGGTGCACCCACGCACTGGAAGGAACTACTTCAGTTTCCCGATCGTCCCGTGATGGGAGGAGACTTTCTGGAAAACGTAATGAGCGTGAGAAAGTACCACAAGCAACATTTGGGAGGATTGTTTGCCGACCATCCCTACCAAGTGATCGAAGCCGATCTCCTCTTTGATGGCTTGCTCCACGTGGACAATGCCTTTTACATGCACCAGTTGAATGCAATCATCATCAATGCGGGCATCCTGCAAGAGCCCCTATTTTCTCCAGAAGATGAGTTGGAGATCCAATACGGGCGACTGGGCGTAACCATTGCTCACGAGCTCTCCCACGCCATCGATCGTGTGGGCACGCACTTTGATTTCCAAGGGAGCGTTGTCAACCCTTCCTGGATGGATCGAGAGGCGTTTGATCGTGATACCCACTACTTGGTGGACCTGTACACGAGGTTTTCCTATTTGCGCAACCTAAACGATGGGCAGAGAACCCTCGATGAGAATATCGCGGATCAGTACGGTCTCCATGTGGCCTGGAGATCTCTTCTTCGCGTGAAGCCCTCTGCTTCGTTTGAGCGGTTCCGCTTGGCCTTTGCCCAGATGTATTGTGATGTGGTAGAAAAGAGTGTGGAGAGGAAGTTTGCGCAGAGAGCCACCCACTCAATCAACTCGGTCCGCGTGAACGCGGGCCTCTCCACGTTCCCTTGTGCCTGAAGAGACTATTAAACCTATTCACCCACACTCACTTGTGTAAAAAAACATGGCTGCCGAAGTCGACTGCGTGCCCCGGTACACCGATATCCGAGAGGAGGATGAGTACATTCTTGATGAGGAGAGACACGACACCGTTCACGAAATACTCGAACGGTACAAGTTCACCTTTGAATTCCTCTCCCAACAACTCCAGTGTTCCCGGTGCGGACACCCCTATCGACCGAAAGACAACTTTGCCGGGTTTGGTTGCAGCATGCACCCGGGCTCTCTTCGCTTTGACCGGGATACAGGTCTGTTCTCGTTCAGTTGTTGTGGACAATCTCCCCAAGATGCGCACATAACGGTCGGGTGTGTTCCCTGCATTCACTCGTTCCGCAAGCAAGATTTCAATGATATCGTGCTCACGCAAGAGGGGAACAAGTACCTTCCCGTGGAGATGGTGGACATTCTTCGGCCCTTTCCCATTGATCGACAAATGATCATTGGTACGGACTGCCAACGATCTCGCTATATCTTTGCCACGAGCAAGGCACAACTTCTCCGACAAAGAGCTCTGGCACATCCAGACCGAAAGGTGGGAGACGATGATGATGAAGGAGACGAGTACGGAGATGCTTACTTTGAACAGGATGACGATGATGAGGAGGACATGTTGAAGGAGTGGGAAGAAAGCCATGTGGTCGCGGACGACAACTGGAAAATAAAGATGTATATCCATTAGCGCTACGCCCTTTTGCTAAGCTAAAACAAATAAACTTTCTGCCACAATGGCCGATCTTTCGATCTTCTCCATTGAAAAACAACAAGAACAAAACCAAGAACGGAGGAAAGCGTTGGAAAAAAAGAAGGAACAGAGGAGAGAGGATGCCATGTTTTACCATAGGTTGACTGTTCATCTCTCCTCCAACGAGTATGGCGCAGACAGTAAGTGGGACCGTACCTTTGGCAAGTTTCCCGTGTACGTGGACGTTCCAGGCTTTGGGCTCTGCGTGACTACCAGGGGCCGTTGGAAGAACTACCAAGGAAGGCAGGTTGTCCACTGGGGGGTGTACAAGATCAACCCCTTTGTCGCCGATGACCAGGAACTTCGTTCCGAGTACTACGAGATTCCTACTGACGGTTCGGTGGGCAACATCCAACGAAAATGGGTCGTGCCCATCCCCTTTACGCTCCTTCAGTTTCGTCTGGACGAGCGTGACCGGGGAGCCTCGGAACTGGTGTTTTGTCGGGCCAAGGACTTTGACGGAGACGAGTTTGAGTGCAAGGTCATGAGACTGGACGACTTTCTCCGCCAAGTGAAGAAAGACAAGGACCACACCAAGGGATACCGGGTTCTCTTGGACGCACTCCGTATGGAGTATCCCAAGGAAGTCGAGAAATACATGGTCCTCGAACAACGACTTCATGGGAGCTCCGAAGGGCCTGCCCGCATTAAGCACAAGAAGAAACACCCACACCGACAGCCTGCTCCCTATTCGATCGTTATGGCGCCCCAACTTCCCCAAATGGAAGAAAGCAGTGACGATGAAGAGGAGGAAGAAAAAGGAAAAGACACGATTACCGATCTCAATACGCTGGACAAGCGCATTGGATTTGGCCTGGGCGTGGACAACCAGATTGCCCTGGAAGAAGCTGCGGCAGCGGGCTCTTCAGTCAATGGAGAGGAGATGAACTTTATCATGCGCTACAAGATGGCCCGGTTCATCGATCGCAATTCCACTGCGTGCAAGATTGAAGGCATCACTCAGTGTGGTGTGCATCTGCCTGAAGTGTCTCACACCCTCGAAGCGCGGATGACCGCTCTGGCCATCGAACAGTCGCGCACAGCCAAACTCCTTGCGGACGGAGGAGACCCGACCACGGGCCGCACTTGGCACTTTTCCCTCTTTGACATCTAAGTGACAAACCCGCACAATAGCAAATAAACAATTGATAAATGGACAGCGTTGATCACATTTCCTACCATAGACAATCAGGAGCGTGGCTTCGAGACCATGGGGGTGAGGGGCGTCTGTTTTCCTTTCACATACCCGAGAGCGCTGAAGAACCCGAAGAGATAGGAAGGTTCTTGCCCAAGAAGGTCAAATTGACCGACCCGAGGAAGGTGGGCGTGTTCTACCTGTTCATTCTGGGTCCTCACCTGAGCGATGCCTGGAAAAGCCAAACCGATGGAACCAAGTACGTGTCTTTCAACCTGAACACTGGTGTGAAAACCAAGGCTGCGCAAAATGTCCTCGTATATCTCCAACAAAAGAGACCCTCAGCTCCATCCAGGAATGCGCCAGCTTCGAAGAACTTTCTTTTTCCGACAATGGACATTGATGTCAAGGTTTCGGGAAAGGCTCTCCCCAAGCAGAACTTTGCATATCCAGCTTTCTTCCGTTTGGAAGTTCCTACGATCGGAAAGCCGAGCTTACACTTGCTCTGGGGAAGATACAACCCACAACAAGAGGATATCTTTGACAAAACGAGAAGAAACAAGGGAGCCACTGATATCGAACCCTACACCTGGCTGACCAAAGAGGGAATGAAGGATAAGTATGCCATTCAAATGGCCTCCCGTTTTCGAATGACCAAGGATCCCGTCACAGGAGACAGGAGATTGTCCAATAGTGGTATCGCCTCATTCTTGACAATCGATCCGGAGGACCAGATGGAAGAGTACAAGCGACTGTCTAATGTCTACTATGATATCTTGAATCAGGTGGGCCAGAAGGTGGCTGGAAAGAAGCTCTTTACCAAAACCCAATTTCGTTACATCTCCGAACAACTTGAGTAGGCGTAATAAACCAGTCTTGCCCAACACTTGGCAACCTTTTTCAAAAAAAAAAACACAACCATGGCTTATTTGTTCTCGCCTGAGTACCGCGAAGAAATAGCCCTGAAAAAGGAAAGAGCGCAGAGACAAGAAAGACAAACCCTTCAAGCACGTTCCGAAAAACTGAGAGAGGAGGAGCGAGAATTGGGCCAGGAGAGGGCTGATGTTTATCGCGAGAAAAGCGCACTTGATCGAAAGGAAGAAGAATTGAAGTACCGAGAGCAATCTGTCGCAAGACGGGAACGTTCCTTGGCACAATTGGAAGCACGCTCGGACCCAACCTCCCCTCAAGCCTTGGAGAAGGAGCGATCCGATAACTTTTACAAGCGTTACTTTGGCTTTGCTCCCCACAACACCACGGCCAGCCAACTGTTGTACTTGGTCATTCACCAGGAACATGGAAAATTGGCACAAATGGTTAAGGGCTTGCCCAAAGTCAATGACTTTGAGCTGCCCGCCTACTTTCAGGAAGGCGTTTACCAGAAACCTCACTTTCCCGAGGAAAAATACACACTGGAAAAAGATCGAGTCGATGTACAACAACTGTACATGACTGCCCTTGAGGCTGCTCTCTGGCTCATGCATTTACCCTCCCTCGAGGTCTTTGAAGAGAATATCCTCAATCGCCTAAAGCATGTCAAACTGAATGATCAGTTTTACAACAAGTTCTTGCAGGATGCTCTCCAACAAATTCGCGCCTCCAAGGAACGTGCGGAAAAACTGGAAGGCAAACTCAACAAATTCACCAATCACATTCGTTTACGCTTTACTCTCAACGAACCCGAGAAGGTGGAAGAAGCCCTGCGTGAGGTGGACATCTACTTGAAGTCTCTCGGCTCCAAGCCAGGAGAGAACCGGAAGAAGGGCCTATTGGATCGAGACTACTGGATGACCTTGCCCGCGATCGTAAGGGTCGTTTCCACCAGTATCAAAGGCACGCAAATGGGAGCAAACGCAACCCAGCACCTCAAGCGCGTCTTTGATGAAATGATCAATGTGTACCTGATCGCTTCTTTCTACTTTCTGGCCAACTGGAGGAAGAAACGATCCACTTACTTTGAGCAGTTGAACAAGATGTACAGGATCGGTTCTTCGTGGGAACAATACACCCACCACCCCGCATCGGGAGCCACCTTTGACCAGGAAGGTAACGAGTTCTCGGGAGAGATCGGCCAGCGATACCACGATCTCCACTACGATACCCACACTGGACGACTGTTCAACCAACAGGGAGAGGAGGTCGAGTTGGTGGGTCGCGACCTCAGGAAAGTGGTCAAGGATACCGCCACCAAGACCTTAGACCTTGGCAAGAAGGGGTACAAGGGCGTAAAGAAGGCGTTCTCAGGGCCGGAACGTGCCTACTTTCTGTTCCTCAACGAACGTGATGCGAGGGGAAACTTTGCTACCGGAGACGTAAAGCTCTACAACATGGCCATGCCCACGAAAGCAGTAGTCAAGGTCAGCGATGTTTCCCCGAACGGTGTAGGGGGAACGATCACCCTTCCAGGAAAGGGTCCCCGTAGGGGATTGAGGGGGAAGAGAGGAGACCTCAAGGTCCGTTATCCCGCCCTCTTTGTCGTTCCTTACGACAATAACCCCTCCTTCCGCAAGCACTACTTGGTCGCTCACTCTGGCGTGGTCTCCAAGAATGGAAAGTACCGAACTTCGTTCAACCTCACTCCCACAGGAGAAAAGTTTGCCAACGACAAGCTGGTCAAGAAGTTCTGGAAATCGACCTTCACCATACCCGCGAAAGATTTGAGCAGTGGTCAGGCATGGCAAAACAAGCTTAAGGAATTGTTCAACCAAGCGTTCAAGGGTGCTAATCGACACTACATTCAGGACGAAATTCACTCGGACCAGCCAGTTACCGCTCTCTTTGCTGGCCCCTTCTCCCACCCTCTCGATGAGGAGGAGCCCGAGGATGGCGGTGTAATCATCCATACCGCCAGTTCCTCTTCCTCCGCACTTGAACAATTTTAATTATTCAATAAAAAGTTTATTTGCACTTAACACACTCTTCGTCCAAGTGGAGGCGGGGCAGCATTTGCTCAGGCTTCCACTCCTTCATCATCTTCTTGAGGGAGTGTTGGCTCTGGTACTTGCTGTCGTACTTTTGACTGACCTTTCCAGTCGCCATGAAGACAATCTGACCCACTCTCCTCCCGCAAACCAACATCACCGAACGGTCCTTGGAGAAGTTGGTGATCTCCAGGGTCCAGCGGTTCGTGAAACCGGTATCACCCCAGCCAGCACACTTGCAAATGCCAATGTTATTTCGGCCCAAAGAGCTCCGGGTCTTGATCATTGTGGTCACTCCATCCACCCCACCAATGAACTCATCCGTATGGCCCAACACAGTCTCGCCAGGCTGGAGGACAAACACTCGATCATTGAGAGAAATGTTCTCGTACTCGTTCTTGGCGATACACTCAATCTCATAGTCAGAAGGAGGTCCAGCGATCATGGGCATGGGCGTAATGCACAGGATCTCCTGTTGTCTGTGCGATACCTCAATACGTGCCTGTTGACTGGGACTTGCCTTGTGCTTTGCCTTGAGGTAATCGCGAAGAGTTACTGCATGACGTGGAACCTCTTCCCACATTTCTGCACTGGGAGCGTAGATGTTCACGGGCTTGTCATCTCCCAATCCCCGATGATAAGCACGCTGGCGATAGAAGAACTCCCCCAAGCGGATGTCGTAGGAATTGGGCTTCACTTGCTTCCGATCGTAGGGTTCAATCACAATGTCCCCTCGTCGGTACGCCTTCCTGATCTCTCGGTCCGAAAGCACTGAGGAGTACTTGAACTTAGTCGGCTCCTTCCTCTCCTTCTCCCTTTTTCGGTTGCTCTTCTTCGCACTTGATCTTGGCATTTTCGATTTATTTATTTTTTTTTTCGGGCTCTTTACTTTTCGGTTTCCTCGTTGCTTGATTTTTCTTCTTGGGTAGAGGAGGAACTACTGGCTTGGGAGCTGGAGGCCTCGAGGTCGGGCTGTACAGGTGATAGAGGGCTTTGTGCGAGGATCGCTTCCATTCTCTTGAAGCACTCACTGTCCTTGTCCAAGGTCTTGTTTGCACATTCCCAGGGGGTTTGGTAGTATAGCTCTACCGGGTTCTTGGTGAGCGCCCCTGGAACGTGCTTTCCGTAGTACTCGATCAACAAGAGTAGGCGGGGGTCGCCCTTGGGCCATCTTTGTATTGCGGATACGATTGCAGGCCGTCCCAACATGTCTCCGTCCTCGGCCACGTCCTGCCAGTGGAAGTTGTCGCAGAGAAACCGAAAGATGTCAAGGGGAACCCCATGAATGATTGCCTCATGGAACACCGTGCACGCATCTTGTTCACTAGCATCCAGGAATACATCGTGCGCAGTCTCGTGCACCATCTTGACCAACTCCAAACTTCCCGAACGGATCGCACAGTGGGCCACGGTCCTCTTTCCAATTTTGCTCACATCGTTCCAGCGCTCATCTCCATATTTTTTCCACCAGTCTATTGCACCATCAATATCTTTATTCGTACACAATCGGAAGAAGCGATCTACCGATCCTTTTTCGGTGTTTGGCTCTTCCTCTTTCTTTTCCTCTCTTTTACGCTTCATCACTCAACTGGTCGAATTTTTTTTTGCCTGAAAGAAAAACAAAAGAGTTTTTCGATTGCTTTTTTCCACTTGAAGAAAATTAGTACGTGCTAATTTTTTTATCAGTGGGAGTGGAGAGTGATGGCCAATTGCTCGATGGATCCCTTGGCTTTGTTATTGGTACATCCAGGCTTAAGTCCACTGTTGTTGACGATGAGCGCTTCTCCGCCATAGTGTAGAACGCCAAAGAGAAAGTAACATATAAAGAGGATATCCGCAACGACCAATACACTCTGTTGGGCCACCATGGATATTTCTTCAAGGAACCAAGGGCCCAGTGATGTGAAAAGGAAGAAAACAAAAGCGTAGAGAAAGTAGGTGAGTAGCAAGGTGTTCCCGTACGAGGGGTTGGCGCACTCCCTATTCCTTGATTCCATGATTAGATGGGCCAGAAGGAGGATGGTTGTGCTGATGGCCTGGTAGCTCCAGAAGGGCACATGGTCCTCCGACTTGGCGGCCAGGAACCAGGTAATTTGCGCGGAGAGGACCATAAACACATGATAGAGTGCATCCAGTGTATCTTCTCCCAACTGGTAGGTGATGGTGACCACGCCTGCCACTAGGAATATAAGCGATACGCCCATTCGCGCAATGAGGTCCTGGTCCCCTTCCACCAGTTGAAAGTTGACAACATCATCCAGGGAGTTTGTGAGGAAACCGAAAACAAAGAGAGAAGCAGTAACAAAGGAGGCTGTGATCGTATGATAGTTAATTCGACGGAGAAGGTTCCCCCGGTTAATCGCAAACACTAAAGTGATAAGTGGGGCGAAGAACAACAACCACCCTTCCACGTGCCATAGAACACGGAGAGCGCTCATTTCGAAAAAAGAAAAAAAAGTTTGCGAGAAGTATGGGGTGCGAGGGGTTAACTAAGTAGCGATTTATTGATCTATTGCTGTTCCATCATGTCACGGTGGCCCATCAGGCGGTAGACGACCTCCAGCTCGAACTCGACCTTGAACGGCACATCGCGCATGGCGTTGACCGCACGGGAGTCGTTGGCCCACTCCTCCAGACCGCAATTGTCCTTCCATCCTCCAGAAACGGGAGCGATGCCAATGTCCAGGCAGCCCATGTTGATCGGACGTCCTCGGTTCGAGGCGGAGACCAACAAAGCCACGGCCTTGGAGAACTGAGCTTGAGAGAGATCAAAGTGCTTCTTGGTGGCAGAGTGAAGCTGCACGGTGTACTGTGGGCCAATACCGACCGTGTGCAGGTCAGAGCGTCCCTCGTTCAAGGCCTTCTTGTTCATGGTAGTGTTGCTCTCGATCACACGGCCCACGGGGCTGTCGATCGGCACCACGTAGCGCTCCACGGCATTGCCGTTCTCGTCCATGCGGTTCTCCACAAACTTGTCGCGCAGCAGCATCTTGGCATCGATGTTGGCGTAGCGGAGGAAGGTGTTATCAATTTGGGGGGTCAAATACACTTGCTTGCCTTCGTCGTACACGAGCTCGCTGTCCGAGGGCACAGACATCAAGCCACGCTTTCCGTCTTGGGTGTAGGTGCGGCCCTGCAGCTCTTCCGAGGTCAGAAGAACTTGCACGGGGAATCCGTTCTTCGCGTAGTTCACACGCACCTCCTTCACCAGAGCCTTGCCGACGTTACCGTGGCGCTCGCTTCCACGGGCGCTGCTGGCAGAGCGGTACTGCACAGCCTTGGCGTTGGAGAGAACCCATCGGGGCACGAGCCCACGGGCCTCCATCTCCGCACACTGATTCATCGAAGCGGTCACGCAACCGGGGTAGCAGCGAGACACGGTATAGCTTTCTTCATAAACGTTACCTGCGTGGCATCCAATGTTGCTGGGGATGGCCAAGTCCTTCTCGCTGGAAGAACCCACCATATCATTTCCGACCTTGGAGGCCTTCTTGGGGGACGCAGTGGAGGTGTATCCCATGGGTGCGGAGACCTTGGCACCGCTCATCATACTGTACTTGTTCATCGAGGGAGAACCCTTCTTCGGCATCACGACTGTATTAAGAGAGAAAAAATTTAGTTGATTTGGCGTGCAAGTCGTTTTCGTTCTTTTAATAGGAGTTTAGCGAGTGGTGCTAATTGATCAGGTCGCGGAGGAGACCTCTCTGGAACGAGCCTCGAGAGGCACGTGCACCACCTGTCAGGCTCTTGAATTTGCTGATGCTCACGCCAAGTTTCCGGGCGGCCTGTTGTACAGAGAGCACGCTCGCGCTCCCACTGTTGTTCACCATGTTGAACCGGTAGGCATCGGCTGTCACCATGGCAAAGGGCTGGACCAACCGATCTCGTTGGAGAATACCCACAAAGGTGATCTTCCGCCCTCTCTGTACACTGTTGAGGGCGTGCTGGATCGCGGCCACAAAGGGTGCGGAAATAAAGTGCTCAAAGAGCACCCGGTCCTCCTTGAGGTCCTTGATGCCGATGAAGGACAGCATGGCGCGCACTTGTGCCACGTCGGCCCCGTCCTTGCTCATCAGCATGTCACGCACCATGCGAATGTCCCGTTGAGGAAGCACTTGTTCCTTCTTGTATCGCCGGGAAGCGATCTCGTAGTCCAGGCGCTGTCGTTTGTTCTGTTCTTCCATCTTCTCCAGTTCCAGTTGTCGTTTGCGCGTGGTGTAGTCCTTCTCGTCACGGTACTTGTCCCGCTCGTAGTCGAACTTCTCCCTTTGCATGTCACGGTCCATCCGCGCCTTGTCCTTGGCCGCGTTGACCTTCAACTGCTCAAGGTCGAACTTCTTGTCCTGGAGTTGCTTGTCCTCGGTGATTTTGGTGGTGGCCGCGTTGATCTTCTTCTCTTCCAACTCGAACTTCTTCCTCCGAAGTTCCCGTTCAGCCTCATCATTGTCCAGCTCCAGTTGCTGCTTCTTGACCTTGAGCTCGGCCAACTGGTTCTCCAATCGCCGTTTCTCTCTTTCAAGGGGAGCCATGGAGATTGTTTGCTGGTTGTCCGCCATCTGTTTGATCACTTGGGCCTGGGCCTTGTCCAC